>Ga0209287_10000790_pt1 | contig 17493 bp, 18 predicted proteins | sample PPLLak3cmMay2015_2_FD_187255 | JGI IMG/M metagenome (GOLD analysis project Ga0209287, IMG submission 187255) | Freshwater sediment microbial communities from Prairie Pothole Lake near Jamestown, North Dakota, USA - PPLs Lake P8 Core (1) Depth... | ecosystem: Environmental > Aquatic > Freshwater... | reverse complement strand
GTGGCGATCTGGAGTCCTGCCGAAGCAATTGAGGTATCCGGAAAATTAATCGGCCGGCATGCCGGTCAAATTTTGACTGGGCTTTTAGTAGTTTCATTATACTATAACCCGTAATGAATCATTTCACAATCAAACCTACAAAAAGGAGTAATCATCATGAAAAAAAGAAATATCGTTATCCATTATTTAATGCTTGTTATGCTTATTGCAACCTTTGCAACCTTCACGGCCTGTGCCTCGACGGCCACACATAAAAGTACAGGTGAATACGTTGACGATTCCGTCATAACGACCAAGGTAAAGTCTCTGCTTGCAGCAGATGATTTTTTTAAGTCATTTAAGATCAGTGTCGAAACCGACCAGGGCGTTGTCAAATTAAGCGGCACCGTTAATGATCAAAAGGCCGTCGATAAAGCACATGAAATCGTAAAGAGCGTTAAGGGGGTTAAATCCATAAAAAATAATCTGATAGTGAAGTAGGTGACCGTTATCCTTTTTTGAAATTTATAAACCGAAGGCTCTCCATCTAATCCCAATAGTTTAAATGGAGGGGCTTTGTTCAACCTGATTGTATGCGAAATTCCGTTAAGTTCCGTATACAATCATTTTCCTTTTCTGGCCATTCTCTTTAAGACCAGCTTAATGCTTTAACGGAAATAGATCCGGGGATTGAGAAAAAAAAGGAGGTAACGGGGAATGGCTGCTGAGAACATACTGGTGGTAGATGATGATAAAAATATTCTTGTTGTCCTGGGCCTCAGGCTTGAGGCGGAAGGGTATAACGTCCTTTCCACAGGCAGTGGGGAAGATGCCTTAAGAATGGCTAAAGATGAGTTGTTCGACCTTGCCCTTCTCGACCTCAGATTATCCGAAAAAGAAAACGGTATTGACCTGATGGAAAAGATGCATCAGGTAGCGCCTGAGATCCCTGTTATCATCCTTACCGGTTATGGAACAATTGATACCGCAGTGGAGTCAATGAAGAGAGGAGCCTATAGCTATCTCACAAAGCCCTTCGACCGTCGGGAGCTTATGCTTCAGATAAAAAACGGTCTGGAGAAAAGCCATCTATCCAGGGAAATCAGAAGGCTCAAGGCCCTGGTAGACGAAAGATACGGATTTGAAAACATTATCGGCAAGGGCAAAAAGATGCAGGAGGTCATGGAACGGGTTGCAAAGGCAGCCGAGACAGATTCCAATGTCTGTATCCTGGGAGAGAGCGGAACAGGCAAAGAGCTTATAGCTAAATCCCTGCATCTGTTAAGCTCCAGAAAAGATAAACCGTTTGTGGCGGTAAATTGCTCTGCCATTCCGGAAGGATTGCTTGAAGGCGAGTTGTTTGGTTACGAAAAAGGCGCATTCACAGGCGCACTTAGAAGTAAAAAAGGATTTTTCAGTCAGGCACATGGCGGCACTATCTTTCTTGATGAGATCTCGGAGATGCCGGAATCAATGCAGGTAAAACTTCTTCGTGTGCTTCAGGAAAAACAGTTCTATCCCCTGGGCGCGGAAAGATCTATAGATGTAGATGTAAGGATATTAACAGCCACCAACAAAAACCTGGAAGAGGAAGTAAAAGAGGGGAGATTTCGCGAAGACCTGTTTTATCGTATTTATGTCATACCTGTCTCCCTCCCCCCGCTAAGGGAAAGGAAGGAAGATATCCCCCTTCTGGTAGATCATTTTATTAAAAAATATGATAGTAAAATGAAAAAGGGCGTAAAGGGAATTTCCATGCCCGCCCTCCAGAAACTCATGTCTTATTCCTGGCCCGGCAATGTAAGGGAATTGGAGAACACCATCGAATACGCCCTGGCCATGTCCACTCAGAAGGTAATCGGTGAAGAACTGGTTTTCCAGACCAGGGGCAAAGAAGAAGACAGCCTGAAACCTTTAAAAGACGCTAAAAACGAGTTCGAGAAAAACTATCTTTCCAAAATCCTGGCGATTACAGTCGGCAATGTGAGCAAGGCGTCGGAGCTGGCCGGAAAATATCGTGGCGATTTCTATGATCTCATCAAAAAGCATGACCTTAATCCATTGGATTTCAAGATAAATAAGTAATATGCATGATATCTCCTTCACATAAAAATATCGTTTATTCAAGCATTTAGGCTCGTTTGCCCGTAAGGCATTTGTGGCTCTCTACTACACTTACTCACCACCTGTTGCTGAGATAATTGCTGATCATTCTGCCCTCCGTTTTGCAGTTCGGTGGGGGCTATTGCCAATAGTGGGTTTGAGTTACGCTACTCTAAATCTCGAACCAATAAACACCTTGTTTGTAAGCCTTCTTCTTGCTTCCGGGGTAGTCGGACTTTTAATGAAAGGGCTCCTGGAATCCCGGGTTGGGTTTCATGTCCGATCAAACTTGCCGCAGCAGCGGCAAGCGGCTCGGATGTCGACCACCCTTTAAAGTATCCCTCAGTATCCTGAGGTTCCACCAAATATTGAGGCTAAACGAATCATTTTATGTTTTTCTGTCGTTCTCTCCAGTTAATCTAATGCCATGTTATTAAAAGATAAATCCAATCTTCTGATTCTCCTGCGGCTATTGGCAGACTACTTGCTATTAAAAGTACATGACATTTATATCATGCGAATGGATGTCCTTTCAGGGAAGCGCATGGGGCTTTCACAGATGTTCAACGAAATAAAAGGAGAAATTTACCATGAGTACTATGGGAATCATCATTCTGGTTGTCGTGTTAGTCCTATTGTTCGGGGGTGGCGGCGGGTGGTATTGGAGAAGAAGAAGGTAGGATAGAGAGCTTGAGGAAAGGATAAAATAATTTATCAGAAACAATTAAGGCTGCTCGGATGTTCGTGCATCTTTTCTGCTGGTCAATTCTAAAACAAAAAACAAAATAAAGATGCGGACCAGTGATAATAACGGCATATCGGGAAGCTGCAATTCAGGCAGGGCATTTTGGCTCTGCCTTTTAGTTTGGAATAGCTCAGGATGGATATTCTCGACAGTCAAAAACACCGGACAGGAGTTGGGGAAAAATAAACACATGATCAAACTTGTTTTAAAAATCTGCCAAGGTGCAGAGGAAGGAGAATTATGAAACCATCAGGAAAGATTAGCGGTATATTGTGCAGCATCGGCATACTGGCAATGGCTACAATCTTTATTTTATCAGGCTGCGCAACCAAGAAATATGTTGGGGAATATGTCGGGGAACAAGTCACCCCGGTTGCAGATCGGGTAGCGCAAACTGAAACCAGGGTAGGACAAACACAAGGACAGATTGCCACGCTGGGTGACAGGGTGACTGCAAACGAAGGTAAGATCAGCAAGGTGGAAGGTGAATTAGTCAAGGTTGATGCAAAAGCTGAGCAGGCACTTGCAAACTTTGGCAAATTGAAATTCGAACGCCGCCTGGTACTTGAGATGAAAGAGGGCGCCAACTTTAAGTTCAACTCAACGACATTGACGGACGAGGCAAAACAGGCGATCGATGCATTTATCGGTAATCTCAAAGGTGATCTTGCCGGGGGACAAAATGCCGTAATTCTGGTAGCAGGCCACGCCGATAACTCAGGTTCCGAAGACAGCAACTATGAATTAGGCAAGCGCAGGGCTGATGCCGTTAACAGATATCTGCTTACACAAAAGAAAATTGACCCATTGCGCGTTGTAACGGTGTCCTACGGGGAAACCGCTCCCATTACCGGGAATGATACACGCGAAGGTCGTGCAAAGAACAGGCGGGTGGAAATCATCGTTTACAGTGAAGGTATCACGAAATAGAGACAACAGCCCCTTGGAAATAAAGCACAAAGGTTCATAATAACATGCCAGTAAACCAATATTAAACCTTAAAGGAGGCTTAAATGTCTATTTCACGAACAACAGAAATCAAATCATCTTCAGCACTTAGTTTTGATGATGCAATTAAAAAAGGGATTGATCGAGCTCGAAAGACTCTTCAAAATGTACAGGGAGCTTGGATCGAAAACCAGGAAGTTTTAATCGATGGGAAGGGCAATATATCCGAGTACCGGGTTCAGATGAAGATAACATTTGTTCTTGAAGAGTAAATTGCCAACCGGCCTGCCCAACCGGTTGTAGTGACTGTTAATTGAAGGCTGCTCGGATGTTCGTGCATCTTTTCTGCTGGTCAATTCTAAAACAAAAAACAAAATAAAGATGCGGACCAGTGATAATAACGGCATATCGGGAGGCTATAATTCAGGCAGGGCCATTTGGCCCTGCCTTTCTAGTTCCATTTCAATCTATTTATAAGGAGGTTGTCCCATGGCAGAGAATGAAAAACAATACGGGGATTTTTTAAAGGGGCTTTTGATCGGGGGCGTTTTGGGTGCATTGGCCGGTATATTATTTGCGCCAAAAGCCGGAAAGGAGCTCAGGGCCGACATCAAGGAGAATAGCATCAAGGCACTGAATAACGCCAAGGAAAAATATCATGATGCCAACGCAAAGGCAAAGACGATTATTGATGAGGCTAAACAGCGCGCCTCGGAACTGAAAAAAGAGGCTGACCGCCACATTGCTGATGCCCGTCAAAAGGCAAAAGATATTTTGTCACGCCGTGATAAGAAAGAAGCTGAACCCGGTGAAGCCGATAAAGATGCTGCTGAAGCCCAATAAGCCTGATCAGAAAGGAGATGGCCATGGAAACACTCACAGCGATCAGCGTCACGGTCATTGCGGTTACAATGGTGGCGGGTCTTATCTTTATGATTCCTCTGCTTCTCCAGATGCGCCGGACTGCTCGAGAGGCAGAGAAGCTCATAGATACTGTAAGCGCACAGGTAGCTCCAGTCAGCCGCGACATAATTTTGATCTCTCAGGATGTCAAAGACATCGTTGAATCCATTCGCCAACAGGTTTATAATGTCGAGGATGGGATTGAAACGGTGCATGATATGGTTCTCTGGACGAAAAAATTACAGGCAGAGCTTAAATGGAGAACTGAGGCCCCCCTGCTTCAGATTGCCGCAGTGATGGGTGGAATAAAGAGGGGCTTTGAGGTCATGGCTCGAATCTTAAAGCGCTGAAAAAGGCAACCGGCTCAAATGGGAACCGGGGTCCTGAAGGCCTGAAGATTGCGCAAAATTCATTTTTTACCAATGTATGGCCATGTACCTGAACACCACTCCATCTGCAATGCCTTTTTCCGTTGCCATGAAGAACCCTGTTAAGGCCATAACCGCCAGGCATTCCGGCATGCAGGAGATCAAAGATCCATATGGGCACTAAGCGCATTATATCTATCTTTTCTTTTGTCCTTATCTTTTTTGTCCTGATCATCTTCGCCGCTGTGACCGGTTTTTTTATATATGCGCCGGGCTATCTTGAATCGAAAATAATACCGGATTTAATGAAAAAGGCAGGGATCAGCCTTTTTTCAGTCCATGTAAGAAATGTCGGCATTTCAGGCGCGGAACTAAGTGAGGTGAGGTTTGGGGATGGTTTATTGCCGGGGGCCGGGATCGATTCCGTCCGGATCGATTATTCACCTTCAGGCCTTTTTCACAGAAAAATCGAGAGGGTCGTCCTGAGCGGGATTTCCATACCCCTGGAATACAGAGATAAGAGTTTCTCGATAAAAGGGCTCGACTTCGAGAATGCCGGGGATGGAGGTTCCGCCGCCGACCTCTCTATCGGCAGTGTGGCAATAAGGAACTCAAGCTTATTGTTCAGCTGGGAGGATAAGGAACTTGATTTCCCCTTTGACATGGATGTCATGTTCACCGGGCAGGATTTAACGCCGGACAGTTTCCTTCTCAAGCTTTCGCCGCGCGGACAGGTTGTCAGGATCACAGGCATTATCAATGATGATAAAAAGACCATGAGCTTATCCTTTTCGTCAGAAGATTTCCTCCTGGATGCCTTTTCGGATATCATTAATGATAGAACAGGCATGGATGCCGGAGGCCTGGTCAATTTTATCGTCTCGATGGAGGCCTCATTCAACCCCTTCCATGTCTCTGACCTCAACGCCTCCCTCCAGTTAAACCGGGGTGATATAGGTTATCAGGGCGTCCACCTGGCAGGCAACTATGACGACGGTGACAGGCCATCCCCGATCTTGATCCGGTTAAAATCAGGAGACCTTAAGTCCTGGGAATTTGATATATCCCGATTTTTAATCTCCACCCCGGTCGGCCCGATTATGACTACAGCAGGCGGGAACCTAAGTATTGAAGAAAAAGCCATCAGTGCCGGCGCGGTGCTTCAAACGAATCTATCCGGAATAAAAGGAGACAACAATTCCAATACTTCATTAAACGGCACAGGCATTACGAAGGTTCCTCCACTCAGGTGGCAGGTCTCCGCTGTAATGGAAAAAGACGGACCCTGGCAGGTTCAGGCGGTTGTCACAGGTCCTGCCGCCGGAAAAACGCCAACATGCGGTTTTACAATTGACGGCACCGTAATTTCCTCAGGCACACCGGAAGTTCATTTAAACGCAAAGGCCCGGGGCAAGGACATCTCCGCGACCTACAGGTTAAAGATACCATCCATAAGGATCGATAATAAGACAGCCATTCTGACCATGTCTTCGGTTACTGCCGGCGGCCTGTATGAAGGCCCTTATAAAGAGCCTGAAAAAGGAAGGGCGTCTTTCTCTCTTAAGGTCTCCGATATCAGGATGGACTCAGGCTCTATCTCAGCAAAGGCGCCTGAGACGGACATCAACGGAACCATGTCCCGCGACCCAAAGGGCAATCTCAGCGTTACAGGTGATCTGTCCTTTTCAGAGGCCGGCATTTCGGTTCAGGATCAAGGGATTACTGTTGGGGGCATCTCCGGTGATATGCCGTTCCAGTGGCCTTTCAGGGCCGATGGAAGGCCGGGAAACATTAATGTGGGATCGATCAGGTTAAAGGAGCTTGAACTGGGAGAGGTAGAGACAGCAATACTGCAGAAGGACAATGGCTTTATTTTTAATGGTAAATACGCCAGCAGGCTTTTACCCGAGCTGGTTATGGAGTTATCCGGTACAGCCGGATTCACAGGTGAAGATAAAGGGGCCGCGATCAATATCAACCTCCCCGATTACAAGGTCCCTCCAGATACGGATCTCAAAATCATTGCCCCCGGTCTTAAGAATATTTTATTTGAAGGCTCGGTCACACTTAATGCAGGCATATCTTTTTCAGAGGCAGATCCCAGGGGTAAAATGAGTGTGGGGATCAAGGAAGCGCAGATAAAGGCCGCAGGAAATGAACTTGTCCTTGAGGGCATATCAGGGGAATTAAATTTCACTGATATCTTCTCTTTGAAGAGCGCTCCGAAACAATCTCTAAAAGTCAGCAAAATCTCCTTCAGGGACCTTAAAGCCGATAACCTCATGGCCGATTTTCAGGTTGAATCAAAGGAGTCCATCTTTATTGAGCAATGCCGTGTCAACTGGTGCCAGGGCCATGTCAGCATGCAATCCTTCAGGTTTTTCCCGGGTGTTAACGACTACAGTGTTACATTTAACTGTGACCGGCTTAACCTTGCCGATATAATGGAGCAGTTCGGAGTAGCCAGGGCAACAGGCAACGGGGCTTTAAACGGGACTATCCCAATTGCCCTGTCAAAGGGTCGATTTACCTTCGGGGAAGGATTTCTCTACTCTACTCCGGGGGATGGCGGCAATATCCATGTTACCGCCACTGAAGCCCTCACGGCAGGGTTGCCCCCTGATTCGGATGAGTACATGCAGATGGAAATTGCCAGGGAGGCCCTGAAGGATTTCGAATATGAATGGGCTAAGATGACTTTAAGCACTGAAGACGCCGACATGGTGATGAAATTACAATTTGACGGCAAGCCTGCCAATGCCCTGCCGTTTGTCTATAAAAAGGATATCGGGAAATTTATAAAATTGGAGACGGATGTCCAGGGTTCTGTATTTCAGGGGATATCTCTGGACATCAATTTCAGGGTTCCTTTAAATGAGATTTTGAAATACAATAATATATTGTTTTAGCCCATCTCCTGAAAAGGTCTGGTCACAGGGTTAATTGGTGTCCATCCATAAATAAGGCTTTTATGGATGGAGCGTTCAGCGGTCAGCGATCAGCTAACCGATTGAGTTATAAGACTTTAGCTGAAAGCTGAGTGCTGACAGCTGATAGCGTGAATCCAAAATTAGGTGTTTTTGGATGAACACTAATTAACTGCATTCTCAGGAATTAGCGCTATTTCAATAAAGGAGGTTCTTATGCGAAAATGGATTATTATTCTGTCGGTCTCTCTTGTAACCCTGGGTCCGCTCGCCTGCCAGATGAAGCACGCAGTGGAGATTGCGCCGGTCGAGGTAAAACCTATTGAGATAAAACCTATTCATATAACCATCGATGTGAATGTCCGGATTGACAGGGCGTTGGATGATTTTTTTAGTGATATAGATAAGGCGAAAGATGATATCCAACAGAACCCATAGGATCAAATATAATTTTATAAAAGGAGATTATGCCATGAAAAGGACTCCGGTTTTTATCTTAGTTTTTTGCTTATCAGCGCTTATCCTTTCCGGGACCAGCGGTTTCAGTCAGGACCTCAAGGAAAGGATGAAAGATCGACTGCCTTTAATTGTTGAGCTGAAGAAAAAAGGGATAGTCGGTGAAGATAATCTGGGATTCCTCCAATTCGTTGGGGAAACCAGGGAGCAGGAAAACGTTGTAAAGGAAGAGAACAGCGACAGGGTGAAGGTATATGAAGCCATTGCCAGGCAACAGGGCACCGCTACGGATATAGTCGGCAAGAGACGGGCGATTCAGATTGCAGAAAAGGCCGGAGCGGGAGAATGGCTGCAGGCTGAAAAAGGCGCGTGGTATCAAAAAAAGTAGAAGGAAATATTTTCTAACCACTTGGAGTATGGGCCAGTAAAGCCATACCGTCATCCAAGGCCGCCGGACAGCCGAAGATAACAGAATGCAATATCGATTATTTTGCGACCCGGCGGCAAGCGGCTCGGCTCTCCACCTCACCTCAAAATATCCCTCAGCATGCTGAGGTTCCGCCAAATATTGAGGCCAAACGAAACGCTTCATATTTTTTTGTTGTTCACTCCTTTTAACTAATCTCCTGTTATTAAAGGATGATTCCACGCTTCTGATTTTCCTTTGCATGTTGGCAAGCCGCTTGCAAAACTACTCTATATGATTTTGGTCACGGCTAAGGATGCGAAGCGCCAGGTCAACGGGAAAATCCGAAAGTAACACAGATGTTCAACAAAGCAAAAGGAGAAAATATTATGAGAACCAGGAGCAATACCTATAAAATTCCGGGTTATTTATTCATCGTATTTGTAATCGCATTTGGATTTATAACTATTGTGGCTTCAGGCGGCGGAGGTGGTGGTAATAACGATGACAGAAACCGAACAAATAGTGCGCCGGTTATTACAGATCTTTCATATTACCCTGAATCAACCATAGTTGGGGCCGGAGGAGGCGCCATTGCCGTAACGGTATATATGAATTTCTATGATGACGACGGCAATGTTTCTGCAATAACGTTAGTTGTTAGCGATTCTGAAGGTTATATAATTGATAATATCTCACAACCGGTTTCAGATGTAGCAGGGGAGATATCTGGGGAGATTGAATCCGTATATTCTATACCTACTGCTACTGCGGCAGATGACTACACCTTTCAATTTTATATAACTGATACGACTGGCCTGAGTTCAAACGTTCTTGAAGGAATCTTCAGCATCACTCTGGGCAGCGCTCCTGCAATTTCAAATGGTGTCATTGCTCCTTCATGGGCTTACGATGATAGTGGAACAATTCTTGTTGAAGGAACTTACGAATTCACGGATATCGACGGCAACGCATATCAGACAGATATTTATGTATACGATTCAGGAGATAACATTGTTGTCGAAGAACATTTCCCTATTTCAGATATTTCAGGTTTAACATCCGGCCAGGTTGCCTTCGGGTTCGATATGCCCATTTCGGTTCCAGGTGATTATGTGATTGAGATCGGTATGACGGATGAAAATGGTCTTTTTTCATATCCGTCTTTATATGGATACTTCTCTGTAATAGATTAAATCGATCCGCCAATATAATAAATTACATCAGCCCCTATCTTTTCAAAGGTAGGGGCTTTTCTATATAGATTGATTCCGGCTGTCCACATCTACTAAAATTTCCCTCAGCATGCTGAGGTTCCACTAAATATTGAGGCCAAACGAATCATTTTATAATTTTCAGTCATTCTCTCCTGTCAATCTAACCCCATGTAATTAATGGATGAAGCCATGCTTGTTGTTCTCCCGGGTTTATTGGCAGGCTACTTGCTATCATATTGTCATGGTCCCAGCAATCATATTAATTAATGTTCTTGCTAAGAAACACAAGGAACTTTCACAGGTAAATAACATTGTAACCGTTTAGACCCTTGCCGGAGAAGGTGAGGTCTTTAAAAAGGAGGTGGTCAGACGGCAGAGAAAATTTTTGCTGAATCAATTATGTCTTTTCGATCACGACGGCCACCCATTACCAGGCTTAAAAGCAGGGTGGATTTTGGCCGATTTGATAAAACCTGTTAAATAAAGAGGTAAATATTATGAAAAAATTATTAATAGTTTTCAGTCTCATGGTTGCATTTATTAGTTCCATGGCATTCAATGCCATGGCTATCCCGATTACTGGAGCTGTTTCCTTTAGCGGAACGGCCGTGACGGATAACATGTATGATTTAACACTTGCCACGAGATACACTGAATTCAACGATGTTACCATCGCGGGCCCAGGGACCGGAAGCTATAACGGGATTACGAGACTTTCCGGTATCGCCGTTACGGTGACCCCCTTCATATTTGATCCGGCGACTGTTCCAGATGGGGATCTCTGGACGTTTGACTTCGCCGAAAAAACCTATAGTTTTGAAGCAACATCGCTTGCCATCCAGATGAGGACAACCAGCTCATTATCCATATCCGGGTCAGGCATCGCGTCCATAACCGGTCTTGATGACACACCTGGAAATTGGATATTCACATCAAACCGTGCAGATGATACTGGCAGTTTTTCAATGTCGACCTCTTCTGCTTCTGCTCCTGTTCCTGAACCAGCCACCATGTTGCTTCTTGGTTCGGGTTTAGTAGGGCTTGCATCATTTGGCCGGAGGAAGTTTCTAAAAAAGTAATTTGCTTATGAACATCGCTAAGTAAAAATGCCTGGCAAACTTAAGGCTTGCCGGGTATTTTTACTTAAAATCTTTTCTGAGGATAACCCTTTATTTTGAAAGTGAAAGATCTATCAGAAAAAAGATAAAGGAGGATTGACATGGTATATATGGGATATAAAAGTAAGGTCTCGCAGAAAAGTTATGCAAAAGTTGTCATCTTATTATTAGGCCTTTTTCTTCTGATTGGGGGATGTGGTGGAGGAGGTGGTAGTGATAACGATGGTGGAAATGATAATGGTGGAGGAATTACCAGCCCCGCGATCACCAGCTTCGCGCCTGCGAGCGGTCGAGTCGGCGACACCGTAACCATCACAGGAACGAACTTCAGCGCAAACCCGGGCAATAATACCGTGAGCTTCAGCGGGACAGCCGCCGTTGTGTCAAGTTCCACATCAATACGGATCGTCACCTCCGTCCCCACAGGCGCGAAAACCGGGCCGATAACGGTCACCGTAAGCGGCAACAGTGCAATATCCTCAAGCAACTTCACTGTAGTAACAGCCTCCCCCACGATCACCAATTTTACACCAACGGGTGATCAAGCAGGAGATACCGTAACCATCACGGGAACGAACTTCAGCACAACCCCGGGTAATAATACAGTTAGGTTTAACGGGACAACGGCCGTTGTAACAAGTTCCACAGCCACCCGGATCATCACCTCTGTCCCCACAGGCTCGACCACCGGGCCGATAACGGTCACCGTAAGCGGTAAAAGTGCAACGACCTTAACCGACTTTATTGTCATTAACAACGCTTATGCCTTTTCACCGACCGTGTCGTCCGGCGGCATGATCTACACTGCCGGTTTCTACGATGACGGCACGAGGACCATGCCATGTTACTGGGCCAGCGATGTCAATGTAGGTTGGCCCGCATTTTCCGGGTACTACAATGACGGCACAAAGGACATGCCTTGCTACTGGAGTGATGCTACACGCAACCGCCTTGCGGGAGCCACCCGCAGTGATCTCGCTGTTAGCGGCACTTATGATGCCGAAGCATTTTCGATAGCCGTGTCATCCGATGGCACGGTCTACACGGCCGGATTCTACGATGACGGAACGAAGTATGTACCCTGTTACTGGACCGGCACTATTCGCACCAGTCTTCCTGGCGACGGCACTCATGACGCCTCGGCTGTCACGATAGCCGTGTCCGACGGCGGCACGGTCTATACAGCCGGATACTACTATAACGGCGCGAAGTTTATTCCCTGTTACTGGACCGGCGCCACACGCACCGATCTTCCGGGCAGCGGCGATTACAGTGCTCATGCTTTATCGATAGCCGTGTCCGACGGCGGCACGGTCTATACGGCCGGGTTCTACAATGACGGCACGAAAAGTATACCGTGTTACTGGACCGGCGACACACGCACCGATCTGGCGGGCTACGGCACTAATAACGCCGCGGCTCTTGCGATAGCAATATCAGGCGACACGGTCTACACAGCCGGGTTCTATTATGACGGCACAAAGGCCATATCCTGCTACTGGACCGATGATACCGACCGCACCGACCTGGCGGGCGACGGCGTTCATGACTCCGGGGCTGCTACCATAAACGTATACGGCGGCACCATCTATACAGGTGGGTTCTATGATGACGGGACGAAGTACATCCCCTGTTACTGGACCGGCGACACACGCACCGATCTGGCGGGCGACGGCACTAATGACGCCCAGGTCATGTCCTCGTTTTGGTGGTGAGATTAGCGCCGGGCATCAGCCTGGTCGGAGTTTGAAAAGGGTAACCTGGGAACAGAGGGCGGGATGAAACCCCGCCCTCTCCATGGGTTGGGGTACATATTCATCAATATACTGAGGGCTCCACCAAATATTGAGGCCAAATGAATTATATCATGCTTTTAGTCATTTTTCCCGTTAATCTAACCCACTGTTATAAAAGCATGAATCCAAATTAATTATTCGCCTTCGGCTATGGCAGACTATTTGCTAGGATCCTTTTATGATCCCTGCAATAAATAGGCATTCTCATTAAATGAAGGTATCATTCGGTGGTTGATGGATGGAACGCTAAAAATATAAGAAGGAGAGCTATACCATGATCATGATTCACAAAAATATTGAGATCAAAGCGCCGGTTAATAAGGTTTACACTTATATTAATAATCCCAAGAACACACCTGATTGGGTGCCAAACATGATGGAGGTAAAGAATGTAACTGGATCCGGGGCCGGAACTCATTATGAATGGGCCTGGAAGATGGGTGGGTTTAGGTTTAATGGGGAATCCACAAAGATTGAAGATATCCCGGAGGAAAAAATAGTAGTTAAAAACAAAGGGGAAAATGGCCTGGAAAGCAAATGGAGTTACATCCTTAAAAATAATGTGGATGCTACTTTTATTGATTTAGTTTTAGAATATTTAGTCCCACCTCGGGTATTAGGAAGGCCAGTAGAGAAATTGATCATGAAGAATAACGAAAGAGAAATAAGTCTGGCTCTTATGAATATTAAAAACCATATGGAGGAAGGGGGATTAAGCGAGTATTAGCGTGAGGTCCATCCCTATTCTAGAACAGGATCAGGAACTGAATGGACTGCATTCTCCCTTTTATCCCGATCGCTATTACCTGCCTGACAACGTTCAGGACATCGTTAACTCAAAAAATGGTCACCAGATATTTTAAAGTCCTGATCGCTTTATCCATAATAAGTTTCGGAACCACCGGAATCTGTTTTGCCGGACAAATCGATTTTTCCATAAAAGGCGGATATTTCAATTATCGGGAACCATATTTGGACATTTCAATTTCCGGACTTGTTTCAGGCCTTCAGGGTTCTTACAAAAAAACATTTTCAGCCTGTTCCTTTAAGATTCAATCTGAGTTCGTGAACGGCAATCTGACTTATGACGGCTATTTGAACGATCATCAAATCAGCGATGGTTCCACCTGTATAACATTTTCAGACCCCTCTCCATTACGTTTTTCATCAAATCTCTGGTATTCTGATTCCGTCCTTTTGGTGGGAAAATCCTTTATCAAACGAACGTATTCCGTTACCCCCTATGCCGGTCTGGGATTTCGGTATTTGAACAATCCTAAAAACCAGGATATCCGGTCTGATTACAGCAGAGAGATAACCTATCTTTATCTGCCCATGGTCGTAGAATTTCAGAAAAGTATATCTAAAAAAAGTTTCTGGGGAATCACCGGCGAAGTGGATATTTTGATCGCCGGGTCAGTGGAAGCAAGGCTTTCAGATGTTTCGGAAAAATATAATGACCTGAAATTTCATCAATCTTTGGGGGGGAGCGTTAAACTGGCCGGTATATACATGCATGAGATTTCAGGATATGTCATTTCCGTAAAACCGTTCCTGGATATGTGGGTTGTAGACGATTCTGATACGGACGTGCTAAAATATAACGGGAGTCGTGTAATTACAAAATATTCGGACGGCAATTACCGCGACTACTGCGAACCGGCAAACATCACGCTTACGGCAGGATTGCAATTCAATATCAGGTTTTAGTCACGCATATGTCCTTAATTGACCTGCTTTTTTGTTTGCCCATTATCCCGTCTTTTGTGCGCCTTGCAGCCTGACCTTTTTTGAACAGCCTTTAAACAGGAATTTTTAATAGCATGGCAGAGGATCTACATCCAAAACACCCCTCAATATGATGAGGTTCCGCTAAATATTGAGGCTAAATCAATCGTTTCTCGTTTTTCTGCCGCTCTCTCCTTTTAATCTAATCTCCTGTTATTAAAGGATGAATCCAGACTATTCTTTCTGCTTTGGCTATTGGCAGGCCTTTTGCTTTTACTATTCTTTTATCATGATCCATTTAAAAGGAGAAATACTATGCCGTTGATTCAATTAGTGATTGTTTTAGTTGTTGTAGGGGTCATCCTGTGGGTTATTAACAGTTTCATACCCATGCAGTCCACTATAAAGGGAATCCTCAATGCCGTTGTGGTTATTGGAGTGATTATCTGGCTTTTGAGTGTCTTCGGAATTATTGGAAACATATCGGCGATTCGTATCGGGAAGTGAAGAGAGGAGAATTTAATATGGCAAAACATGAAAAATCACCGGGTAATTTATTCGCGGGTTTTTTGATTGGTGGGATTTTGGGCGCATTGGCTGGGGTCCTCTTCGCTCCTAAATCAGGAAAAGAACTGAGGTCTGATATCCAGGGAAAAGGCACCGCGGTATTCAGGGATGGTAAGGAAATATATTCCGATACGAAAAAGCGAGCAAAAAAGGTCATTAAGGAAGCCAGGCATCAAGCGAAAGAGTTAAAGAAGGAAGCGGATCGGCATGTATATGATGCTCGCCATAAGGTGAAAGAGCTTTTCGCCCGTGGTTAGAAAAAGGAGACCGAAGCGGGGGGGAGCAGAGAAAGGAAGCTAATATGTGTGAATACAAAAATCCAGCCGGTCCCGATCCGGATGCGAATTTCCTTGGGTGGCAGGAAAGTTCGTCTGGGGAACTTTTCCCACTCTTCAATATTAATCTTGCAGATCATCCATCGTATCAATCTACAGTGAGTGAGGGAACCTTACGCAGTATGGGTCTACGGGTTCCGTGGACTCTCTCTCCATACACTGAGATAATACCATCTCCTTGGGATAATCTGGGAATCGAATTAAATCATCCTAAGACCGCAAAAAATGCAATAGAAATGGCCGGATTGGCTTACACCGTCGTGAAAAAGCCGCTGATGCTGAAAAAAAATTCAAAGCAATATGCGTATACAACAGTGCGAACGGATACCGATGAGGTTCTGGGTTTCGTCAACGAGGGTTATAAACCGATTCAGAACATCAATGCCTTCACATTTCTCGACGTTTTGGTTGCTGATGGTGAAGCGATATACGAGACAGCCGGAGTCCTTGGCAAAGGTGAGTGTGTCTGGATACTGGCAAGGCTTCCAGGCTACATTATGGTCCATGGCAATGACATCGTCAACAAATATCTCTTGCTCACAAACAGTCATGACGGCAGTTCACATGTTAGAGTGAAGGTTACTCCCATCCGTGTTGTCTGCAATAATACTTTAACATCTGCATTGCAGGCAACGGGAGAAATTCAAATCAATCATACACTAAATACAGTGTGGAATTTCGAACAAACAGTCGCAATGCTCGGATTGGCAAATTCCTTATATGAACGACTCGAAGTTATATTCAACGGTATGGCGACGAAAAAAATCACGAAGGAGCAACTGCGGGAATATGTGCATGCACTGGTTCCGGATAACGAAGAGGCGAAGAACACTGCAAGAACAGAGAAGATCCGGAACAGCGTGCTTCAGCTGCATGACTCCGGTCGAGGCGCACATCTCTCTCGCGGGACATTGTGGGGGGCTTTCAATAGCGTAACCGAATACACGGATCACATGATGTTTAGCAGTGATTCAAACACGCGATTGAATTCAATCTGGTTTGGCAGCGGAGAGCAATTAAAATTGAAGGCGTTCCATTTAGCGGAGCGAATGATGGGGAACTGAATCAGGGATTAAAGCGCTTACAAGTCCGGAACAAGAACCTTAAAGAATGAAAGGAGCTACTATGCTGATTAAAGCCAAGACACTAAATGGCTATAAATTGGACGGCCTCGACGGAGAAATAGGCAAGGTGCGAGAATTCTACTTTGATGACAAGCACTGGACGATTCGCTATCTGGTCGCCGACACGGGAACATGGCTTGCTGAAAGGCAGGTTTTGATCTCCCCATATGCACTCCTCACCGTTAATAAAAGGGGGAAAAAAATCACTATCAATCTAACCAAAAAGCAGATTGAGGATAGTCCGGCATTGAATAATGACAAACCCGTCTCGCGACAATTCGAGGAGGACTACCACGGTTATTATGGATGGCCGTTGTATTATACCGGCCCGAACAGTTGGGGATTTTGGCCCTCCATTAAACGTGACCCTGAAGAATGGGGAAAAAATATCAAGGCTGAAAAAGCGTGGGATACCAATCTGCGCAGCACTCACGATGTAAGTGGACATAATATCCAGGCCTCAGACGGCGAGATTGGCCACGTCGAGGATTTTATCATCGATGATGAGGCATGGGCGATTCGTTATCTAATCATCGATACACGGAACTGGTGGCCGGGGAAAAAGGTCCTGATCTCACCCCGATGGATCGAGCGAATCAGTTGGGATGACTTAAAAGTCTTCCTCAATCTTCCCCGCGAGACAATAAAGCAAGCGCCTGAATACACGGAGGAGTTTCTGCTGACCCGGGATTATGAAAACAGACTGCATCGACATTATAATCGTCAAGGTTACTGGGATAATACTATTTATTCCTAGTGTGCGTTTATTTTGA
>Ga0209287_10000781_pt1 | contig 17585 bp, 15 predicted proteins | sample PPLLak3cmMay2015_2_FD_187255 | JGI IMG/M metagenome (GOLD analysis project Ga0209287, IMG submission 187255) | Freshwater sediment microbial communities from Prairie Pothole Lake near Jamestown, North Dakota, USA - PPLs Lake P8 Core (1) Depth... | ecosystem: Environmental > Aquatic > Freshwater... | reverse complement strand
TTTGACATTAGGGTTTTTGGGGTAGAATTACTATCCCCAATCCGACCGGTACCCGGTGCCGCCTGTCGGCCATTTGAAGGATATGGCGCCTGTATCGCATACATACCAGCAGGATGCGCATTCCATGCAGGTATCCAGGCTTTTGATCCGGGCCTTTTTGGCCATAAGGGTCCAGCAGTCGCCCAGGCAGACATTTACGCAATTGGCGCATCCCGTGCATTTTTCAGTGTCAACGGTGATAAACGCGCCGGTCCCGGGAATCCATTCCACCCCCGGAAAACGCTCATTGGTTCGCTTCTTCTGATTCATTTTTATCACCTTATGTCAGGTAAAGAGGTTTTCGCGCCCGCGCCACATTTTGTTTCTGATGCCACCTCAAATAATTTCGGGTCGGCGTATTTTACAAAACGGACGATTTCATCACTCAGCCGGTTTCCCAGGGGGGCCATAGGTTTTCTGAGCAGTTTATACAGGGGCCGGATAACGGGCAGCAGCAGCTTCATGACCGGATTCGCGAGACCGGAAAGATAAAAGCCGGCCATCGCCAGCAGTTGAATCAATGGCCGGAGCAGGCGCAGCATGAGTTCCAGCCCGCCCGCGAAAAACCGGAAAACAGCTTCGCCTGTTTTGGGCCGCCGCGCTTCATCAACGATGCGATCCTCCCGTCCCGCAAAATCATAGCCGTTATGAATCCAGTTCTGGTAATACCGGAAATACATTTTGATCCATTTGGTAATGACCGCCGGGTCTTTTTGGATCTGGCGGAACGTCATTTTAAGGATGGGGGTAAGAGAATGGGTGAGCTGACCCATTCCCCACCCGTTATGGATGTATTTTTTCAGAAGGCGCGGATCTTTTTTCTCCTGGGCGTACCGGAGATTGTAACGGTTTTTCGCGGAAATGGACCACTGGAGGACGGCATGATCTTTGATCCGGTCATCGTACTTTTTCAAAAACGCTTTGGATGTGTCTCCGCGGCGGATGGCTTCGATGGCCACGTCGGCGGCGATGTCCGCGGAAAACCAGGCGGCCGGAACACCGTCGCACAACTCGGTGCTTTCAAGCCCGGCCGCATCTCCGATGAGAAGAATGCCGTCATCATGGTTGGGCATCTTCCGGAGTTCCGGATCCAGCCCGACATAAATTTCAAACCCCTCCCACATGCGGGCCCGGACCGTGCAACGGGGCGCCACTTCTTCCCGCCACCAGGGGAGTTTTCTGGTGATATTGTCATGATATTCCCGAAAGCGCTTTTTCAGGTTGGGGACTTTCCCTCCGTCCAGCCGGAGGCAATGGTCCTGCATGAAATGAACGCTTTCCCGGTAGGGCCAGACCATCAAGCCGTTGCCGTGGCCTAAGGGCGGCGCTATTTTTTGTTCATCCCACCCCCAGCAAAACCGGAGGGAATATCCGAATAGTTTATCAACATCGGATTTATCCATTTCATAATCATAGGTGTCAGCCAGGGAAATCGCTTCGGGCGGATATTTCTTCCTGATCCCGGCTTTTATGGCGACCAGTCCCTGGGAGCCTTCCGCGTCAATCACGATCCGGGAGAAAATTCTTTCCCCGGTTTCGAGGATAATGCCTGCGACTTTGCCGTTTTCACGGATGACGTCCACGACTGTGGCGGATGTGCGCAGCTCAGTACCGGCCTGAAACGCTTTTTCGGCCTCCCATTCGCAGAAGGGTTTGCAATAGGCGTTGTATCCGAATGAAATGACCGGTGAAAACGGCCGGGGCACGCGCAGGGTATCGTCGATTTCAATGACCCCGTTGTCGATGTCGGTGATAATATAATTGATGATCCCGTCCGCCGGACGCTCAAAAGGAGGGTTGCCGTCCCGGATAAAGTCCGGGCCGAACAAAAACCCGTAAATCGGAATCGTCAGCCCGGAAATGACCTTTTCGCCGACAGTGGCCGAGCGCTCGATCATAAGGGTCCGCAATCCGGCTTCGGCGCATTTTTTTGCGGCCACGGGCCCGCCGAAGCCGGAGCCAATGACAATCACATCATACATTTTGTCCATGGTTTATTATCCGGTAAAACTGATGAGTCGAGAGTTAAAAAATAACAATAAATAATGATTCCGGTATAATATTTAAAATCAAATGCGTCAGATGCAGTGCTTTTTGTTTTCAAGAGTATGATCGGTTATTGCGACGATACCTTATATCAATAATTTTATCAATTTATTTCAGGATCATATCCTGCTTTCCAAAAAATCAGGAAGACCGAACCCCTATAATATATGGCCTTACAACAGGTTGAAAGAATTTCTATCATTGCCATCTGAAAGCTTGTATGGGTGCACTGGAAATTGATATTATTTAACGCCATAAATCATCGGAGCATGTAAACTCATCCGCTTTTAATTTGTTAGACCAAATTTACCCTCAACGTTGAAGATATTCCCAACAGTTTCACTGTTGCTCTGAACATTTGTTCTTGACCTCTAAGACCTGATCTTTTATGGTTTTTTATTTACTTTGCAATATTTAGAAGCTTTCTCTTATCAATTACAGGTTAAAAACCGTTAATAAACAGCCAACAAAGACAACGAGTTATTCCAATACTATGAAACGATCAATTATAAAAAGCACCGGCAGGTATGTACCCGATAGACATGTCACTAACGAAGAGTTAGCCGGATTGATGGACACATCAAATGAATGGATTGTTCAACGAACAGGTATCGAAGCCAGATACTGGGTCAGGGAAGGTGAGGATGTCGGGACATCAGATCTTGCTTATGAGGCTTCAATTATAGCATTGAAAAGAGCGAATTGGAATCCGGAGGACCTTGATTTAATTGTATTTGCCACTATGACACCCGACGTGAACGTGCCGGGTTCAGGGGCCTTTCTGCAAAACCGGCTGGGTGATAAAAATGTACCTGCTCTCGATATCCGGCAGCAATGCACCGGGTTTCTGCATGGACTGGAGATCTGTGATGCCTATATAAGAAGCGGAAAGGCACAGAAGATTCTTTTGGTAGGGGCTGAAGTCCAAAGCCGGTATATAGAATTAACAACCGAAAATCGTGATACAGCGGTGATATTTGCCGATGGCGCCGGTGCCGTTTGCATTGAAGCTGTTGAAACCGGTGAAGACGTTGGAATCATAACATCGATTCTCCATGCTGATGGAAAATATTCCGGAGCATTGCGTGTCGGATTACCTGCCCGAAAATCCGGACAGGCAATTAGTCCAACCGTAATAAAAAACAAAGAGCATTTTCCTTATATGGACGGGAAAGCCGTATTCAAACTTGCTGTGACCCGCCTGCCAAAGGTTACTGAGGAGCTGCTGGCAAAAGCAAACATGAAAATTGAAGACCTGAATATGATTATTCCCCATCAGGCAAATTTGAGAATAAATGAAGCTTTCAGGGAACGGATGAATATCCCGGAAGAAAAAATTTATAACAATATTCAAAGATATGGGAATACAACTGCGGCAACCCTTCCCATTGCACTTGACGAACTTATGGAAAAAAACATGCTGAAACCAAAAGACACCGTGATGTTCATCGGCTTAGGAGCTGGATTGACCTGGGGTGGTGTGATCTATAAGCTGATATAACAGCTTTCCCTAAAGATGGCCCATAGCGGTTGTCTGGAGTGATACGCTGCTCTTTTTCAAGCTAATGATTAGCTTGGCCGGATACCAGAAGCGGACTATCTTTTTCTGAGTTTGCCCGCGCCGACCATGAAAAAGAAAATCAACGACGCAAATGTGACAATCGTGGCGCCTGATGCGAGATCCGCATAATATGAGATAATCAATCCGCCGGTTGTCGATATGAGGGCAACCGCGATTGAGATCGCAATCATCGGGACGTAGCGGACGGTAACCTGGGAAGCGGCCGCGCCTGGAATAACGAGAAGCGCCGACACAAGCACTATTCCGACAATTTTTATGCTTATTACAATGGATACGGCAAGAATCGTAAGAAAAAAATGATCAAGGAATACAACCGGCATCCCGCTCACTAATGCGACTTCGCTGTCAAAGGCGGTAAAAAGGAGCTCCTTGAAAAAGATATAGCATGAAAAAATGACAACCGCTCCGAGAATGCTTACTAGGAGAAGGTCCGTACCGGTTATCGCGAGAATGTTTCCGAACAGGTATCCGAACAGATCCGTGTTATATTTGTCCGAAAGGCCTATAAATATTACTCCGAGAGCCATGGCAAGGGCAAAAAAAATGCCGATTGCCGTATCCGTGCTAAGCCTCTCCTGCCGCCCGACATAACCTATCGCATTCGCTACGATTACCGCAAAAAAAAGCGCTGTCAATGTCGGCGAGATCCCTATAAGCGATCCCAGCGCAACTCCCCCGAAAGCCGAATGGGCAACACCGACTCCTATGAATGAATAACGCCGGAGCACAACAAAAAATGAGACTACGGCAAGGACCACACCGAGGACAATTCCTGCCAGAAATGCATTCTTCATAAACTCAAACTCAAGCATTTCAATCATTGATGTGCCTCTTGTTGCATGTTGCACATCTTGAGTCATGAACCATTATCTTCAAGTCCTTTCCGAATACTTTTTCCATTATTTCAGGCGAGAGGCATAATTCGGGCCCCCCGTGATAGTGAACCTCGATGTTAATGCAGGCAACCCTGTCCGCATGCGACGTAATTACACCGATATCATGTGAAACCATAATGGCTGACAGCCCTTTCTCATCCCTCAGATTTGCCAGAAGAACATAAAAATCCTCCTGCGCGACACTGTCGACTCCGGTTGAAGGTTCGTCCAGCAATAACAGCTTCGGTTTCGAAGCAAGAGCTCTGGCGATATGGATTCTCTGCTGCTGCCCTCCGGACAAAGACCCGAACGGCTTTCCGGCATGCTCTGCCATGTTGACACACACGAGCATCTCCATTGCAGTTTCCTTCTCCTTGAGTCCGGGTCTTCTGAAAAGACCTGTTCGGTTATAAACGCCCATGAGCACAACGTCCAGTGCGGTAACCGGAAATGCTCTTTCCGCATGCGAAATCTGGGGAAGGTATCCGGCTTCAAGCCTTGCCTCTCTCCCGGGTTTCTTCCCGAACAGGGCAACAGTTCCCCTGTCTGGTCTGATAAGCCCGAGAATTACCTTCAGCAAAGTAGATTTACCAGCTCCGTTTGGACCTACTATGCCAAGAATCTCTCCTGCGCGGCAATCCAGGAAAATGGATTTTAGAACCCATTTTCCATCATAACCGACCCAGACATCGCTGAGTTCCACGATAACAGGTTTTTCCATAATCGTTTCTTCCATGATCAGAGCATCGCTTCCTGAAAAACCGCGAGATTATATTTCATAATATCAATATAATTTTCGCGACCCTTTATACCAGGCCCTCCCATAGGATCAAGCATCAGTACTTTTACTCCTGCTTCTTTTGCTATAACTTCTGCGATTTTCGGATTGAACTGAGGCTCTGCAAATACTGCTTTTACACCATGTTTTTTAATATTGCCGACAATGTTCTTTATATCAAGAGGGGTTGGGCTTTTCCCCGGAACGGATTCAATCACGCCCGCGCTTTCGAGGCCATACCGCCTCGCAAAATAATCCCATGCTGGATGAAAGGCAACGTACCTTTTTATTTTAAACTTCCCCGTCTCCTTATATATAGTCTGGTCAAGTCTGTCCAGTTCGGCTATATATTTATTCCCCCTCTCTTCATAGTAAAGGGCATGCCCGTTATCAACCGAGGCAAGGGCTGTAACAACTTTTTTTACCATAGATTTTACAATTTCAACATCAAGCCAGATATGTGGGTTGGCAAACATATCGCCTGAATGATGTTTTCCGGTTTTTTCCCCATGATGGTGTTCTTTTTCATGGATAAGATCGACTCCATCCGAAAGAACAACCTTCTTGAGCCTGCCACCGGTGCTGTTAACAAACTTTTCATTCCAGTACTCCAGACCGGCTCCGATCATAAAGAATATTCTCGCTGAAGATATTTTCTTTACAATGCCGGGCTTAAGCTCAAATGTATGAGGGCTTGCTCCGGGCGGAACAATGGTTATGACTTCGACATGCTCCCCGCCCACCTGTTTCACAATATCAGCTACCGGGAATATGCTTGCAGCGACAGGCAGCTTCGCCCCGGAACAGGGAAAAGCAGAAAAAAACGTCATAAGAAAAGTTGCTACCATAAAAAAAAATATTTTATTTGTTTTTTTCTCGATTAGTTTGCAGAAAGGGATCCGTGATTCGAGGGGTCGAGGGTTCAAGTGTTTGCTTTCAAATAAGCTTGGAAGATTTTTCATAATCTTATCACCTTCTTCTTTTTAACCTTCATAATTGTTGCTCTCGTAAAAAAAGCAATGACCGACGGCAAAGTAAAAAGCTCATTATGCAATGACGAAAGATGAAGCGCAACACAGCAGAATGACTTTTTACAAAGCCGTCACATTCTTGTAAGTTGTCTGTACTTAATGCGGTGCGGCTGGCTTGCCGCAGCGCCGAGGCGCGCCTTCATATCCGTCTCGTATTCCGAATAGTTTCCTTCGAACCAGATGACCTTACTCTCCCCTTCGAAAGCGAGGATATGGGTTGCTATCCTGTCGAGAAACCATCTGTCGTGGCTTATAACAACAGCGCAGCCGCCGAAATTCTCAAGCGCCTCCTCCAGCGCCCTCATTGTGTTTACGTCAAGATCGTTGGTCGGCTCGTCAAGAAGCAGGACATTGGCGCCTTCTTTCAGCATGCGCGCGAGATGCACCCTGTTCCTTTCACCTCCTGAAAGCAGCCCGACCTTCTTCTGCTGATCGGTTCCGGAAAAATTGAACCTCGCGACATATGCGCGTGAGTTTACTTCCCTGCTTCCAAGCATAATGGTGTCCCGTCCGTCCGAAATCACCTCCCATATGCTTTTGTCAGGGTCAAGGGAATCCCTGCTCTGGTCGACATACGCCGGCTTTACCGTTTCTCCCGTTCTGATAGTTCCCGAATCAGGCTTTTCCTGCCCGACAATCATTCTAAAGAGAGTCGTTTTCCCGGCGCCGTTCGGGCCGATAATGCCTACTATCCCGCCCGGAGGAAGAGAAAAAGTCATATTTTCAACAAGTAGCTGATTATTATATCCCTTGCAGACATCCTTAGCCTCAATAACAAGGTTGCCGAGACGGGGCCCCGGAGGAATATAGATTTCAAGATCCTGCGCTATTTTCTCTCCTTCCTGCCCCAGAAGCGTTTCGTATGAATTGATGCGCGCTTTTGATTTGGCATGGCGCCCTTTCGGAGACATCCTTATCCATTCAAGCTCCCGCTGCAATGTTTTCCGCCGTTCGCTCATGCTTTTTTCCTCCTGCTGAAGCCTTGTCTGCTTCTGCTCCAGCCACGAGGAATAGTTTCCTTTCCACGGAATACCCTGACCCTTGTCCAGTTCCAGTATCCACTCAGCTACATTGTCCAGAAAATATCTGTCATGCGTTACGGCAATTATAGTTCCGGCATAGCGCTTGAGATGATGCTCAAGCCAGGCTACCGATTCTGCATCCAGGTGGTTGGTAGGCTCATCCAGAAGCAGAATGTCCGGATTCTGTAAAAGCAGCCTGCAAAGCGCAACCCGACGTTTCTCGCCCCCCGATAAAACTTTTACCGGGGTGTTTCCGGGCGGGCAGCGAAGTGCATCCATCGCCATTTCAAGGCGTGAATCAAGATCCCAGGCATCGAGCGCATCGAGTTTTTCCTGAACTTCGCCCTGCTTCTTGATGAGCTTGTCCATTTCGTCATCCGGCATCGGCTCCGTGAATTTTTCATTTATCCGGTTGTATTCATTGACAAGGTTAACCGTCTCCTGCACCCCCTCCTCAACTATATCCCGCACAGTCTTTTTTTCGTCAAGTTGCGGCTCCTGCTCCAGGAAGCCTATCGTATGACCGGGAGAAAGTATCGTCTGCCCCACAAACTCCTTGTCGACTCCCGCAAGAATTCTTAAAAGGGAGCTCTTGCCTGATCCGTTTAAACCAAGAACCCCTATTTTTGCGCCATAGAAATAGGACAGATAAATGTCTTTTAAAATCGGTTTCTTGACATAAAACTTGTTCACCCCGATCATTGAATATATTATCTTGTTTGACTCAGTGCTCATTTTGTTTCAAATCTCTCCTTGCTGATTAATCCTGAGGGTATTTTTGACTTCCAAAGAGTTCGTCAGAAATAGGTTGCTGTAAAACAACATAAGATTGCTTTTCACGGATCCATAATTATTGCACTACGGTTTAAATTAGTTTGAAACTAAAATCAATTTTTTTTCCATCTATATCCACTATTAAAGCTCCACGCTGCAAGCAGCGAAGAATACGCTCGCTGCTTCGGTTCACGAAGCTGCAGAAACCGACCTTTTCTTCAAACGGGAAAGACCTTTTATTTCCTCCTGCACCTCCATCTTTTCCGGAATTCCGCGGCTCTTTATATCGTTGTCTTGCTGCCACTGGACAATTGAGTTGGCATAATAGGATAAAATATCAAACATGTCCGGATCAGCCTTGATATGCCCGTCATATTGAATGATCATTTTTCTGATCTTTAACATGTTTATTGCGCTGTTTATCGTTTCTTCGCGGGTTTTACCGGGAATATTAACAGTCGCACCTTTTGCCTTCAGATCTTCCATTAAATTATATATACCTGCTTTCAGATCAAATTCCGTCATCCATGAATGGCGGTTTTCCATAAGAACGAAAGCGGCAAGAGGCACCGGGAGAACAGGAATAATTGACCTGATGGAATCCAGCAGCCTGTATGAAAGCTTTTCAACTTCCGGAAACCTTGTTTCACGGCTCATTAAACTGAAATTTATTTCGTTTTCCATGCAGTACCTGCCGACCGATATGTGGTGCCCGAAATTTACACAAGCGAATCCGAACCGTTCCCATTTATTCCGAACCATTAAAAACAGGTTATTTGATATAAATCCCGCTACGGTTTTAACAATAAACCACCCGCTTCTCTTTTCCGGGTGCGGCTTAATCTCATGGAGAAGGCTGCGGTCCTCAAGTGTTCTGTCATAATTTATGCCGACAGGAATAAAGACTATGTCCCTGTCCTTGCCTGGCTCAAACCCCCGCAGCATATAATCAAGAAGTCCGAGTTTGGGTGGTCTTAAGCAGCCGTCACGGCTCAAACCGCCTTCAATGAATACAGCCTGGCAAACACCTTCCTTTGTCGCCATATGGATGTACCTTTCCAGCACCTGACGATACAACCGGTTTCCGGAATTTCTCCTCACAAAAAATGCGCCCATGTATTTAATCAGCATTTGAAGAGGCCATATCCTGGCCCATTCACCGACTGCGTACGAGAGAGTCGTGCGCTCTGCAGCAAGAAATGCCACCAGAACATAATCCATGTTGCTGCGATGGTTCATTACAAACACCACCGTCGAATTCGGGTCAACCTTCGCAAGGTCTTCATTATCTACAAAACCAACCCTCACCCTGTAAAGGAGGCGCGCAATCTTCTTTGCCGCCCAGTAGCCGATTCTGAAATAAAGATAAGCATTAAATGACGGCACTATCTCCCTTGCATATGCAATAACCTTTGCTTGGGCGACCTCTCGGGGTATTTTTTTCTCCTGGGCATATGCCTGAACCGCCTCGATCACTTTCGGATCAAATACGAGCCGGTCGATCAGCACCTGCCTTTTTGTAAGCTGAAAAGGCCTGATCTCTATGTCGAGTCGTGTGCTGATTTCATCAATAACACGGCTTATCCTGCGCCTTATAAACCATCGTGTGCTGGGAATAAGCACCCTGTCCAGAACGGCCGCGCATGTCACCATGATAAGTAAAACAAACAACCAGACAGGTATTGCAATATGTCCGCCCATGTTTTCACCTCACATATTTGTTCGCTGCCTATTTCTCAATTCCCATTCGGACCTTTCCGGTAAAAACTTTTCCGCATCCCGCCATTGCCGGATGGAAACCATTCAGCGGTTCCCTAAAGTCTCACACAAGCCTCCTTGCATTGACTTCGGGAAGGCCGGATATGATTATTTTATTTACTACCAGATCGATATCGTAAGGAACATATTTTACTTCTATTGTATCATCCTTCGTATCCCATATCAGGTACTTGGCATGCTTATCGCCGTCTCTCGGCTGCCCGACACTACCGGCATTTATTATATAACGTTTATTCCTGCAAAGAACAGTCAGCCCCTTACTTAAATGCGAACATGTTACAGAGTTTCCGTCATATTCAATAAATTCAAGGCGATGTGTGTGGCCTGTAAAACACAGCCTTTCGCCGTATTTTCCAAAAGCTTCACACATTCCTTCTTCGTCAGGCTCAAACATATAGATAGTCGGTGAGTCAGGCGGAAAACCATGGACAAAGCGGGAGTTATAAAATACCAGGCTGGTTTCAAGCTTCTTTATAAATGCCCAGGATTCTTCCGACAACACATCCATGTTTATCAACAACGACTGATAAGCAACAGGATTCAGCAGTTTCAGATAATCTTTTCTTACCACACCCAGTTCATGGTTTCCAATGACGGTCGGAATATCCCTTTCATTTATAGCATGGATGGCTTCATTCGGTTCAGGCCCGTAGCCGATTACATCGCCAAGGCAGATTATTTCATCGACAAACGACTCAACAGCATCAGACAGAACCTTTAATAAGGCATCAGTATTGCTGTGAATATCCGAAATAATCGCAAGTCTCATAAGCGTATAATTGGCCTTGAAAATAAGGACTTTCCGATTGATTTTTACGAAGCTGTCAACTATCCATAGAAGTCGTTTCAAAACCCCGCCTGAGGTCTGATAGCTGTGTTGCAAGTCTCTTCAAAATGCTCACATACTACCGTGTATGCTGCGCTTTTTCATCGGCTTGCGCCTTGCTCTCAAACCTGATACGAGGTTTTAAATGACTTCTAGTTATTACACTTATTCTCCCTTAATATAAAGCAAATTTCTTATATTTATCATTCTTTTGGCAAAAATCAGAATCTAATAATATCCTTAAAGTTATCCGGCACCATTATTTTGCATCTCTTTACATCCTGTAAAAAAAACCGACACCGGCTTATATATCCGACAGCCGAATACATTATACTAAATCAAATTATATTAATATATTATCAAATATTCTCTGCCGAATAACGGGTGGCACATACCTTGCTATTTATCATATCAAACATATTCCCCGGGAAAAATCCTTTGAAAAAAAAGATTAAAATATTAATTGCAGACAGGAATTCCAATGTGCGGGAATTTCTGCGGCGTGAAATGCTGGCGGAAGGCTACTCGGTTGAACTTGCTGAAAATGGACGGGAGGTGCTGAAATGGGCATATCATCGTGAACCGGCAGATCTTCTGATTATCGATCCGGACCTGCCTGATGCGGAAGAATCTTTATTGTTGAAAAAACTAAGGCAAAGAATTACTTACCTTCCTGTAGTTTTTCATACTTTTTTTTCAGATTATCTATCTGCCTCAAAAATTATCACTCCTACAGAATTTGTTGAAAAGGGAGGAAGCAGCATTGAGAATCTAAAAAAAGTGGTGAAGGAAATTCTAAACAAAACCGCCGGAACAGCCGATATGAAAAAAGAATCAGAGGATATGCGGACATGAGTCAGGAAAACAGGCTGAAAGAGCCCTATTATAAATCTTTGACAAGAAAGATGCTCTTTATCGTCATAGCCGTTTCCTTTGCTCCTTTGATCATGGTGAGCGGTATTATCTTAAACCAGTTCAGCATTTCATATCATGAAAAGGTGAACGCACATCTCGGCGAACTTGTCTTAAAAAACAGGCAGAACATAGACGGTTTTTTACTGGAAAAACTCAATAATATCAGGTTTATGTCCAGATCTTTTACAGTTGAAGAACTGAGAAATGAGGAATTTCTGAGAAATAACCTGGCAGCTCTTCAGACGGAATACGGTTCGGTTTTTGAAGATCTCGGAGTCATTAATGAGAAGGGAATCCAGGTTACATATGCAGGTCCGTTCAAGCTGGAAAATGCGGGCTATTCGGATACCGAATGGTTCAGAAAGGCAATGAACAGCGATTTCTTCATAAGCGATGTCTTTCTCGGCCTGCGGGGTTTGCCGCATTTCATCATCACGGTAAAACAGAAGAGCAATGGAAAACCCTGGATATTAAGAGCCACAATTAGTTTTGTTGCTTTCAATTCTCTTGTAGAAAATCTTCGGAACGGAAAAACGGGTTTTGCATTCATCCTTAACAGTAAAGGGGAACTTCAGTCTAAGCCCGGTTTTGAAGTAGCTTATGGAAAATCAGATTCTTTCCGCGAATCAATAAAAAGGGCCGGGAAGACAAAAGACGGGGTTTTTTTCTCTGAAATGGCTGATGACTCCGGGAAAGAGAATCTGTATGTGGCCTCCCTGATAAAAAACGGGGATTGGATGCTTATATACCAGCAGGATAAATCAGATGCTTTTTCGGATCTGACCCATGCGAAACAGATAGCGCTTATTATTATCCTTATAGGCGGCATGGTCATCTTTGTAACGGCTTTTCTGCTTTCAAAACGAATGGTAGAAAGAATTGCACAGGCGGACGGGGAGAAGGAACTGATGAACCAGCAGGTCATTGAAACCGGGAAGCTGGCGTCCCTTGGTGAACTTGCGGCAGGAATTGCCCATGAAATAAATAACCCTGTTGCGATAATGGTAGAAGAAGCAGGCTGGGTGCATGATCTTATGGAAGACGAACAGTTTTCCGGTAAAGAGAACAAAGACGAGTTCGAAAGAGCTCTTGCCCAGATAAAAACCCAGGGTAAACGGTGCCGGGAGATAACCCGGAAACTGCTAAGCTTTGCGCGGAAGACCGACACATGCGTTGAAGATGTCAGAATAAACTCAGTCATAAATGATGTAATCGGTTTCTGTGCCCAGAGAGCAAAATTCAGCAACGTTATTATAAATTCAAAACTTCAGGAAAATCTGCCGGTATTGCGCATGTCACATACAGAAATACAGCAGGTCCTGCTGAACCTTATGAATAACGCCCTCGACTCGCTTGAAAAAAGAGGCGGCAATATAACTTTAACCAGCTGGCTTGAAGGAGATGAGGTTGTAATCAGCATTGCAGACAATGGTCCTGGAATACCGAGGGCCAACCTCTCAAGAATATTTGATCCATTCTTTACCACAAAACCTGTGGGGAAAGGAACCGGGTTAGGGCTCTCCATATGTTACGGAATCATAAAGAAAATGGAGGGAGAAATAGATGTTCGCAGCATCGTTGATGCCGGAACAACATTTTATATCCGGCTTCCAGGCAGGAGAGAAGATTAAGGAGCATTTCGCATGGCTATTGCGAATATACTGTTGGTGGATGATGAGAAAGATTTTGTCGAAGTTATCGCCAAAAGACTTTCAAAAAAAGGTTTCTATGTAACAAAAGCCTTTTCCGGGCCTGAAGCTCTCCGGGCCATGCGCAAAGCCGATTTTGATATAGCCGTTATAGACCTTAAAATGGAAGAGATGGACGGAATTGAGGTTCTCAAAATTCTTGGTAAAATGGCCCCTGAACTTCCGGTGATAATTCTGACCGGACACGGATCTGAAGCCGCAGCAAGGGAAGGAGTTAAATGCGGCGCAATGGAATACCTCACAAAGCCATGTGATTTTGAGGAGCTTCTCGGAAAAATTGAAAAGATTCTTGAAAGATAAGGAGGTGACACAGGTGGATGAATTCAGTGTTCTGCTCGTAGATGATGAAAAAGAATTTTTGGAAACATTGCTGAAAAGACTGCGGAAGCGAAGGATAAAAGTAACAGGCGCCAACAGCGGTGAAGAAGCGATAAAGATTGTCAAAGAGACTCCACCTGATGTCGTGGTCCTCGATGTAAGGATGCAGGGCATGGACGGCATTCAGACCTTGGCCGAAATTAAAAAGATAAGACCAGCGATTGAAGTTATAATGCTTACAGGGCATGCTAATCTGGATGTTGCCGTTGAAGGAATGGATTTGGGAGCATTTGATTACCTGATGAAACCAACCGATGTTGACGAATTGCTATATAAACTTGAAGACGCATTCAAACGGAAAATAATTAAGGAGCGGCAGACAAAGAGTCTTTAAGAGAAGACAAAACCATACAATGGTTGATGTGAAAGTACGTATATATTTGAACCTGCAGTAAATTCATATTCATCACTCCGCCGGTTTCATTCATTTTCGCTCTTCCGTGTCAGGAGAATAAGAAAAGACGGATATTAATTGGTGCCCATCCGGAAACCCAGTTCGGACACAGTTAAGTTTCCAATTCGGAAATAGGTAATTTTGGGCAAGCTCAAGGAAATCAAGGGATTGTGCGGAGACATACGCATAGTATGTCGCACAAGAAATCCCGCAGATTGACATAGAGATCGCTCAAAAGGGCCATTTCCGGATGGAAACTAATTGGAAGCATAGACGCCGGTATTGTTTTATAAAAATACTTGACTCTTAAGAGTTGATATTTTAAGCTTACTAATAAAGATATATATGTATTTTTATAACTTTATAAAATAACAACAAATATATATTATAATATGTATCAATTATTGGCATTCTTAACTGGAGTTGATTGATGCGCATCGCCATAAATATTTCTAGATTTAAACAAGACTTTGATGCAATGTCCCTAATTGGCCGCACGGCAGAGGGAGGAGCGAGTCGTCTGGCCTTTTCTCCTCAAGAGCAAATAGCGCGGGAATTTGTTAAACAAAAGCTGTATGAAGCCGGACTCAATCCTTTCATGGACCCTTCCGGCAATCTGCACGGTCGCCGATTGGGAGTTGAGCCCGGACCGGCGGTAGCCGCCGGTTCACATTCCGACAGCGTGGAAAATGGCGGGCACTTCGACGGCGTTGTTGGCCTACTGGGAGCAATAGAGGTAATGCGGTCGATTAATGATGCCGGTATTCAGACACGCCGCAGCCTCGAAGTGATATCATTTTTATCCGAAGAACCTAACCGTTTTGGGATAAGCTGTTTCGGCAGCCGGGCCTTGTGCGGAAAAATGGACAGGGCATTGCTCTACGGGAGAAGCGATATCAAAGGAGAAACCCTCTCTGCAGCCCTGTCATCAATCGGGGTATCGGCACAGGAAATTATAGGATTGAATCCTGAAGAATATAAGTATAATGCCTTTGTTGAGCTTCACGTGGAGCAGGGTCGAATGCTCTATGATTCTAAAATTCCTTTGGGTCTCGTAACTGAAATCGTCGGAGCCTACCGGTACAAGGTGACGTTCAAGGGCCAGGCGGACCATTCCGGGGGAACGCCGATGAACAGCCGCAGGGACGCACTTGCAGCTGCTGCCGAAGCCATCTTGGCAGTTGAACGCACCTGCCGGAAATACCAGGATAAAGATATCGTAGGAACGGTAGGGGTCATACATGTGTCTCCGGGCGCAATTAATGTCATCCCCGGAGAATGCGACATAATCATCGAAGTGCGTGGGAGCACTCACTTTCCAAAATCGACACCTGTAGCGGAGATCAAAGAAGCGATTCAGAATACAGCCCGGCAACGCAAAGTTGAGGTTAATATAGAGACACTTATGGAGGATGAATCACGATCAGTCTCTCCGCGAGTTCTCCAGGCGCTTGAGCAAGGCGCGGCAGAGCTCGGTTACCCCTGCTTGCGAATGCCGAGCAGAACCGGCCATGACGCCTTGCACATGGCTGAATTGTCGGAAGTAGGCATGATTTTTCTGCCCAGCCGCGAAGGGGTCGGACATCATCCGTCGGAATGGACCGACATGGGCGACATTGAAAAGGGGTTGCAACTGCTGGCAACGACATTGGTCAACCTGGCCGGCTCTTAACATCGACGAGGTCCTTGGCTATTAAGCTGTCGGGTGCTCTGCCGGAAAGCACAATGCCTTAAAATAAATAACGCAAACCGCCGATTTTTTAAAGAGGAGAAGTCTTTGCGCAACTGGGATATTACATGCACCATTCTACTTTTACTGTTCGGGCTTTATGTGGTGGTCACAGGCTGGCATTTAGGCTTCGGCTCTTTTGATTCTCCCGGCACGGGTTTCATAGCGGTGTTTTCCGGACTTTTCCTTTCGGTTTTTTCTGTAACCAATCTGGCTTTCAGTATTGCAAGTTACCGGAAAACGGATGATCAGTCCTTCTGGCCGCAGCCGGATTCGTGGAAAAAAGTTTTGGCCATACTGGCCGGCCCTATCGCATTTACTCTCCTGCTGAACTATGCCGGATTCTTTATTTGTACACTTGCCATGCTGATATACCTGTTTCGGGCCATTCATCCGCACCGGATGTCTCTCACTCTTGTCCTGGCCATAACGGCAGCCGTATTCTGCCTGGTGCTTTTCCAGTTGATTCTGAAGGTTCAGTTCCCGGAGGGTCTCATCGGCTTATACCGTATAAAGGGATGGTTGAATTAGATGGATGTCATCACTAATCTCATGCTCGGTTTCGGGGTGGTTTTACAACCGGCCAACCTGCTGGCCTGCTTCATAGGTGTTCTTGTTGGAACTCTGATAGGGGTCCTTCCGGGCATCGGACCGCTGGGGGCGATAGCCCTGCTTTTGCCGAGCACCTTTTACATTCCCCCCGAGTCCGCTCTGATTATGCTGGCGGGCATCTATTACGGGGCAATGTACGGCGGTTCCACCACGTCAATCCTGGTAAATATTCCGGGAGAAGCCGCCAGTGTCGTCACCTGCATTGACGGACACCAGATGGCTCGGCAGGGGCGCGCCGGACCGGCCCTGGGAATTGCGGCCTTTGGTTCGTTCATAGGCGGAACCGTAACGGTGCTGCTGCTTGCCTGTCTCGCCCCGCCTCTGGCCAGGTTTGCGCTAAGGTTCGGACCGCCTGAATATTTCGCCCTGATGGTCCTCGGACTTACCGTCTTAGTCTATCTGGCTAACGGACCTGTTTTAAAAGCTTTGATGATGGCGGCATTCGGCATAGTATTGGGTATCATTGGCACTGATGTGATTTCCGGCAGCAGCCGTTTGACATTCGGTTTTTTTGAACTGGACGACGGTATCGGCATCATCCCCGTAGTAATGGGCTTATTCGGCATTTCCGAAGTTCTGCTTAATGTCGAGAAAAAAATGGACCGCAGTATCGCCGCAGTATCACTCAAAGGCCTGCTGCCCAGCTTGCAGGACTGGAAAGAAAGCATTGGCCCCATTTTCCGCGGAACTTTTGTCGGATTTTTTCTGGGCATTCTGCCCGGTGGCGGGTCCATTATTTCCTCTTTCGCCTCCTATGCAATGGAGAAAAAAATTTCCAAGCACCCGGAAAAATTCGGGCATGGGGCCATTGCCGGCGTTGCCGGGCCTGAAACTGCCAACAACGCTGCTACAGGAGGCGCTTTTATCCCGCTCCTGACAATAGGGATTCCCAATAATGCCGTCATGGCACTAATGCTGGGAGCCCTGGTTATTCACGGTCTGCAGCCCGGACCACTGATCATGAAAGAACAGCCGGCCCTTTTCTGGGGAACAATCGCCAGTATGTATATCGGCAATGCCATGCTGCTGCTGCTCAATCTGCCCTTAATCGGGATATGGATTCAGGTGCTGAGAATACCCTATACAATACTATTTC
>Ga0209287_10000778_pt1 | contig 17659 bp, 12 predicted proteins | sample PPLLak3cmMay2015_2_FD_187255 | JGI IMG/M metagenome (GOLD analysis project Ga0209287, IMG submission 187255) | Freshwater sediment microbial communities from Prairie Pothole Lake near Jamestown, North Dakota, USA - PPLs Lake P8 Core (1) Depth... | ecosystem: Environmental > Aquatic > Freshwater... | reverse complement strand
TCCTTGCTGAGTACGATGGGTACGATGCTCCTGAGCAAGTGAAATATTTCATTAAAAACGAGTACGATAACTCAAACATCACCTACGTGTTACTGTTCGGTGGTCTGAAATCCCATCTTTTCGCAAACGATAAGGATACCACTTCTGCTGGTTGGTCCGCATGGTGGGTTCCAGTTCGATACGTCAACATGCCACAAGAAGAAGATGAAGGATGTTTGTCTGATCATTACTACGGTTGTTTGTACAATGCAACTGGTGCTTTTGACACCTGGGATTCGAACGGTGATGGTGTGTATGCTGCCTGGAACAAACCTGGTGCGGCAAAAGACAAATTCGATTTATATCCTGAGGTCTATGTGTCGCGGATTCCAGCAACGACTATGAAGGAAGTAAAAACTGTCGTGAAAAAGACAACAACCTATGAAAGCACGGGTATTGCTGAGAAATCCTGGTTCAACAACTTTGTTGGTGTCGGTGGGAAAACCTTTGCGTATTACGGAGGTAAACCTGATGGAGAGTATCTCTGCGACTTAGCATACAATTATACAAAGAACGCGTTCCCTGACATGCAGCTCACTGCATGTTACTCTGTGAACAGGGACACGGGTGGACGGACCCCGGTGAGAGAAGATATCGCAAAATCGTTTAATGAAGGCGCTGGTTTTGTCGACTTCGAAGGACACGGATGGCCCGGTGGGTGGAACACGATCTGGTTCGATGGTACCTACCCAGATGACTGGACCGGTGGAATGGACATTTTTGACTTCTGGCGAATACAAAACGGTGAAAAACTACCAATAGTCATCGTCGGTGGGTGTCATAATGCGTTATACAACCTCTCCATATTAGCCACCATGAAAGATAAAAGTGGAGCAAGATACTTCTGCTATGGACTCCCAACTCCTGTTAGTTTTAGTGCGGGTCTTCTCCTTAAACCCCGTGGTGGAGCAATCGCATCAACCGGATGCACAGGATATGGTTTCGGTAGCGGAGGCGACCCAAATACCTTAAGCGGAGCGCTTGAAATGAACTTCTTCTGGAATATCGGATATGACAATGTGACAAACCTAGCAAAGGCTCACAGTCTGGCTATCACGAAGTATATCAACGAAAACGCCATAGAACAAATCGGAGCGTTCTGTATCACCAACTGGGCACTCTTCGGCGACGCAAGTCTCCAAATTGGTGGATATTCCTCATAATCGAGGATCCCCCTCTCTTTTTTTTCTTTTTTCCAATATTTATTCTCCTGTTATTTCCAAAAAGTATTTATAAAAGGAACGAAACTATTTATATAAGAACATGTTATCTTTAATTGAGGGAATAATATGAAGAAATTCATACCGATTGTAATTGTAGGTATTTTAGTCCTCAGTGGACTAGGGGCAGCTGCGTTCACCACGAACGTCTCAATGAAACAAGCAATGAATGTAAAAACTGGATCGACCTCGGTTCTTTTCTCATCGCAACCAATGTTATCTGAGAAAGACGGGTTTGTTGAAATTCAGCTTGATGGTGCAACGACACGATTGTTAGACAAGAATAGACCAGTGTTACCTATTTATGTAAGGACCTATCAGATTCCTTTCCGGTCAACCGATATTCAAGTAGTCTGCACAGCGAAGGATATGACGACCTTGACATTAACCCAGGAGATTATTCCTGCTCGTATCGCTCCGGTTTCAGAGTTAAATGAGCAGACTGCATATGTGAAAGATCCAGCAGTCTACGGGAGTTCCGAATTCTATCCGAGTTCCTTGTATAGCTATGATCTTGGTGCTGGTCGGAATGAGAATGATCAACAGGTGACTTTTGTGAAGGTGATCTGTTATCCTGTTCGGTATTCGCCTTTGAACAATGAGATTTCATTGGCTGGGAGCTTCGATATTAAGGTTTCTTATAAAGCTCCACAGGCTCCTCAGCAGTCTGCCTCCGAAGAGTATGATATGGTTATTATTGCTCCTGAGAAGTTCAGCTCAAGTATTCAACCCTTAATTGATTTTAAGAACGCTCACGGTGTTATTACCAAGTTAAAAACAGTCGAATCTATCCTTGCTGAGTACGATGGGTACGATGCTCCTGAGCAAGTGAAATATTTCATTAAAAACGAGTACGATAACTCAAACATCACCTACGTGTTACTGTTCGGTGGTCTGAAATCCCATCTTTTCGCAAAGGATAAAGACACCAGCTCTGCAGGTTGGAAAGCCTGGCGCGTCCCTGCCCGATACGTCGTTATGCCACAAGGTGATGATCCAGGGTGTCTGTCAGATCTTTACTATGGTTGTTTATACAACGCCACCGGTGGTTTTGACAGCTGGGATTCAAACGGTGATGGCGTGTATGCTCAATGGATTGAAGGTTCAGCTCCAAAAGATAAATTCGATATGTATCCAGAGGTCTATGTTGCACGGCTACCTGTGGTAACTGTTACCGAAGTCAAAGCAGTCGTGAAAAAGATCACCACCTATGAAGGTACCGGTCCCGCTGAGAAATCCTGGTACACGAACTTTGTTGGTGTCGCTGGGAAGACCTTTGAATATTTCGAAGGCAAACCAGATGGTGAGTACCTCTGTGACCTCTCCTACAATTATACAAAGAACGCGATCCCTGATTTACATCTCACAAGCTGTTATAGCACAAACAGAGATACGGGTGGGCTCACCCCGGTACCGAATGATATCCTAAAAGCATTCAATGAAGGAGCAGGATTTGTCGATTTCGAAGGGCACGGATGGCCTGGTGGGTGGGATACTATCTGGTTTGATGGGACCTATCCAGATAATTGGACGGGTGGTTTCAGCGTCTATAAGTATCCATTCCTTACTAACGGAAATAAGTTACCTGTTGTGATTGTCGGTGGATGCCACAATGGTATGTATAATGTTTCGTTAATCCCTACCCTCTTAGAGACAGCAGCGAACCATCCTCATTTCACGTATGGATCCCCACTTGCTTTCTGTTTTAGCGGTGGCCTTGTTACCAAACTCCATGGGGGCGCAATAGCAGCAACTGGTTGTACTGGTTATGGAATGGGATACGAAGGAGACCCTATCTCCCTCAGCGGTGAACTCGAGGTAAATTTCTTCTATCAGATCGGCAACGGGGTAGAACACCTTGCACAGGCTCATAGCTTGGCGATTCAGAAATTCCTTGCTGAAGAAGAAATCAACCAGGTCGAAGCGTTCTGTATCACCAACTGGGCGCTACTCGGGGACTCAAGTCTCCAGTTTGGTGGATATTCCTCTTAATCGAGGAATCATCTTTTTTTCTTTTTTCTTTACTTCTTTCTATGGATAAGCAATAAAAAAAAAAAAATAAGAAATTGAAAATTGCTTCACTTATTTTTATACTTCTTGCATGAGGAATGCGCCAAGGCATTTTAATTTCTCTTCATACGAATCAGGATATAAAAACCGCTCAGTTGCCGAAATACTACTTAAAAGTGCATTCCCGTCTTGAGGTGTGAAACAGAAACCAACGACTTCGTTCTCGTTAATCACATGAATCGTTGGGATGACGACGACGGTTTGATCTAAGATTCTCCCATAATGTCCATGATCTCGTCCGAATGAAAAAACAAGGTTTGCTGATTTTTTGTAAGTGACTGCGACTCGCGGATTTTCCATAAACTTCTTTATTGCCTCATCCTTCGTAATTTTCATATCAAGTTTGAGATCATACCAGATACAATGCATGTACTGTGTATTTAATTTCATGGCACTTGAAAATACGTTGAGGTTGATTCCTAAGGTTTTATACAAATGATACACATCAACAGCATGGTGTGTTCCCATTTTTTCATCTTTATGAGTTCCAACTTCTGGTGATGGGACAAAACTTTTCACCTGACTGATGTCATTTGCCCGTCTGATGCAGAGGAACCGTCCTTCTTTGAGGTGGCTTTTCTTCTTCTCAACAGCAAGAGTATTAATGAGAACCGCCATATTGTGTGTGTTGCAGCTGACAACGTGGATGAATTGATCTTTTTTCGTTATCGTTTCATCGTTTATTCCAAGAGCATACATTTTACCAAAACCGAACTCTGATCCTTGCGCGATGAACCCTTTGATTTTACTTTTGTATTTATTGTAGTATTTTTCTTTGTTCATCAATCCAGTGCCTTTTGGTGTACAATCGATGATAACGGAGGCTCGTCTGATTGCTTCTTCACCCTCGTACATTGGTTCGAGTCCCAGCTCTTGGAATTCTTTGGTTTTATCATTAGATACACAGAGGTTAGCACCTCTATTTATCATTCCTTTTATTTTTGGTCGATCTTCAAGGTTGGGGCTGTGTTTGTAAAATGTTACTTCATCAATTCCTAGATCATCTTTAGCATCGCACAATAATCCAATTAATGGTTCTCCTATTGTGCCTGTGCCTATAACATGAACAATATTTCCCTGATTCATATTCCAACTCCCCGTAAGTTAATTGGGTAATCGATTTGTTACATTTAATTGTTACTATTATTGTAGTTTTTTATAAAATTTTCATTCTTTAAAATTTCGATAAACTTATTTCTTTATACGAGATATCCTAATGTCTATGGATATTTTTACGATACCTGGTATAGATTATGATTCTAACGTCTATGTCATCAATGGGGAGATTCCTACTATTATTGATACGGGAACAGGTTTTAATTCTCGCATGATTATTGAAAGCATTCAAAAAATCATAAAATTAAATAAAATACACCAGGTTCTTCTGACGCATGAACATTACGACCACGTAGGGGGCGTCCAAGATATTATTCGGGAGACAGATGGATCCGGGCGGATCTTTGCACATAGAGATATTGTTTCAAAACTCAAAGAGGGGAAAAGTACATTTGCTGAGATGCTTGGTGGTGTGATGCCACATATCGAGGTCGATGTTTCGTTGACAGACAATATGCAAATAACTGTTGGAGATGAACCATTTCAGGTTCTCTTCACACCGGGTCATAGTATCGGGAGTCTGTGTTTTTATTGTAAGAAACATGAGGTTCTATTCTCAGGCGATACCGTATTTGCTCATGGTGGTTTCGGTCGGTATGATTTTCCTGGTGGGGATTTTCATTCGTTGCTACGTTCTATTGAAAGACTCGCTACACTGAAGATAAAAAACCTGTATCCTGGTCATGGCCCAATCATTGAAACCTGTGGGAAGGATAACGTGGCACATTCGCTTTCTAATATTCGGTCGTTGATCTAAATGTTCTTCGTTCGAGATATTCTTAATAAAATTAAATGGACGAAGGATTTGAAAAAAGTAACAATCTGGTATATCCATCGAGGTGCGTTGCATAACACAAAGATGATTTCCGGTGATGAAATCACTGGTATTGGACGGTCTTTTCTTGAAACGACAACCGCTTCTATCCCCTATCATCGTATCATAAAAATTCTCTATAAAGATGAGGTGATTTTCAATCGCTGGAATATAGGTTCGAGGCATAAACAATTATAAAAATATGAACTGTTTTCCTAGATGAGAAATAAGGAGGCAAAAAAGTTATGTCCACTAGTGAAAAGACGTCCGTTGTGTCAGGTTTCTATAAACTTCCGATAGAGAAACGAAGAGAATTTGTCGCCAAATTCGCAGACTTAAATGAAGACGATATGAAGAGTTTTTCTTCGCCTCTTGATCTGACAACAGCGGATCGCATGATAGAAAATGTTCTGGGGACCTTTGAAGTACCACTCGGTTTAGCAGTAAATTTTCTGATTAATAACAAAGAGTATATCATCCCAATGGCAACAGAGGAATCCAGTGTTGTTGCTGCTGCGAGTAACGCCGCAAAAATCGCTCGTGTGAAAGGCGGATTTTCCACGACGTGTTCTGAGCCTCTGATGATCGGCCAATTGCAACTATTGCATATTAAGGATGTTGCTACAGCGGCTCAGAAAATCATACACCATAAAAAACAACTTCTGACTTTGGCGAACGCTCAGGATAAAATCCTTGTTGATTTTGGTGGTGGTGCAAAGGACATCGAAGTAAGAATCCTTGATAGTCCTCTCGGTCATATGATTATTACTCATCTTATTGTTGATGTCCGTGATGCAATGGGTGCAAACGCGGTAAATACCATGTGTGAAGCACTCGCCCCCATCCTGGAAGAGATAACTGGTGGAAAAGTACGTCTGAAGATACTATCAAATCTTGCGGATAAAAGACTTGTGAAAGCAACAGCGACTTTCGATAAAGAGAAAATCGGGGGAGACCGTGTGGTAGATGCCTTTCTTGAGTCCTATGTCCTAGCAGCTATCGATCCCTATCGAGCAGCGACCCATAATAAAGGAATCATGAATGGTATTGATGCCTTGATTATTGCGACCGGTAATGATTTTCGTGCGATTGAGGCTGGCGCTCATGCGTACGCCGCACGAAACGGCCAATATACCTCTCTGACGCACTATCATAAGAACAAGAATGGAGACCTTGTTGGTGAAATTGAGTTACCCCTGGCGGTTGGTGTGGTCGGTGGCGCTGCAAATATGCATCCGAAAGCAAAACTCTGTAGAAAAATACTTGGAGTTAAGAGTGCTAAAGAACTCGCTGAAGTCGTCGCAAGTCTTGGTCTGGCGCAGAACTTTGCTGCACTGTTTGCTCTTTCAACCGTTGGTATTCAGAAGGGGCATATGTCGTTACATGCAAAAAATATCTCTGTGATGGCAGGTGCACAAGGTGAAGAGATTGAAAAACTCGCCGGTCAACTTGTCCATGACGGGAAAGTTAAACTTGATTATGCAAAAGAGCTTTTAGAAAAAATAAGAAAAAAAGATTAAACAATTCCTGCAGCGATATCCTCTGGTTCTCGTTCGCAGAAGTAACATCTGATACGCACAGGGTCTTTGCAGATCACATGGAACCTGCTTTCCACTGGTTCACGTGAATTGGAAATACATGTTGGGTTTGAGCATTTGGTTAGACCAATAACTTCTTCTGGAAGTTGTACTGTGTGTTTTTTTACGACCTCGTAATCCCGGATAATATTAATGGTTGCTTTTGGGGCGATTAACGCGATTTTATTGACCTCGTTTGGGTCTAATTCTCGATTCTCAATTTTTACAATGTCTTTCTTTCCTTTCTTCCCATTCACGTTCATAAGGATACTAACAACGGAGACTGTTGATTCTGGGATTTTTAGTACATGTAATACCTTCAAAGCTCTTCCGGGAGTGATGTGATCAATGACCGTTCCATCCTTGATAGGAGTGACCTTAATTTCCTTCATATTTTTTTCCCTCCTAAGATGAGTGAAAGAAGTGCCATTCGTACCGGAACACCATTGAATGCCTGTGTAAAGTACACGCAGTGTTTGGTTCTGTCAACTTCCGGATCAATTTCAACAACTCTTGGGAGGGGGTGCATGACAATCAGGTCTTCTTTTCCATGCTGTAATAACAGGTTATCGACCTTATAGCTTCCAACAACACGGTTATACTCCTCTGCGTCAGGGAATCGTTCTCTCTGGATTCGTGTGGCGTAGAGAACATCTGCATCTTTGATCGCTTTTTCTAGGTTTGTTGTACTGACTGGTTCGACTCCAAATTCTCTACACTCATGTATTACTTCTTTCGGCATCTTTAATGATTCCGGGGAAACAAATGTTAGATCTGCTTTAAAGAGTGATAATGCATATGCAAGTGAATGCACGGTCCGTCCGTATTTTAGGTCACCAAGTAGAACGATGTTATTCCCTTTGATTTTCTTCTTCTCTGTCAGTATGGTAAATAAATCAAGAAGGCATTGGGTCGGGTGTTGTCCTGCTCCGTCCCCTGCGTTTAATATTGGTACTTCAGAGAACTCTGCAGCAAGTCGTGCAGCTCCTTCTTGTGGGTGGCGAATTACAATCGCATCACTGTAGGAATCTGCCATCCGGATGGTGTCTGCAAGGCTTTCCCCTTTTTTTTGTGAAGTTCCGCTCGGATCTGAAAACCCGATGACATTACCACCGAGGCGGTGCATCGCGCTTTCAAAACTTAGTCTTGTTCTGGTGCTTGGCTCAAAAAAGAGTGTGGCAAGAATCTGTTCCTTTAAAATCGTTGTATGTTTTTCTGCTTTTGCGTACGGGATCATATGCTTGGCATAATCAAGGATGTACTCGATTTCCTCTTTTGAAAAATCCTTAATTGAAATGATGTCTCGGTGCTTGAAGTTCATTGGTATCAAAAAGAGAAGAATGAAGTCGATGCTTAATAACCTTTTTAATTTATTTATAAAGAAAATTCAATAAAAAAGAGGATTCTAGAAGGAAATTTATTAATATATGTGGAATCTTATACTCTTTTGAACATTATGTCTCGAGAGAAAAAATCTCAAGTAGATGATTTTACGAAACTACGGCGGATTTTGGATAACTCGTCAGACCCTTCTCTTAGATATCTTATTTCAAAAGATGACTATGCACTCGAGTCGGTTCGCCGAAGATTGTGCGGAGATTTATATGAGACTCAACCCAGAACTGACCGCTTTTTCCCCGAATCCAAATCCCTGGAACCAAGGGTTTCTATTCATTCGAAGACTGCAATAAGCCCTCGTTTTATGACACCTCCACCTACGATAGAACCTCCTAAGCCCCTTGCTGAATTTGAGCTTGTATCAACATCGATACAGACAAAACCAATACCTGCATCGGATGTTATCTTTGCAGATGAAGAACTCTTCGAAGTTGAAAAAATTGATCGTCGTATACCTGAATTTTTAGAAGTCACCCCTAGACAAACCATACTTGAACCTGAGGAGCAGGATGTGGTCATGCATGACGAAGAAATATCTTTGGAAGAATCAAACCTCCCTGAATGGCAACCTGTCGAAGAAGAACAAACCGAAGAAGCAATAGAATCATCTGAAACACCAGCGGTTGCAGACGTCCCTGAATTTGAACGAATCAGCATCACTCCGATACCTGAAGACGAAAAACCTATCGAATGGGGAACCTCCCGAACGAAAGAAGAACAGATTGTACATACCATGGATGGTATACCAGTTGAACCTGCTGAGCCATCGTTTCAAAAACTTTCAAAAAGAGAGGAACGCGCAGCGAAAAAGGCACAAAGAAAAAAAGAAAGAGAAACCAAAAAACTACAGAAATTCGAACTGAAACGATTAAAAAAAGAAAAACGAAAAGAACAACTAACCGCAGAGGAAGTAAAACCCAATCTCCAACCCGCAGAAGAACCACCCTTGGAAGCAGAAACCATTGAGATAACCAAAGCGCCACAGATAAATGTTGATTACAATAACTTTAAAGGCATAGAGAGCATCGATGAAAAAACAGCTGAACTTCTCTATAAAAACGGGTATTTCTCCATCGAAAACATAAAAGATGCATCCCTTGATGATCTTGTTCAAATCCGTGGGATGAAACGGAAACTCGCAAAACAGATTAAAAAAGAAATAGAACAACAAATCCCTGAAACAAACACTTCTGAGTTTATTCCTATAACGCAAAAAGTAACCAAGAAAAAAGAAAAGAAAAAAATTGAAGATTCAGGGGAATGGGAATCATCCTCTTCGAAAGAGAAAACACAACACTCAACATCCCTTAAAATCTGTACATATAAAGAATATACGCTTTATAAGCGAGATATAAGGAAACCTGATGGACAGAGATCAACTATTCATTTCTTTACTAAGAGTAAATCTAGCAAAGGGCACCCTTCCACACTTCCAGAAGGATATCGTATCGCTATCAATAAAAAAACCGGGGTGCCGTTCGTTAAAAAGAAGCGTTAGCCTACGACTCATAGCTTTTATAAATCCTTCTTTCCATTCGCCAATAGAGAATACCTATGAAATGGAACGGACCGTTACAGAAAATAAATGATTTTCGTTTTGAAATTCCTTCAAACTATCAAGGTACACAGAACAACCTTCATATGAAGACATCTGGTGTTATCTATGCGAACAACGGCATGATCGAATGCATTCGCATGGATAACGCACTAGAGCAGGTCGCCAATGTCACCATGCTGCCCGGGATCGTTGGGAAATCACTCGCGATGCCTGATATCCATTGGGGATATGGGTTTCCCATCGGTGGTGTAGCTGCGATGGATGAAGAAACAGGAGTGATTTCACCAGGGGGTGTCGGGTATGATATCAACTGTGGTGTTCGATTGTTACGAACAAATCTTCAATTCACCGATTTAGATCCACAAAAGATTCAGAATCTTATTGATGAGATGTTTATCAATGTCCCTTCAGGGCTTGGTTCAAAGGCCAAGGTTCATCTCAATAGAAAGCAGCTTGATGATGTGTTAAAACTAGGTGCGAAATGGGCTATCGAGAATGGGTATGGATGGACAGAAGATGCAGAATATATTGAGGAACATGGTTGTTTAGACTACGCGGATATCTCAAAAACCTCCAATGAAGCAAAACAACGTGGTGCTCCTCAGCTTGGTTCTCTTGGTGCAGGGAATCATTTTTTAGAAATTCAGAAGGTCGCAGAGATTTATGACCCAACTGCTGCGAAAGCATTTGGGATTCAAAACATCGGTCAAATTATGGTGATGATTCATACTGGTTCTCGAGGTTTTGGTCATCAAGTCTGTACCGATCATCTTCAAGTGCTGGAACAGGCGGTAAAGAAATATAACATCTGGCTTCCAGATCGGCAGCTGGCTTGTGCTCCGGTGAACTCAAAAGAAGGCCAAGATTATTTAAAAGCAATGGCGTGTGCAGCGAACTTCGCCTGGTGCAATAGACAAATGATTGTGCATTGGGTCCGAGAATCCTTTGAAAAAATCCTTCACCAACGTGCTGAGGATATGAACATGGGTATCGTGTATGATGTCTGTCATAACATCGCAAAACTCGAGGAACATGAAATCGATGGAAAGAAACGAAAAGTATACGTTCACCGCAAGGGTGCGACACGTTCGTTCGGACCCGGAAAACAAGAAGTTCCCTTAAAATATCGGGATGTCGGTCAACCTGTTTTAATCCCTGGGGACATGGGAACCGAAAGCTATCTGCTTCATGGGACGAAAAACTCTGAAGAAACATTTGGTTCTACCTGTCATGGTGCAGGGCGGATCATGTCAAGAACTGAAGCAGTGCATCGCTACCGTGGTGAACAAATCATGAACGATTTGAAAAAGAAAGGTATCTATGCACATCCTGCGAGCTGGAAAGTCATGGCCGAGGAAGCACCAGATGCGTACAAAGATGTCAGTGAGGTTGTCAACGTCACCCATGGAGCCGGGATTTCCTTAAAAGTTGCAAAGCTCTTGCCATTAGGGGTTGTGAAAGGCTAATTGCTCGAATTTTTTTACCAATTAGTTTTAAATGCTTGGGAGGTATTACAGTGCAAAATAGGTGGTGGTGCCGTTGGAAGACATTGAAATCGTAGATTTTGAAGAGATGAATTTAACAAACGGAGCTGTTATCGCAGGATTTCCATCCATAGGTCTTGTCAGTACAATTGTTGCCAATTATATGATCGATGCGCTTGGTTTAAAACAGATTGGAGCTATGGAATCACCGCATTTTCCAACGCTTTCTGTTGTCCATACCGGTGAACCTCTAGCACCTGTACGAATCTATGGTGGCACATTAGCAAATGGGCAGAAACTGGCTGTCTTTGTCTCAGAATTTAAACCTAAACCGAATTTGATTAACTCGTTATCGAACGCGATTATGATTTGGTCAAAGCAAAAAGGTTGTAAATTGATGATTTCTCCTGAGGGAATGGTCGTCGAAGGAAAATCAGGTGAGGATGAGATGATCGTGGATGCGTATGCGATTGGGTCAACAGAGAACGCTCGGGCGACCCTCGCAGCAAAAAACATTCCTCAGTTTAAAAATGGGATCATCGCTGGTGTCTCAGGAGTGTTGTTGAATAAAGGAAAGCATGAGAAGTTTGATGTTATATCGATTCTTGCTGAAGCACATCCGAATTACCCTGATGCCCGTGCTGCAGCCTCCGCGATCAATGTCATCGCTCTGATCATTGGCATTGACATAAATGTCGGCCCGTTGTATGATGAGGCAGAGCGGATTGAAAAACAACTTCAGAGGTTCCACAAACAAGCAAAACCGATAGTCTCAGGTGCGAGTCAGATTCCACAGCCGGAAATGTACGGTTAAAGCGATTTTTTTCTTCGCTTTTTTCTATTTTTCTCCCTAAGTTTTAAAAAGGTTCTTGAGTTATTCAAGGTGTTCCTATGCATAAGATTCCTAAGAGTCATCCGCGGTATCATTCCTTGATGACACGAGAGCTGATTTCTGAGGCAATGAAAAGAGGCATTGTTCATGAGACGGGCTTGATTGCACATGGGCGAGGGGAAGCATTTGATTATCTCTTTGGTGAAACTACCATCCCGCAGGCTGATTTTGCAGAAAAAATTGCAGCCGCAGCCTTATTATCTGCAAAAAACCCTGTGATCTCCGTCAATGGAAATGTGACTGCCTTAGCTGCAGATGAATGTATTTCCCTTGCCAAGAGTGTTCCGGCAACACTCGAGGTGAACCTTTTCCATCGATCCCCAGAGCGAGTGAAGAAAATAGCTGCTGTTCTTCGAAAAAAAGGTGTAACAACACTCTACGGAGTCCATCCCGATGCTCGGATCCCTGGCTTGGATTCTGATCGTGCCCTCTGTGAGAAAAAAGGAATTTATACTGCTGATGTGGTGCTTGTTCCTCTTGAAGATGGTGACCGCTGTCAGGCGTTGCAGAGAATGGGAAAAACCGTTATCGCCATCGATTTGAATCCTCTTTCACGGACAGCGCAGTCTGCGACGATCACCATTGTCGATAATGTGACGAGAGCTGTTCCTCGAATTGAGTGGTGGATTTATAAGTTTAAGAATGCTAAGCGTTCTCATCTTGAAAAACTTATCAGATCATGGGATAATACAGAAAATCTTGAAAAAGTCATGTGTTTCCTTTCAAAAAGACTAAATTCCTTGTCTTAATACGGGGTGTTATATGTATCGAAGTCATTACTCAAAAGAAATCTCGGAAAAAGAATATAATTCCTCTGTGATTGTTGCTGGTTGGGTCGAGGATATCAGAAATCTTGGTTCTATTGCTTTTCTGATATTGCGTGATAAAAAAGGGACGTTGCAGTTGACGATTCTTAAAAAGAAGACCCCTGAGCTTTTTGAACAATTGATTTCGTTACCGCGTGAGTCCGTTATTTCTATAAAAGGCCTCTGCAAGCAGAATGAAAAGGTCCGGAATGGGTATGAGATTTTACCTGAATCTGTCGATATTCTATCAGTTGCTGAAACTCCTTTACCACTTGGAGTGGTTGACAAGGTCGAAGCTGATTTTGATACACGACTCGATAATCGGATTATTGATTTGAGAAAACCAGAGACGCAAGCGATTTTTAAGATTCGTAATGCAGTTCTTGCTGCTGCTGATGAGTACCTTCGATCTGAGCATTTTCTTGAGGTGCATACCCCAAAGATCATCGCGAGTTCTTCAGAGGGTGGCACCGATATGTTTAAGCTTCGCTATTTTGAGAAAGAAGCGTTTCTTGCCCAGTCTCCCCAGTTATACAAACAGAGTCTGATGGCAACTGGTCTTGACCGGGTCTATGAGATCGCCTGGTATTTCCGTGCGGAGGAACACAATACGAGACGTCATTTGAACGAGTCCACTGCGGTTGATATTGAGATGGCGTTCATAAAAGATGAAGAGGATGTGATGCAGATTCTTGAGCATCTCGTCCATGCCATGTGGAAACGTGCGAGTGAATGTACCCCGGAGCTTGAAATCCTTAAAAAAACTGTAACAGTCCCGAAATTACCCTTTGCCAGGATACCGTATGATGATGTGGTCAATAAAATTCAACAGCAGCACTCACCGATTGAGTGGGGCAAGGACCTGAGTACCGAAGATGAACGACTTCTTGGAGACATCATGAAGGCAGAGGGGGTGGATTTCTACTTCATCACAAAATATCCTCTAGAGTCAAAACCGTTTTATACCATGCCGGATGGGGAGAAATATTCCCGTGGGTTTGATTTGGAATGCAAAGGAGTTGAGATTTCCTCGGGAAGTCAACGAATTCATAATGTTACATTATTAATAGAACGGTTGAAAGCATGCGGTCTTGATCCAAAGGATTTCGACGCATATCTGAAGGCGTTCCGCTATGGGATGCCACCACATGGTGGGTTTGGGTTTGGGATTGAACGGTTCTTGATGGAACTCTTAGATATGAATAATATCCGGGAGTGTATTTTATTCCCCCGAGACCGAACAAGACTTACCCCATAAAAAAAGTATGGATCGAACATCCGGTTATTATTACGCGATTCGCAAAATATTTTTTTAAGATTCATTATCATTAGATAAACAGGATTACCTTCATCCATCACTCTTTTATATCGCTAATTTATTAAGGATATTGTCACTAGGGCGAATATAAAAAAAGGGTATGCACCAGCGCAATATTGTATGTTCGAGAAGCGTTTCAGCTCATTGGTTTGTATGATGTGGTAATTGTTCTTTGGTGGCGAGCCGATGGAAAATGAATCTTATAAAGAAAAAGTGTTAACCAACGAAAAAAATATTATTCGATTACAGAATCCGACGAATCAATCACAAATCAATGATGATTCTTCTGGGATTTTATTAAAAATCTCTTCTGACGTTGAGGAGAAAAGTAAAGAATCATTAGAGGATATATATGAGAAATATCGTCTCGTTGCCCTTAACTCAAGTGATCTGATTGCATTTACTACAGCTGATTTCGATTTAATTTTTACATTTGCCAATCCATCGTATAAAAAAATCCTTGGTTATGAAAATGAAGAGTTATTGGGAAGATCTGGTCTGAGTTTCATCCATAACGATGATAAAAAACATATTGTCCAAATGCTGCTGACCTTTCTTGATTCTCGAAAAAATGATGGTTTGTCAAAGGAGAAAGCAAAATTTACTCATAACATCGATTTTCGTTTTCTTGATAAATCAGGTCAATGGCATTTTCTACAGAGTACTATCGATATTGTGAATGGTGAGTTTCTTATAATTTCCAAGGATATCACTGAACAGAAGCACGCGGAAGAGAAACTACATCGGTCTGAAGAGATGTTTTCTAAAGCATTCCGGTTGAGTCCAGAAAGCATTACATTAACCTCTTTAGAAGAGGGTCGCTATGTTGATGTTAACGAGAGTTTCTTGCATGTAATCGGTTATAGTCGTGATGAGGTAATTGGTCGCACTGCAACCGAACTGAATATATGGGTTGATTCGAATGATCGAGCGAGATTCATTCAGGGTTTGAAGGAACAGGGGTCTATTCGCAATCTTGAGTTTCGTATGCGGACGAAGTCAGGAGGAGTAGGTACCGTACTTATGTCCTCGGAGATAATTACTGTCAACGGCGAGCCTTGTGCTCTTACTGTCACGACAAATATCACTGACCGTAAACGTTCTGAAGAAACAATGCAGGAAAATGAGCAGAGAATGAAATCCATCATTCAGGGATTATCCATTGCTGCGTTTGTTATCGACAGCGACCACCAAGTTCTCTACTGGAATAAAGCGTTGGAGGAGCTAAGCAATATACGTGCTGAGGAAATTATTGGTACAACAAATCATTGGAAGGCATTTTATACTCAAAAACGACCCTGCATGGCGGATATCCTCATAGACGGTGGTATAGATGATATCAAGAAATGGTATGCAGGGGGATATAAAAAATCATTGTTATTAGACGAATCATTTGAAGCAACTGACTTTTTCCCGAACTTGGGGGGTAATGGAAAATGGTTGCGATTTACCACTACAGTAATTCGGAATACGAACCGGGATTTGGTCTGTGTTCTGGAAACCCTTGAAGATATCTCTGAAAGTAAAAAGGTACAGGATGCGTTGCGGGAGAGTGAGGCGAAGTACCGTTCGGTATTCAACAACTTCGTTGACCTCTATTACCAGACTGATATGCAAGGGGTCATTATCAATGTCTCTCCCTCCTGTTTCGTTCTCTCTGGTTGGAAGCCTGAGGAGCTGATTGGTCGCCAGGTCCTTGAATTTTACCCTGACCCGGAACAGCGGAAAGCCCTTATTGAGAAACTCCACCGAGATGGTGCGGTTTCCGACTATGAAACCACCCTCTTGAATCGGGATGGACGACATTTATCGGTTTCGGTCTCCAGTCATCTTATCAGGGACGAACAGGGGAATCCCAAATACGTGGAAGGCACGATCCGCGACATCACCGAGCGCAAGAAGGTGGATGAGGCGTTACGAGCGAGTGAGGAACGATTCCGACTGGCTGTCTCTAGCCTCACTGATATTCTTTACGAGTGGAACATCAAAACGGGTTCGATGCAGTGGTTTGGGAAAATCGATTCTCTAATGGGGTACGAGAACGGGACATTCCCCCGAACCATAGATGCTTTTTTGAAACATATTCACCCAGAGGATGTTAATAATGTTAAAGAAGCCGCGACTAACGGTTTGAAGTCACATCAAAAGTGGCAGGGGGCGTATCGGGTTTTTAACAAGGAAGGTGCGGAGCTTTATTGGTATGGCGCAGGAATAGGTGTATATGATCAAAAGGGGAATCCTGTAAAAGTTGTGGGAGCTGTCACAGACATCACCAAGCGAAAGCGGGAAGAAGAGGCGTTGGCGCAGCAGAATGAAGCATTGTCACAACTCAGCCGTTTTTCCATCGAATTGTCAATGTTGTCATCGGAAGATAATCTCGAAGCGTTCATTATTAAGCGAATTAAAGAAATTACCGGCGCCGAAGTGGCAATATTCTCCGATTATAATTCTACAAACCGAACGACGACCACCAAACATATTGAAATAGAGCCTGGGCTGCTCGAAAAAGTCGTTAGTCTGCTTGGCACACAAGTGACGAAAATCCACTCTGTCATAACTGATGAGATGTATCAGCAGATGACAACAGAAATCATTGGGTTCCAGAAAACTTTGCATGAGGTGAGCTTAGGGGCTATCTCGCGTCCAGTAGGAGCAGCGATACAGGCATTACTGAAGGTGGACCGTTTCATCGGATTAGCCTATATCATAAATGGGAAACTGTATGGTACATCCATACTCGGAATGAAGAAAGGTCAACCAGATCCGCCGAAGCAAATATTAGAGAACTTCATTTTCATGGCGGCAGTATCTTTACGGCGCAAGCTGGCGGAGGAAGAGCTGCGTCGAAGCGAGGAACAATATCGCCTGGTAACAGATAATGCTTCAGATATCATTTGGACAATGGATTTGAATCTCCGATTCACCTACTTTAGTCCCTCAAACGAAAAATTGACCGGTTACACCACAGAAAAAGCTTTGGCACTTTCTCTAGATGAGTTACTTACGCCAGAAAGCATGGAACGTGCCTTGCAAGCCTTCACTGCACAAATGGAACTTGAAAATAACCAGGAGAAAGACCTTTTTCGATCCGTAACCCTTGAATTAAATGAAAAACGAGCAGACGGTACGATCTTCCCTGTAGAAGTACGAATGTGTTTTCTGCGTGATGCTCAAAACAACCCGGTTGGTATCCTAGGCATTACCCGTGATATCACTGAGCGTAAGGCGACAGAGGTAGTACTTGCGACGTCGGAGCGCAGATATCGAAGTTTGTATAATAATTTGAGAGACGGATCTGCGGCTGTGGATTTGCAGGGAAAAATCATAGAATGCAATAATGCTTTTGAAAATATGCTTGGATATTCCA
>Ga0209287_10000776_pt1 | contig 17669 bp, 33 predicted proteins | sample PPLLak3cmMay2015_2_FD_187255 | JGI IMG/M metagenome (GOLD analysis project Ga0209287, IMG submission 187255) | Freshwater sediment microbial communities from Prairie Pothole Lake near Jamestown, North Dakota, USA - PPLs Lake P8 Core (1) Depth... | ecosystem: Environmental > Aquatic > Freshwater... | reverse complement strand
CGGGCGCTGTTGCAGGCGCTTGAGCCACTTCGAGGACACGTTATCGCATCGGGGCATATTGAGGACGGAACCGACACGTCTGTTGGCGCGGACCTGTTGCTGGACGATGGTTACGCCCACGCCGACCAATGGCAGTCCGACAACGACTGGGCTTGGCTGGCGGGGGTGTTAGAGGGAGAGGGAAGTTTCATCCGGAACAATGGAACGTCCCAGTGTGCCCTCAAGATGGCGGACAGGGACGTGGTGGAAAGAGCCGCATCGATAATGGGCGGGACCGTCAGGGAGCGCAAGCCACATCGAGGCACGAAGCCGCTGTGGGAGATAGCGGTCTATGGCGACAACGCAATTCGCATGATGAAGGGTGTTCGCAGATGGATGGGCGACCGCCGTGGCGCTCGGATTGACGAACTTCTCGCCCTCGCCTCCCAGCCGGGGCAGGAACTTGGCTTTTTGGACCAGCCGCCAGTGTCGGCCATCTTTGATGACACCATCACCAAGCGCCTGAGCAAGACAAGACAGATGCTGGAGAAGAAACTCGCATCCCAGCCGGAGGTGAAGCCATGAGCATGATTGACATCCCAACAAAGGACATTCGCAAAATGTCAGACGAAGAACTCGCTTCCGCCATCGAGGCGCTGGGGCGCTCCAGATACGAGCAGGTTGCCGACGAAATCGTGGGGCGCATTATGGCGGAGCAGTTGCGTAGAGCGAAGGTCAAAGAGGTGAAGCCATGAACCCGGACAGCCTGCGGGTGCTGGGCGATGATGCCGCATCAAGACGACTATCGCCAATGGAAGTCCACGCCCACGCCGACGCTTGGCAGTCCGACCGCAGAGCCAACGCCGCCCTGCGGGAAAGGCTGATAGAGGCGGGCGAAGCCATGCGGCAGGCGTTGAGCGACCTCGAATGGGTTGAGAGGCAGTCGCCGGGGTCAAACTTCCAAGCAAGCATCTTGCTTCTGCGTAAGCGCATTGCCTCCCTGCCGGAGAGTATTTCACTTTCCCCAGATGGTCCGACAGACCATCTGGGCGAAACGGAGGACAAGCCATGACAGAGCCGCTGGCGCTATCCGTTCAAGAGTTGTTGGCAATCCTGTCCTTCGCCAGCAAGTCCGCCGAGATGCTTGGGCAGAAAAACCCGCCGTACAACCCGGTGGACTTGGCCCAGTGGAAGGCGCTGGCGAAGGAAGCGGAGAAGATTCTGGCCCGCTTCGACCGGGACAACCCGGCGATGCTCCCCCTTCCCCATGACGGGCTGGCGTGGAAGGATAGGGTGACGGAATGAAACACTACAACTCGGACGACCTCCGGGAGTGGGCGGACCGCCTGCAAGCAGACGGACAGAAGCCCGCCGCCGACTTCGCCCGCGCCTTTGCTCACTCGTGGGACGAGTCATTGAGCGCGGGGCCACCGATGCCAGCCACCTGCACCCCGGACGCCCTGCTCGCTCTCATCCCCAGTGACCTGCCGGTGGGCAGAACGCATTGGGCAGAGTGCTCGGGCCGGGGCCACGAGTGGTGCGCCGTGGCGAGGTTCGCCGCCCGGTGGAAGGCCGAATTGAGCCGTCAGGAAGAGGACAAGGAACCCCCGTGGTTCACCCGGCGCATGGACCGCATCGAGAGCATCCTGTTCAAGCGCATCACCCGACCCGGTAAATGACAATCCCTGAGGAGGCCCCATGTTCCAGACGAAGTGCGTGACCTGTGGCAAGGAAGTGGTGTTCAAGGCGCTCGACGCCCCGCCCGATGGCGAGGTGAGCATCGAGCAGGGAGAGACCCGTGACGGGCAGACCGCTACGCTCGTTTCTGGCGTCGTCCATGTGGTCTACTGCTCGACCTGCTCCCGGCAGAAGTTCTTGGACGTGAAGGCCAGCCGGAAGCGGGGGTAGTACCCATGTCCTATTGCCCCTAGCAGGGCCTTGGGTATCATGGGGTTGCCTGCCCCTACCCTGACAGGGGAAATCATATCCCCTGCGTCTCAACCAGCCGTAGAAGGGCAAAGTCCGGGGGGACAATCGCTTGAGACGGTTGAGGGTTGGACTTGAGGATGGGGCGGGCAGGAACACCGAGGAGGACCGATGGCCTGCGAACGGTGCAACGGGACGGGAACCGAGACGGTCTACGACAGTGTGGACTACGGGAGCGCACGGGTCTCCATGCCAACCGGGATTGAGTGCCGGGCGTGCTTGGAGCGGGGCCTGTGCCCGAAGTGCCTCGGCCCGCTGGTCTACGTCAATGGCGTAGGCTCCTGCTCGGACAGCGATTGTGGATGGCACGACGAAGGTTGGGTTGAATCCGAGAACGATGAGACAGAAGGGAGCGAGGAATGAAAACCGGACTGACTGTGGGCTTGACCGTGCTTGTGGTAGTGGCTCTGGTGGCAGGCATCGCCCTGCTCGTGGGCTTCTACCAGACGAACAGCAAGTTGGAGGAAGCCACCCTCGACTTGGAAAACGCTACTGCCCTGAAGGAAGACGCTCAGGCCATCGCCGAAAGCGCGCTCCACGAGCAGGAAGCGGCTGAGGACGAGTTGGCTGACGCCCAGAAGGACTTGGAGCAGGCGGAGAGCGAGTTGCAGGCCATGAAGCCGTCCTACGACTTTATGACCTGCGCCGTCATCGGCCCCATCTATCCTCCGGCATCCTTCACGAACCCCCAGATACTCGAACGCTACTTCGCGGACTACGTTGTGAGCGTGTGGCCGGGGGCGACCATCACGGAAATCGAGAACTGGATGCCTTGGAACAACGACCCGGCAACGTGGTACGACATCTGGTACGACTACGGCGGGGAGCAGGGGTTCATCATGTCCTTCCTCGTCTACGTTGACAGCGGCTTGGGCTACGTCAACGCCATCTACTCGATGAACGACGAGTGCTTCATCGTGCCGCCCGCCGGGTTGCCGATGGACCTCGAAACGTCGGTCTCGGTTCAGGGGTAGGGCCATGCCGAACGGCGGTCAGCATCCCGACTGTGAGCGCCCGCATACCCTCTTGGAAATCGCCAAGTACATGACGGACGAGATGGCGCGCCTGCGCAAAGAGAACGCCCGGCAGTACGCGACCATCAAGCAGTTGGACGAGGAGAACGCCGCGCTGAAGACCGCGCTCAAGGCCCTGCAATCGTGACGTTCGCCGGTTGCATCTGCGCTCCCCGCCCCACGCTGGTAGGCATCGAGACGATGACCTGCCCGCACTGTGGCGGGGAGCGCGGCTTCCTTGTCGAGTTCTATGAGTGGTACGGATGGGATGTCATCTGTCTCGCCTGTGGCGACTCATGGCAGGACGGGGAGATGCGGGAGCGCCCCTTCCGTCCCCGCTGGCGGCAGGAGGAGATTGCGAAGGCCATGAAGCGGATTGAGAGGTACAGGGATGCCCCCCTGTCTGTGCGGCCACCAGTATCGTGAGCATCGGGACGGCGGGGCCTGCACCCGCTGTTCGCGGTGTTTCATCTTCGAGCCGGACGAGCCGCCGACCGCCAAGCGGCCGTTGGAAATCCCGGAAAGGGTATCCGCCCCCTTTTTGGCCCCCTCCGACCCGCTCCCGGAAATCCCGGAGCCAGCCGGAGAATCCCGGAGCCAGCCGGAGCAGTCGGCGCTCCCGTTCGAGCCGGAACCCCCGGACTTCCCAATGGAAATGCCGATAGACGACCGCGACACTGCGGCGCTCGACGAAGCCCCCCGCTCCCCAGAACGCGACCCTTGGTGGCTCGACGCGTAGGACATCGGTACTATTGCCAATCTCAGGGCATCTGGACTATGCTCGTGGCATGAACCACTACTCTGAGTTGCGCTACGGCGACAACGACCCCGAAGGCCCGGAAATCGACGACCTGAACATCCTGTCGGTCGAGTTCCACTGGACCTGCCCCTACCGGAAGTCAGCCCGCTTGCGGATTGAATATCTGGCCGACTGCGATGACCCGCAGACCCTAGTGCTGTTCGGCGAAAGCGCCATCAACGCATACGAAGCCATGCGACAGGGAGGAACCGATGCCCCCGTATCAGACAACTGGCGCTCGTAGCCTGCCAAGGCTCCCGCTGGCCCCACCTCTCGGAAGCCCGGAGTTTGACGCTCTCGTGCGAGACATCCGGGTTGGGCAGGCCATCGCCCAAGCCAAGCGTGACCCGAACAACGTGGGCCACATACACTACATGCTCTGGGAGTACATCGAAGTCAACGGCGTCATCGGGGCCAGTGCCGTGTGGCGCGAGGAAGGCGGCGGGCTTTGGCCGTGGGAGACGCTGGCCGAGGTCATGGAACAGGCCGACAGCCGGGGGTTGGAAATCGTGGCCTACTACCCGCTGGACTACGCCCCGCTCAGGGACGACGAGTAGGACCAGCGTACTATTGGCCCCCGCCAAGCCATGCCCCATACTGGATGCAACGAACCGAATGGAGGCAGACAAATGGCGAGCAAAGTGAACGTCAAGTGGGCCGAACTCCTGAACGAAGCCGTCAGCAAGCCCGGACTGCTCCACCAGTCCTACCAGCGTTTCCACAACTACTCACTGGGAAACGCCCTGCTCATCGTCTGGCAGTGCATGGAGCGAGGGATTGAGCCGGGGCCGGTCGCTACCTACAAGCGGTGGCAGGAGTTGGGGCGGCAGGTCAAGGGCGGCGAGAAGGCAATGGCGATGTGGATGCCGATTGTCGTCAAGGACAAGGAAGTGGACAAGGACGGCAACGAGGTCGAGCACAGCAAGATGGTCTTCGTGACCCCGAGCCGCTGGTTCGTCATCAGCCAGACCGAGGGCGACTTCCAGCCGGTGCCCGAGACCGTGGGCGATTGGTCGATGGCCCGGATGCTCTCGGCCTTGGAAATCCAGACCGAGACCTTCGACGAAGTGGACGGGAACTGCATGGGATACGCCAAGCGGAACCGCACGATTGCAGTCAGCCCCTTGGCCTTCTCCCCCATCAAGACCGCTGTTCACGAAGCCGCCCACGTCATCATGCACTTCGGCAAGGATGAGGCGGTCGATGTCATCGTGGACGGCAAGGACCTGACGTACTCCGAGCGGGAAGTCGAAGCCGAGTCCGTGGCCCTGCTCGTGTGCGACGCTCTGGGGCTGGACGGGCAGGAATACAGCCGTGGCTACATCCAGCGGTGGATGGGTCAGACCTCTGATGGCATCCCCGAGAAGTCGGCCCGGCGCATCTTCTCCGCCGCCGACAAAATCCTGAAGGCTGGCCGAGAGGCCAAGGCCGAGGTCGTGGAGACCGAGGCGGAAGTCGTCGTGGAAATGGCAACGGCCTGAACCCTCCGGCAGGAGCGGGAGTTGGGACGGCTCCCGCCCCAATCGGAGTGCTCAATCCGAGAGCACTACCCTGAAGGGAGAAACGAAATGAAAAAGCACACACTGGTTCTGGGCGCTATCGCACTCCTGCTCGTCGCCTGCGGCGGCTCGCCTGCCGCCACGCCCGTCACGATTGTCGTGACGGCGACTCCCGCGGTGGTCGAGGCGAAGGCTCCGCTCCTGCCGCCGCCGTCCGTCGGCAAATCCTCGGTCGCGGACCGCGCCATCTCCACCGCCGAGCGCAATGGCCTGTCCTTCTGGCGAGAAGACTCCTTCGGAGAGAACGGGTGCGAAGAAGATGCCTGCATCTTCTTCGGCCAGTCGGACGGAGCCTTCATGGGGCTGTATGTCACGGACGGGTACCTGACGGGCTTCGGAACCTACGTCTACGACGACTCATATATCGACAACATAGTGAGCGCGTCAGTGGAAATCCTGATACTCGACCTTGGGATGTCGGACTCCACGATGGACTGCGTGACCGATGGCGTCAGCCAGACCGGGTTCTCGTTCTGCGGAGATGTCGTTGTCAACGTGATTCCCGATGCCGATGGCCTGATGTCGCTTTTCGTGCTTCAGTAGGGTAAGCGGAGTGACCCAACAACGTTCGGGTGGGCTTGGACCGAGGTGACGTACCTAAGTGGCTATCCGAAGCAAGTGCGGTTGCCAGTCCAAGCCCACCTCAAGGAGGAAACGATGAACGGGAACAGCACCGATGAGTTCTATCCGCCGCTCTCGCAAGACGTGAAGGAAGCCCTGCTCTCCGTGCGCTACGACGGCCGCATGGAAATCGCCTTCGCTCTGGTCAGGGTCGGCCTCGATGTCATCGAGGCCAGCGCCTATGACGTGCGGACGGGGCAGACCATCACGGCACTGCCCAAGGTGCGGAGAGGCTACACCGTTCTCGACACCAAGGACTGCGTGGAGTTCCTTGTCCGGTGTCTCAGGCGACGGATGCTCCGCCGGGGATACTGCTCGGTGAACGACGCGGTGTTCGTCCGGCACGCGGCAACCGCACAGGCGTTGCTCGCCGGTTGCCGGGTCATTGGACAGCGGCAGGCCCCGCCAAACACGCAGGTCTCTGAAGGGACACTGCGCACGGTAGACCTCATCGAGGCGATGGCCGGGGTGCTCGGCGAATACCGCCCGGACATCCTGTGCTCGGTGCTCACGCGCTTCGCTCTGGATGGGGGCGACGAACCGCGGGAAGACCCCTACCTCTTGGTCTGCGACACTCGTGCGCTCGAAATCTACGAGGAGCGAGACGCCCTTCTGCCGGGCGTGGACGCCGACCACTCGGAAGCCCTCTACGCCTTGCAGGACGACTTGGAAGAGGCTCTAGCGGACCACGTTTGCCCTGATGACTGCGCGTTCGGCTCGACCGAGGGCGACGGTGCGCTGTTCGGGTTCTGGGAGCATGGGGACGACGAGCGCGAGCCTGTCTATGACGATAACCCTGACCTGTGATGAAGGACATTCCTTCGAGTGGGAGGGCCACCCGGCCCCAATCACCTGCTCGGTCTGCGGCAGGACCCTCACCCCATGCCCGTCCTGCTACGGAACGGGCCACCTGCCGCCCGGCCGGGGTAGCGCCATCACCCGCGGGGGCAGATGCGGGGAGTGCCACGGCTCCGGGGTCAGGTGGGTTTGGAAAACTGTTCCCCATGCGGTATAATATGGAGCATGGGGAAGAAGAAGCGGCCGCGGCCTTGGAAGCCGCCGAACATCAAGCGCCCGCCGCCTCGCATATTCGGAGGCGTGCTACCCGCGGAGGCCATGACCTCATACCTGACCACCGCCGAAGTAGCCGCCAAGTTGCATCCGAAAATCAGCGAGCGCCGGGTGCGGGAACTGATAAGGGCCGGACGCCTGACTGCCTTCAAGAAGGGCAAGGGCTACCTCGTCCACAAGGATGCCTTCTACGCCTTCGCCGCAATCAAGCGGCGTCCGGGACGGCCGAAGCCCGGAGAAACCTTGGACATCCTGAGAGTCACGTCCCGCATCACCATCCAGAGCATCCAGAATGGCACGGACGGCCCTACGCCGACCGTCGCCGGAGGAGAGCACGATGGACCGCCTGCGAAAGAGAGCCACGGCAAAGAGTAGGCACGGGCAGAAGCCGCGGCCCATATCCGGCCAGACCCTCGGAGAGTTGCTGGACGCTTGGACCACGGCCATCGACCAACAGGGGAAAGTCGTTGCTGAGACCCCGGAGGTCGTTGACCTCATCGCGACCATCGCCTCACTGCCGGATGACCACAGAAAGCGGGTCCTGATGGTTCTGAGGTTCGTTGTGGAGTTCTTGGAGAGAAAGTAGCCCAACCCCGAAGGGAGGGATGCTCATGGCAGAAACCGGAAGCGCCCAACGTCGGGACTTCTACTGCATCCTCGATGAAGGACTGATGTTTGACGACAGCATGATGTTCGGCGGCGAACTCCGCAACAGCCTGTCGCTTGGAAATATGCCGCTCGATAGCCTGTGGCTCAACACCAAGGACATGAAGGTGGCCCGCGTCGTGCAGATAGCCAGCGCGCCGGAGCGCCGCAACGGGAGCGAGTTGCCGCCGCAAGGCTTGGAAATCCTGTCCGAAGAAGAATGCCTGCTCCTGCGCCAGAACAACACCCGCTTTCGATGCCGCTACAGCCGATGGGAGAATGGAAATGGGCGGGTGCTCGCACAGCCCGTACCCCTACTGTTCGTTGGAGACGATGATGGCGATGAGTGAAGAAACGTCGGTGGTCAGCGAGAACTGGCTGTTCGACGAAGAAACCGAGGAGCGGTACTTCGAGGTCGTCTGCGAGGAGTGCAAGATGGTCTGTCGCGGCGAAGACCCGCACCCCTCGATTGTCCGGGAGTACGGACGGGAAGCCGCCGAGCGACTTGTTGCCGCCGGAACCCGGTTCATGCTGAAGACTGCGGGATGCCCGCACGTCCTTCGCCTGTGAAGGGAGAAACCGATGTTTAGCGTTGGTCAAAGAACGAGCCTTTTGAGGGTAGCCATACAGTTGACGGAAACCGCGTTACTTAGCGATTGTGCTAAATTGCGCTTCGCCTCGGCCGTCGTGGAACTCGACGACCTGCGCACCGCTCAATTTGATGGCAATACCCGCGTGAAGGTGTGGGGGTGGGGCATCAACAGCCGGTGCGAAGCCCTATCCGACCTGTGCCTCGGCTCCTGCATCCGGGAGCGCCTGCCTAGCCGCAGTAGGCCCTACGTCGGGTCCTGCCTGCACAGCGAGGAGAACGCAATCTGGAACACGGTCCACGGGGCGCGGACATCCCCGGCGCTCCCCGAGCACAATGGATGGGTGGCGGTCGTCGGGCTTACGAACGACGAGATTCCCAGCCTGCTCATCCTGCCCGACGAGTGGACGTGCATCCGGTGTGCCACGACCGTCCTGCTCTCTGGTCTCGAAGGGTTTATCCGCATCCAGCAGGATTCCCGGATGAACTGGACGTTCCTGCCAATCTCGGCGGCGATGGCCGCGAGACAGGCGATGGAACTCAACTTCCGGCTGGAAGGCGACCCCCGGCTGTAGAACGGCGAAGGCCCGCCAATCTGGCGGACCTTCATCCGAAGGGAGGTAGGGCCGTGGGCACGACCCTGCTCCCCCCCAGTATAGAGGTTTTTGGGGCGGGGCGCAAGGCCCTCAGGCTGGCCTGCCCTCTTGGAAATCTGGCTTCCCGGAGTTCAGGGTCACGGGGAATGGCTCGCCATCGGGCTTCGGCTCGAACTGGTAGAGCGCATCCATCGTGACCCTCATTTCGTCGTACTCGGGACTCTGGTCGGGAACCCCGTAGTTCTTCCAGTCGTCCCGTATCTCGTCGAAGGGGACAAAGGTGTATTCGAGCCGCTGGATGCGGCCCGAGTCCGTCAACAGGAAGCGCAGGATGGTTCCCCCGAGGTCCGGCGTCAGACCCTTGGCCTGCAAGAACTTCGTCCGGCCCTCAAAGCATCCGGGGTGGACGCCTATCAGGGGAAGCGCCGGGACGCAAATGGTAATGTGCAGGTGGCCCCCGATGACCACGCTGACATTGGGGCTGGCGTCAGCCTCCACCGCCTCCTTGAGGTCGGCGTATGCCTGCGCCTCCATCCCCTTCTGCAAGCGGTAGGACTTGGCGTAGGGGATTCCCGATGCCGGATGCCAGAGCCGGATAGTCACGTTGTCGGTCAGGGGGATGTCCGCAAGGGTGTAGCCCAAGTACACCATGTCTGGCCGCTGGTTGCAGATATAGCGCACAGGGTCGAAGCCGTTGGCCCCGACGTGCCAGAAGTCATGGTTGCCGCCTAACTCGAAGTGCGTCAGGCCGTCAATCTGCGGGGTGTAGAGGTTGTAGAGTTCTGCCTGAACCACAGACGCGTCCCGGCTCCGCTGGCGGGAAATGGGAACGGCAGTGGGGACCAACTCGGACTCGATGCCCCGGAAGCCGTAGATGCCCATTGTGCAGTCGCCGGGGTTGAACATCTCCCGCACGCCATACTCGTTGGTGGCGATGTCCGTGAACCTGCGGAGAGCAGTCGGCTGACTCCAGATGGAACCGGCGTGCAGGTCGCTGGCGATGCCCAAGGGAACGACCATGCCGTGCTTGTCAGCAAGCGTTCCGGGAATGGAAACGTCGGCGGTCGGCCGTTCGCCCGTTGGGATAACAACCTTGTCGCCCAGTCGCTTGACGTGCCACCCCGCAACCTCCACCGAATGCAGGCGCTCGGTAATGCGGTCCGGCGAGCAGTCAAACTTCCGGCACAACTCCTCGACGGTGTGCGGCTGGTCCTTCAGATAGCGGAATAGGTCTTCGGCGGGGATGGGCTTGGCTTGGGGGGAGATTGAGGCTTGGGCCTTGTCTCGGCCCTCGCCCCGTAGGTACTTCAATCGGGTTGGCAGGCCGCGCTGGTTCCTCAATTTGTGCCAACGGACGGCGGTGCCTCTTGTGGGTCGCCCGATGGCTAGGGCGATTTCGTCTTGGTTCAGGTCGGTCTCAAGGTTCAGGCGGATGAGTTCCGCGTCTTCTTCTGGTGTCCAGTCAACGCGCATCGACGACCTCCCGTGCTCTAGGCACTGCTATATTATGCGCAAGGATAGCCGGGTTATCAAGACCAAATGCACCATCCCGGAAGCCGTCTTTCGACGGCTTCCGGGGCGCTTCGCAATCGAAGGGCCACTCCTCTTCATCGGCTCGCTTTATCGGCATCGGGCGTCTCTTATAGCATTGGCTCGCTTGCACGGCATAGGGCCTCTCTGTTTTACCGGCTCGCTCTGGTACATCGGGCGTCACCACGTCCAAGGCTCGCTCTCCAACTGACGGGTCACTCATTGTATAGCGGCTCGCTATCAGACCACGGGCATCTGCGCATGATTCGGCTCGCTCTATGCTATCGGTTCCATCCCGACTCTTGGCTCGCTTTCGGCTACAGGGCATCTCACTTGGTCGCGGCTCGCTCAAGCACTATGGCTGTCTCAGGTCCACCGGCTCGCTTTCTTGTCATGGGTATCTAACGTAGTCTGGCTCGCTCTTGTGTAGCGGTCACATCACTTTGCCACGGCTCGCTATTTCGGCGCAGGGTCTCTCATCAGGTTTGGCTCGCTCTCTTGTAGTGGGTCTCTCAGATTCTCCGGCTCGCTTATACTTCCTTGGGCAACTCGTCTCAAACGGCTCGCTTCAGTCCCTCGGGCTTCTCTCACATCATGGCTCGCTCCAAGCACCGCGGGAAACTCCGGTAGGTCGGCTCGCTTCGCTCGGTTTGGAAATCTCCTGAGGTTAGGCTGTAGCCTTGGCCTTGCGAACGCGCTTGGCTTTCACCGGGGCGTCAGGGTTGGGCCAGCCGAAGTCAAACCGGCTCATAATCCCGGTGTGGCCGAGGCGGGAAATGACGTAGGGTTCCCGAACCGACAGGCCCTCCATCAGCCGCCAGTGCTCCCAGAGATGCGCGAGGAACACCTTGACCATGCGCCGCATCGACGCCAAATGCTGATGCGCCTTCGTCCAGTCCGGGCGGTTGGCATCATAGTAGACGCGGCTGGAATCGTAGATGGCCCGGTAGGGGCTGTTCGCCCGGAGCATCGACGTTGCCACGATGTAGCAGACAGTCTTGAGGCGGGCGTTATAGTGCAGTTTCTCGCCCTTCACCCGGCGCTCCGCCTTCCCATCCATCGTGGCGTAGCCGCAGTAGCGCCAGAGCGCCGAGACGGTATCCGCCTTCTCGATGTCGATGAGAGCGACCATCTTCGCCGCCAGCATCAGGCCGATGCCCTTCACACAGGCCATGTCCTTGATGATGGGGTAGGAACTGGCCAGCGTGCGGATGTCGGCATCAAGGTCGGTTTCCAGAACCTCGAAACGGTTTTGCCAGTCTGACACCACCCGCGCCACGTTCTCGTCGGCTTCGTCCGAACCGCGCTCGATGGCCGAGGTCCGATTGGAAAAGGCGATGCGGGACTTCTGGATGGTCTTGTCGCGCAGGTCTACCAGAGAACGGAGCAGGTCGTCAGCCACGGTTGCCTCCTTGGGCAAGTTTCGGTTCTTCCATCCGCAGTTGCTCGCCGCTCGGCGGGCGGATGGCGTTCACTTTCACGGGGGTCAGGCCTCGCTTGAGCAGGTCTTCAATCTCGTCATCGCTTTCGTCGCCAGTGACAATGACCTCGATGGCAGACGGGACGAAGATTGAAAATACGGCGGGAACCTCGACGGGCTTTGGCGCGCCCGTCACCTCGTCGGTCTCCCAGACCACCATTCCCTTGCGATGCGCCAGCATCACTGGGGTCTCGCCCACCCGGAAGCCGCGGGGGACTGTATGGATGCGGCGGGAAATGCCGAGGTCCTGCGCTTCCTCCACGAAGTCTTTGGGCTTCTCGTAGAACTGCTCCCCTACCCAGAGTAGGCCGCACAAGTGCTCGACCATCGCATAGTCCGGGTGGGTGCTTTCCTTGATGAGCCGATTGACAATGCACAGAGAGCACCGCCCGTCGGCGTCGCCATACTTGCAGGGCGGAGCGGCCTGAGCGATGAGCACAGGGGAAACCCACGTCCAGCCTCGGGACGGGGCGATTCCCGCCCCACAGCACGGACAGCGGTTGAGCGGGATTGGCAGACGGCCGCAGGGGTTGGTCAGGCCCCGAGATACGAGGTAGAGACCCGACAGTTTTCTATAGCCGCACCCCCTTGGGCCTTCGTCCCGCACTTGGACTGCCGGGTGCATGTTAGCCCTCCTTGACCTTGGCGGCGTGGGCCTGTGCCAGCCTGTAGACCTCGCGGTAGGCGTCCAGCGAGCCGTCGGTCTTGGCTACAGCCGCTCGCGTCCACTCCACTGCGTCGTTGGACGGCACGCCTGCATCCACCAGAACCTTGAGAATCTTGGTCTGGGCGTCCTGAACGTGCGCCGTGTGCTCGAAGGAACCCGGACCGTTGCGCTTGGCGGATTCGGTCGCCTGCGAGGGCTTGCCATCAGCAAGCCACGCCCGCCACTTCTCCGGGTTCTGGCTATCGACATCACAGGCTCGCCAGCCGACGCGCAGGTTGTAGGTGTCACGCCCGATGCCCCACTGGTTTGCCGCCCGCTTCAGGCCATTGGAAATGAGGCCCTTGAAGGCGATGTCGTCCCGCTTGTCCGTCTTGGGCCGACCGCCACCGGGAGCCGGGGCCTCAGACTCGCGGAAGGGATTGGCCTCCATGCCCGTATCCCACTTCCAGACCCAGTGCCTTGCTTCGTCGTCGTAGATGCCGATGCCGACGGCCACGAGGCCCCCAACGTTCTTCACGTCGGTCGCCCAGTTCGCCGGACCGACCGCCTCATCGAGCCTCTGCATGACAAAGCGGGCATCGACATAGGGCAGAGCCTTGCAGACATAGCCCGGCCCGTGCTTCGAGGCGATGGGCTTGCCCTGCGGCTTGTACGAGATGGCGTCCAGCGGAGTCGGGGCTTGCAACTTGGAAACGACTTCGGGGTTCATGCAGAGGTCTCCTTCCATGCGTGGAGGTTCAGGGGCGACACTCCGGGCGGTACAACCAGCCCTTCGTCAATCTGTGCTTGGCGGAGTTGCGGGAAGCAGTCTGGGCAGGCGACCTTGCCTACCCGGTTGTCCATCTTCGGTCCCTGCGAGGGGACGGGGTAGACATACTTCCCCGGAAGGTCGAACTTCTTGGAGCAGAAATCGCAAACGCCCTGCTTCGCTTCGTGCCCATTGTTGTCCATAGCATATCCTCCCTTCACGGCCATTGTAGCATATCGCAGTATCCCTGTCAAGTGCGGTTGCCTGTTTGACACCGCGCTTGCCACCGTCGCTCAAAGGTGCTATTATGGCCGGGACGGAGGCGCTCCATGCCCAAAGCCAAGAAGTCCGAGAGAGCCAGCAGGCCGCTCGGCGAAGTCGTTTCCCGCATCGGATTGGTAATGTCGGCCAGCGGACACACGGGCAACGAAATCGCCCGGCGCACAGGTCTCTCGCGTCAGACCATCCGCAAGTTGCGCACCGGAGATTTCGACAGCATTCACCTCGACACGCTCGCCCTGCTTTGCCGGGAGTTCGATGCCGAGGTCAGCGACCTTCTCCAATACGAGAACCCGTAACAAGCATGACCGCCGCAGGGCCGCTACCAGAATGGCAATCCAAGCCTTCCCGTCCCGCTCACGGGCTGGATACCACTGGTCGCGCCCGACGGGGCCTTCCGCACGCCGGACTCTGAAAGGGGTCCGGCGTCCCCGTCGCCCTGCGGCGGTCATGCTCCATCCGAAGGGAGAGACTGATGGCATCTGGGCAACCGGGAAGTGTTCACCTCGTCAACGTCAGCGGCAACATCTATCTGGGCGTCGATAAGTCCGACAAGGAAACAGCCTACCTGCTTCTGCAAGAAGCGGCGGTCGGTTGGGAGGCCGATGGTCGCCCGGCAATTCTCGCGACGGCCATCAATACCGCGCTTCTCGCTCTCGTCCCGCACGAGACATCGCCGACGGTAACGTTTCGCGACGCGCAGGGCCACCGCTACGACGGCTGGCGTCTGCTCGAAACGGCAGTGGCCGATATACCGGACATCGTTGACGCCTTCTCCGCCATTGGATATGGCTATCAAAGGCTGAGGGCGATGTCAATGCAGGCCGTCCTGCCGGGCCTCAACTGATGACGCCGCTCTCGGAGTACATCCCTGTTTCCGCCGCCGCTATCCGGGCCGACCTGTCACCAAAGGCCCGCAAAGCCTACCTGAGTCTCTGCGCTCTTTGTTGGGACGGTCTGCGGTTCGTTCCGACCGAGCCGATGTCCCGCATGAGCCTTGCCGCCAAGTGTGGCGTACACAGAGTCACCTTTTACGAGGCCACGACCGAATTGGAGCACCTTGGGCTGGCGGAGTTTACCCCGATTGCATCCGGGGCGCTGATTGTGGCATCCGTCACGAGTGTAGCCAAAAACGACAGATGCGGAATAGTTTTATCGGAAGGCGTGGCGGACGCCGAGGCTCAAGCCCCCATCCTTGGCGGGACTGTAGCCAAAAACTACACCCAGAGTCTTTCCTCTCTTTCTTTCAATATAGGACTCCCTCAAGTTCAAAAGATAAAGACTCTGAGTGTCGATTCTGACAACACCAGTGAAAATCGTCACGAAGTATGGTTGGTTGCTGGCGCGCTGATAGGGGTTGGCGTCTATGAGAACGTGGCGCTGAAACTGGCTGAGGCTGTAGTGGCGTCACAGGACGAGCCATTCCGGTTCGTCATATCCCATATCCGGGCGTGGCAAGCCAACAAGAAGAAACCGGGAGCAGGGCTTCTGGTTCGGCTCCTGCAATCCGGGGAGCCGCTACAGGAGGGAACCTGCCCGGATTGCGGTCGGGCGGGAGATGACCGGAAGATTTCTCCGTGCCAAACATGCGTAGAGTTTACGAGACAGGGCTACCTGCAAGATGCCACGGTGAACGACGATGACAGCCAAGAAGACTGACGGCGGCGAAGGCTCGGAGTTGGAGCGGGCGTTCGATACGCAACTCGCCCGCTTGGGTTCCGACCTTGGAAATCCACAGAAGGGCCATCGCTTCTGCCCCGGCCGCAAGTGGGAGTTCGACCGGGCGTGGCCGCTCGCCAAGGTTGCCGTGGAATTGGAGGGTGGAGAGTTTGGCTTCACCGTCCAGTGCCACAACTGCGGCCAGACCGTCCTTTCTCGGCGGAAGGATGGCGGCGTAGGCAAGCCCATCCGGGTTCCGGGCTGGCATGGCGCAGGCGGGCGGTTCGGGCCGGACATGGAGAAGTACAACGCCGCCGCCTGTCAGGGGTGGCTCTTGCTCCGATTCGGCCACAACGACGTGATTGGAAATCCCTTCGAGATGGTCGAGACCATCCGCAACGCCATGCGCTGTAGGGTCGGAAGCGTCGAGGTCATGGAACCCCTGAGCGACCAGCAGGTAGCCGTGCTCCGCCTGATGGCCGGGGGCTTCGTGACGCCGGAAATAGCCGAACGGATGTCCCTGTCAAAGCATACCGTCAGGCGTCATGTCGAGGGCATCTGCCAGAAGTTGTCGGCTCGCAACCGGGCGGCGGCTGTCGCCCGCGCTCTGGTATGGAGCATCATCGAGCCTGCGGGCATCCCGTGGGCCGTCCCCATGCAGTATCCCTACATCGACGAGGAATGAAAAGCAAGACCCGGCGGGTTGCGCCGGGTCTGGGGCCTCTCAAGGGTTGCCGACAACGGCATCTGGGTCAGGGAGTGAGGGACCGCCCGATACGTTCGCCGAGCGATTTCAACAGCGACTCCAGCACCACGTTGTAGATGCCAACTGCCGCGCCCAACACCATAGTCGCCGCGCTCAGAATTAGCCCGGCCAACGTCATCGGGTCGGTCTCCGCAGGGATGACCGGACGCCAGAAGATGAAGGCGAGCACCACTGACACGACGAAGGCGACAATGGTGATGACCCTCCGGCTCGGGAACCAGTCGAAGCGCGCGCCGACAATCTTGATAATCTGCGCGAGCAGGCTGGCGACCAAGCCTACGAGGTAGAGTTGCCCAACATTCAGTTCCATTTCAATCCTCCTCAGTCTAGGTGGGCGGAACGTCTCCGCCCGCGTCGCCCCCAAAACCGTTCTCTCTCAGGAGCGTGGATAGGTTCTCAATCGTCGCTTTACAGGCGGCGGCGAAGTCTGTCAATCTCACGTTCTCGCCGCGCAGGATTGTGATTTCCTTCTCCATAAGCCGGATTTGCCCCTGCGCCTGTAGCATTTCCACATGGCTCCGGCGCATATCCGATTTCGTTGCATCCAACTCTGTGTTCAGCGCGTCTACTTTGGCCTCAAGCCCGGCAACCTGCTTCTCGAACTTCTCGACAATATGCACTGCCGCCTCCGTGATGACCTCAGCGGCATCCGCCGGGGCCTTCCTCCGGCTCGACCAGTAGGCAAGAAATCCCGGAATCGTCGCCACAATGGCGACGGCAACGGGAACCATGATGTCAAGAAAATCATTCCAAGGCATGACGACGCTTCACCTGTCCGGCCAGTTTTCGCAACCTTATCTGCTCGTGCGTCTCAAACGCAAAGACGGCGGCAATGGTCATAGCGCCGTGCATACGCAGAACAGACGACCAGACGGTGAAGTTCATCACTTCATGCCACGGAGGAACAAGCCCGGTAGACATCTTGAGATGCAGGCAGAGATAATAGAACGCACCATGAAGGCCGACGATGAGAAAGGGCACGGCGCTGAAGTTGGTCTTGCGTTTCGCCTCATACAAGAGCACGATGACAACGACAAGAAGATAGACCGATAGCGTTATCCACTGGATAGGCGTCAAGTCCGTCTGCTGTACCACCGCAATACCCCTTCCAACCTTTGATTATGACCGCTTACGGGCGGCGTGTCCAGTCCAAATGCACCATGCCTCACGCCTAGCCCATCCCCGCCATAACCGGGATGTACCGGAAGTTCTGGCCTGCCACCGACGGGGTTGGGGGCACGGCCTCCGACAGGAAGAACAGGAGGGCCGGAAACGCCGTCCCGTCGTCATTCACGAGAACGTCGATGTCTGCGCTGTCGGCATCCCACGCATCGACCTCCGCAGTGAATCTCACGTCATACGTCCCGCCCGGCGTGCGGGCATAGGCCACAAAGGCGTCCACCCGGTAATACTCTTGGGTCTCCCCGCCGTTCGAGCGGAACCCATGAGCACGGTCGTCGGTGATGTCCGAAAACCCTGCGGAGAAGGCGCGCGTGTCCGCATCTTGAGTGGAGTCGTAGTTGGAAAATCCGGCCATGCCCACGGGCGTTGCCTTTACCGCTACGCTCGTGGTGCTGGTGTTGGTCGGGCTGGTGTACTCCACAACCTCGAAGTCCGCGCCAGACAGGGCGACGTATCCGACCTTCATGGTGTTAGCGCCACCCCCGCCGTGTGCCCAGTTG
>Ga0209287_10000773_pt1 | contig 17712 bp, 26 predicted proteins | sample PPLLak3cmMay2015_2_FD_187255 | JGI IMG/M metagenome (GOLD analysis project Ga0209287, IMG submission 187255) | Freshwater sediment microbial communities from Prairie Pothole Lake near Jamestown, North Dakota, USA - PPLs Lake P8 Core (1) Depth... | ecosystem: Environmental > Aquatic > Freshwater... | reverse complement strand
TTGAAAGTGTAATAAGTTGCAGCAGCTCCAGCAGCTAAACCAGCTCCCCCTAAAATCTTTTGGCTTGTTGTCATTTCTCCAAAGCCTCCCGCATATTTTACTCCTTGAGAAGCGGTTTTAATTCCTATGTAAGAAGAAGCAGCCAAAGTTAAACCTGATCCTCCGAAAGCTGTAGCTCCAATAATTGCCCCTGTTTCTATAGCTTTGCCAATTCCTTTAATGATTGGATAAGCTGGAGGTGTGAATATAGAAGCTTCGAAACTTTGAGACTCAGCCATCCTTTTACTAAAATCTTCTGGTAATCCGCTTATTCTGCTTTGATAAGTGGAAGCTACTTCCGCCTGATATTGAGCGTTAACTTCTACAGATCTCGAGCTAACTCTTTCCTCAAATTGTTTCGTAGCTTCTGCAACTGATAACTCTCCTGTGTCTACTTTACCCTGATATTCTTTTTGTAAGCCTGTAATTTCTGCGGAAAATTGTTCCTCATATTTGGTTTTTACTTGTCCCGAAACTTGCTCTCCTACTCTTAAAGGTATAAGACTGGTTGGTTGTCCTGTGTATTGAAGCCCCGCCTCTTCATATAAAGCTCTTTTCTTTTTCTCGCTTTGCTCAAAGTAAGTTTCTGTTTGATAACCAGCTGGGCGATAAATATTCTTTTGACTTTCTGGAAGTCCATAACCGAACTCTGTTCCTCTCCAGTTTTGGAGTGCATAATTTGGAGCGGTATCATAAGCCTTTGGCTTTCCCACATACTCAAAAGGCTCTATGAAAGCTTGATTAAGATAAGCCCCAACCCCATAAGTTCCTATGACTCCAAAATTAAAAGCATTTGAAAAGCTTTCTTTGATAGCAGATCCAAGCGGACGCTCGTATCTTGTTGGCGGCTCTCCTGTGTAATCTGATCCGCTAACTGTTGATTGAGTATAAATGTCAGAAGTAGTTTTTGAAGGTTGAAGGGTTGATCCTGAACTTTGTTCTTGTGCTGTGGGAGCTTGGGGTGTGAATGTTTGAGAAACTAAACCTTCGGGGCGATTAGCTAAAGCGAGAGCCTGTGTTTCTCCAAGCTGTTGAGATCCACCTCCTCCCCCGCCTCCACCGCCCGATCTTGTGGATGGGGCGGGAGTATAAGTTTGTTTTGTAACTTGTCCCCCTGATGACTCCGTCGTAACACTCTCCCCAGAAGTATAATCCGTTACGATAACCCCCGACGTAGTAGGTGTTATCGACTGCGTAGTCTGTGTCTCTTTCTTTTTTGTAAATAAGTTTTTTATACTTTGAAATAACCCCATTGTTTAACCCCAATATTTTTTTAAAGAACAATATAAATAAAATAAAATAAAAATTAGAAGATTTAAGTTATTCTTTCTAAAGAACAGCAATATTTAAATATTGCTATGATTTGTTAACATAAAGAAAAACTTTGTTAACAATCTTCTTTATCTTGTTCTTATTAAATAAAAGTAAAAATACTATGACAGACAATCCTATCGACGAAGCAAGTAAAGACTTACCTTATGATCTACGAACGGTTTACGGGGCTGAGCTTGTAGGCGAACACTTAAAAGATATTGCTAAAGCAAGAAAGGCGGACGATTATTCTAATTATTATAAATGCTTAAAGGATCTTTTTATAATTGTTAACCACAAGATCAAAGATAAAAAGATTAAGTTTCTTAAGGAAGGAAAAGAAACAGAGATAAGTGCAACCGAACATTATACAAGTTTAGTTAATAAAGCTGTTTTAACTGCGAACAAATATCCTAACGTTTGGCTTGGAAAAGATAAAGATCCGCAAGGTTGCGCGGCTATTGAAATAGTTCTTAATGATATTGAAATGTTTCTCTATGAAAAAATGGAGGAGGCGAAGATGTTCGGATCGAGTAAATTCGTGCAAGGCTTATAATGGAAGAAAAAAAGCTCTGGGTTGCCCCTATTGTTAAAGAACTTCTGGACAAAGTCAAGAAAAGAGTTCTAACAAAGGATAGAGACTTTGTCGCTGTAGTTGATGGAGAGGAAGGCTCGGGAAAAAGTGTTTTGGCTATGCAACTCGCTGCTTACTTAGATCCAGACTTTAATCTGGATAATATTGTCTTTAATTCTGATGATTTCCTTAAGAAAATCAAAGATCCTAAGACAAAAAGAGGAGCTTGCATAGTTTTAGACGAGGCTTTTGCTGCGGCAAATTCCAGAGCCTCCTTAACCGAAGTTAATCGGGCTATGATTGGAGTAGCTACAGAGATGAGACAGAAAAACCTCTTTGTTTTGCTTTGTATCCCTTCTTTTTTTGATCTGGATAAGTATTTCGCGCTATGGCGTTGCAGATCTCTATTCCACGTTTACTTTACCTCAGAGGAAGATAGAAACTACATCATCTTTCCAAAGGATCAAAAGAAACTTCTGTATTTAACAGGTAAAAAGTTCTATTCATACACAAAACCTCACTCTCCTTATCCTCCCTTTACCTTTGCGAACTTTTATCCTGTTGATGAAGTAGAATATAGGCGTAAGAAGGCTGAGGCATTTAAGAAAAGAACAGTATCCAATCAAGCGCGTATATGGTTGACACAAAGGAACGCTTACGCTAAATATATCATAAGAACTTTAGGGGTTGCACAGGAGGAAGTGGCTAAGATACCGAGTCTTTATGGATCAATACCCTTATCTCAACAATCAATGAGCTTAATTATGAAAGAAATAGGCTCGGAGGAGCAATAAATGAAGGATTTAGGCACTATTTCCTTAGAAAAAGGGGTTTTTAACCACTACCAGCCCACCAATAAAATATATAATATCTCTTAAATGATGGATCATAAGGCTACTGGGACAGAAAGGAGCGAAAGAGCAGCTATTAATATAGAGAGACTTAAGTTTTATTTTTGGATCGTTCTTGTTGTTGCTTTAGGATTGTTTGCAGTCAATCAAGGCTTAGAATTTTTTTACAAGGCACACTTTCTTAAAGCTCCTTGTGATCTTTGCACAGAATTAAATCCCCAGTTTAAAGATTGTATAAGCCCAAGTGCATACCCCCCTCTTAGCTTAACTAACTGGGCTAACTATTCTATCCCTCTGACTTAGTCCTTCATAATGTTTTTAAAGAATAAATAATTATAATAAATAAGATAGGGAGAGGAATATTCCACTTACCCCCTATTAACCCCAAACCCTAACCCTTCCTTTTTCTTTTTCTTTTTATTTTATTAAATCTATTTCTGCAGCTTCCGCGATCTTGTGAAGCAATCCAGTAATATAATTTAACTTGTCATTCAATAAAGACAGAGTTACTTCTCTCTCTATTATTTGAACATTCTGAGGCTCTGCAATTTGCGCGGGAGCTTGAGGTTGGATCTCTTCTCTTTTAATTGGATTTCTCATTTTCTTTTAAACCTCCTTTCAACTTATGAATAAACGACCGTTTAATCTCTGGAGCTTTCTCCTTTGAAATAATGCTTAGGTTTTCAGGGGGGGTTTTTGTTTTCTCTTGTTTCTTGAATGGACGCCCTAATTTTTTCCCCTGTGCCTTAGCTCTTGCCAATCCTAACAAAGTTCTCTCTCTTATTCTATCCCTCTCAAAGTTAGCCATAGCTGCTAAGATGTTCGCGAACATTCTTCCCGCTGCAGTTGAAAGATCCAGACTTTCCTTAAGAGACATTATAAGCTTTCCCGAATTGGCAAACTCCTCCAACTCCAGAACAAGCTCGGACATATTTCTTCCCCATCTATCCAAAGCAAAGAAAGCCACCCCGTCAATTTCTCCCCTCCTTAATTGTTTAAGGATCTCTTCTTTTTGCGGACGAGTATCTTTAGAGCTAACCTCATCTACAAACTCTCCGATAACTTGATGATCTGCAGCCTTAGCCCAGCGCCTTAATTCTAAGAGCTGGTTTTCTGGATTTTGCTCTAAAGCTTTGCTTACTCTTGCGTAAAGTGCGATTTTCATTTTCTTTTATTTAAATTAAGTCTTACTTTATTCTGGCTCTGAACTTTTGAAAGATCGTCTCTTATGTGTTGAAATATTCCGATAATTACTTCGAAGTATCTTCCAACAATAGCTCCAACAAAGAAAACTATAACGTGGCTTATTCCTATCATTTTAAAACAAACCTCTCCCTTTTACTTTGTCTCTTTTTTGAATAGATCCATAAAACCGTAACTGCTATTAAAATAATTGCAGAGGTTAAGATCCCAAAAACATATTTCACGCTGATACTATAAACTAAAGAAATTAAGATCAAGAAGAACAAAAAGGGAAAGATCATTTTTTCTTAAAAATCCTCCAAGTGTAATTTTTCAAATCTTCAAGGGGACATTTTCCGCTTTCTATTTCTCTAAATCCCATACTTCCAAAAATATTTAAATAATTTCTTGGAAAATGCCTATTTCCTAAAATTTCGGGGCGTTCGTCCTCTATTGTTATTATAATATCTTTTGTTATTCTTGCTATGTTCTTAAAGATAAAATTGCTTTCATAAGGCAAGTGCATAAAAACCGCCATTGAAACAACAACATTAAAGGAATTATCTTTTAAAAAAGGAAGTGATCCCTCAAGAGAACTTATAGAAATCTTTGCTTTTTCGTAAAGTTTAGGATAAACCTTTCTCATTAATTCGACGGCTTGCGCGTTTATTTCTATTCCATTGAGGTTTAAATAACCTTTTTCATTAAGATAATTAAGATTTCTTCCCGCGTTACAACCTACCTCTAAAATACTGTTTTTCCTGTGAACTCTCCCTTTAATGAGCTTAAATAAAAAATGACTTCTCTTATTCAATTCTGGCTTAATGTATGTCTCTGGTTTGTTTGGTTTGTCTTTGGGGTTATTCCAGTATTCCTGTTGTTTATTCATCTCCTCCCCTCCTTATAGTAAGCGTTCTTTTCGGCGAAAGCTTTCCTATCTTCTGCTCTTTTAATCCTCTCTCTTTCTAAACAACGGGAATGAAATAACTCGTTAGTTGCCCTCTCAAAAGCCAACTGCTCCATCTTAAATTTATGCTTTAATGTGTCGGCTTCTTTTTGTAGTTCTATGAGTTTGTTTCTCTCCTTGAACTCCTGACTTTCCTCCATTTGAAACCTCCTTTATTAATTGGTTAATATCATCTGTTGCCTCTCCCTCTTCTATCTGAGGCTCTAAGCTTAACATATATTTAAAGAAAAAGGCTAAAGCAAAATTGAAGATCAAAGAAGCAAAGCTTGAGATCTTAGAAAAGATATTATTTACCTGAAAGTATACAATGAAGTTAATCACTCCCATAAGCGCCACTATAAAAAAACAATAAAATCCTATTTGATAAAGTCTCTTTGGTGTTATTTCTATCATTTAAGTTTAAGTTTGTTTAAGTAAAGTTTAAGATAATTTGTCATTTTTCAAGTGAGTTTTTAAATCCAATAATATAAATAATTGTTGAAAGTAAAGCGAGATTGAGAAATCCAAAAGTTAAAAATAAATTCTGGAATAAAAAAAAGCTTACTATAGAAATCGCCCAGAAGTAACCAAAAAAGTAAAGTCCTAAAACAATAAACATTAAGTCCTTATCTTCCATTACTAAAATTATTTTTCTTTTCATTAATCCGATAAGCCTAACATTCGACTAAGCTTTTTCCCTCCTTGTTCTTTTGGTTGAGTGTTAATATTTCTATTTTCGTAAACTGTAGCCTTAAGTAGCTCTTGAATAGAGGCGGCGTCAGCTTGCTTAAGAACTGCTAAAGTATTGGAGAAAACTATTTCGTGAACATAATAAAACTGAGAAACATTAACAACACCATACTCTTTCCAGTTAGAGATCATCATAAATTGGGCTGTTTTAGCAATCCTATAAGCTCTTTCTTTGATCTCCCGATCTGTTAATTTGGATAAAGAGATATTGATAGAAGAAACTCCCAGCATTAAATTAGCTATTTCCCAAGCCCCAACCTCTGTTAATTTCCTATCTTTCAATGCCTGAACATCAACCCATCGCCCGCTTATAAATTCTTGACCTAAAAGTCTATGTCTTATAATTTCAACCATAGCCTCAGGTTTTATTTTATCTATAAGCTCAGCTTTTCCAGATGGCGACATCTGAGGCACAGCCATCCCAGAGCCAGAGCTAACAGGATAAGGTATAACCACAACCTCATCGTCTTTCTTAGTTTTGTCCTTTCCTATCCCTAACATTTTTTGCATTAATTCCTAATTGTTTAAATTGTTCGAGCAAGAGATCCCTAATTTCTTCCTTTGTTTTCCCATTATATCGAGTTGCGGCTTTCCCTACTCTTTGAATAAATCTCGTATCATCCGCCCCTCTCTGCTTTTCCAAAGCCATAGCTAACTCAGCGAAACGTCTTGTAGTTTTCTGATCGAGAAAGTGAAAAGTTGCTATTTGATCGGCAATCTCAACGCTTAAGGTTTCAACTACCCCTTTCGGAATAAGCTTCCCTTGTGGATCGCTCATCCTCATTTTTAACTTTATAACTTCTATTTTGTCCATTTTATCCTAAAACCACGTTTAAAGTCCAGCCAATAACAGCCCCTATAAATAACCAGAACAGGATACCTATTCCATTCATTTAAGGAACTCCCGCAGCGGCGGGATTTGCTATCTGGGAACATATATCTTTAGCATTTTTAAGACAAGTTTCTCCAGCTTGAATAATTAAATCCGCTGCTTCTGTCTGTCCTTTTTTTACCATTTGAGCTATAACTATAATTGAGACTAAAGCGAAAATGATAACTCCGCCAATTATAAGATATTGGATTATTCTTTCTTTCCAATCTGATGTTTCCTTACTTGCGTCTTTGATAATGTCCATTGCCACGTCTCTAAAGTTAGCTGGAGCAATTTCCGCCAAAAGTTCCTCATTTACAACCGTGCATTTTCCGATCGGAACTAAAATATTTTGGTTTATAGGATCTCTAAAACAAATAACTCCTCTTTTTCCGTTGATTTCCTGAAAATCTTCGGTTGAAAAGTCGTAAACAATCTCTCCGTCCTTTGTTTCCATCTGTTCCTCTCCAGAGTCCCATAAATTTCTTAAAAATTTCTTCTTTCCAAACCATCCACATTTTAGCAAGTTAAAACTAAACTTTCTTGATCCGTGATTTACAATCTCAAGACATTCATAAATAAGTTTTCTCTTTCTCCTTATCAATAAAAAGCCCCACGTAGCCCCAACAAAGACAAAAATTATAACAAGCCACAATAAAGGATTTATTATCCAGCTCTGCAATAATCCGCCGATCCCTCCTAAATCTAAAGCCATTACTCTCCTCCTTTCAGTTGTTTAATTAATGAAACAAGTTCTTTAACTCCAGTTCCGAGATCTTGGATAGCTTGAATGTGTGTCTCTATATTTTTAGCAAAAAGTAGCTGATTAGTTGTAACTTCCATAATCTTAACTGAGATCTCGCTTAAAGTTGGCGGATTGTTTCTTCGCCAGTCGTTAACTTGTTTATCTATGGCTTCCCTATCTGGCTTAGCTGTGATAGGATGGACTGTCTCATCTTCTTTAAAGCCAAAGCTATCGTCTGTTATAAAAGCCAGCTTTCCGTCCTCTTCTGCAAATATCTTAATTCTCTTACCCTCATCTATGGCTTTCTCGCAGATCTCGCTTCCAGTATAGGCATAATGCGCATTAACAAGCCTTATATTTCTTGATTGAGGCTTCATAATGATAGATTTTAACACGTGTTCAAGTCTCGCAAAGAAATGTTTCCAATATTCTACCGACTTACTTGTTGCCTCTTGGGCGTTTTCTCCATAGAAGCTCTGTCCTGAATAGACTTCTAAAGATCCTCTATAAAGCTTTATTGTGTTTCCCTCCAAGTAAAACTTATTTGAATTTGATAAAAGCTTGTTGTAGTGCCTACTTTTATAAAGAATTTTGATATTAAACTCCTCTCCGTGAAGTCTAATTTTATCTGATGGTTGACAAGTGCCTCGAGATTTTTCAACCTTATTCAACCCTATATCATAAGCCCCTTTTTCCTTTAATTTTGATAGGATCTTATAGACTGCTTTATCGCTACATTGACGTCGATAACTTATTTGTTTAACTGTAGAAAAGCCATCCGCTAAAAGCTTTAAGACCTCTTCCTCAGCTGGCGTTAAAGAGAAAACCTTACCGTTAAATTCAACCTTTTTTTTCAACCTTATTTTTTCCATTTTCAACCTTCTTTTTTAATTGCTTGTTTATGCAAGCTTCGCAGACATCCCTATCTTTAGACACTACCTTATCGCAGATCAAACACTTCTTTTCCATTGTTATACCTCCCAATAAATTCGAATTGTTTAACAGCAAGAATATGAGAGCAAAAATTGTTATTTGAGAAGCCCTGACAGTTGCAGATCCATCCTTCTTTAGTATCCTGAACTGTGTAAGTTGTCTTATTATAGTGAGGAATAGGAAGGATCTTCCAAGAACTTAAGCCTATTCTTTCCACAGAATTAACCTCAAGGAACTTTTTAGCCTTTGAGAGAAGAGTCGCGCTTTGTGTGTCTCCATTCCTTTTTAGTTCAAGCAGCTCTTTAGATTTGATCTCCCAAAACATCACGTTCTTAAAAGAAACATTTCTCGGAGGCTCAAATTGAACAGGAGGCTCTAAAGTCATCTTTTCCTTTCCTCCTCCATAACGGAGATCTCAGAGTCGTAAAAGCTCACTTTTCTATCGAATTTATCAAGAATTACAATAATAGAACAGCTTTCCTTATCTTTAATTTCTAAAACTTTTCCAGAATACTCTCTCCCATTCTTGAGTTTTATAAAAACTCTTTTTCCCTCGTAGTCTTTCCATCCTTCCATCTTAGTAAGTTTTTTAAGGGATTATCCCTCTTGTTTAACTATGACTGAGATAACCAATAAACAGATACGATGTCCTCTCATCTCCTCTTTGGAGCAAGAAGAACACCGACCTTAATCGGTTATGTTGAATATTTTAAGGGAATGGGTTATTTAAATTTTTCTAAGCATTGGATAATAAAGGCTTTTATGTCCTCTACGCTATACTTGTCGTGATCTGATAAACTAATTGTTCTTGATTTTTTCTCTTTAAGATCATAAATTTGTATTCTGAAACGCGCTTCCTCACGCTTAAGCACTTTAAGCATATCTTACTTAAGGATCGTAACATTTAAATACTTAATGCACTACTTAATAGTAATAAGAAAATGGAACAAATGTTATTATACGAGGACACTAAGAAAGTCGCTGAAATATTTAGCGAGGAAGAACTTAACCTTATGGTTAAGGAGATAGATCTTAGTCCAGACTATCTTAAAAATGATTGGGGGGAATGGATGAGATCCAGAGATAAAGCTCTTTTTATGACTATTTATCTTTTGGCTTTAAGACCTAATGAAGCTTGTTCTTTAAGATTTGATGACTTCAACCTTAAGGATGGAACGGTTTTAATTAGGGGGGAAAATAATAAAGTTAAAAAAGATAGAGTTCTCCCTCTTCCTCTTGGATTAATTCCTTATTATCAAAATTACTTTAAATTTGATAGAGTTAGATTTTGGAAGGGAAGCTCTTATATTTTTCCAAGTGCAGAGAGAACTAAAATCTCTCCTGAAAGATGGAAGCATATCTTTAGAGAGAAGATCCTAAAGCCTTTAGGAATTTGGGAAGCTCCAGTTAATTCGACAATTCCAAAATATAGAAGCTATACTTTAAGGCATACTCGAGCAACAGAACTTTTAAATAAGTATAAAGACATCTTTTTAATAAGCAATGTCTTAGGACATTCAAAATTAAACTCAAGCAAGCGCTACTTACATAAGACACGAGATTATCGTGAGTATATGAGGAAGTGTTTAAATTAGACGATGGACGACGATAAAATAATAGGAAATGTTTTAATCCCTGTTAGTAAAAAAGATTTTATAAGTTATAACGATTTTCTAAGAAGAATAAAACAATTTGAGATTAGCTTGACTTATGATAAATTTCTCGAGATCCAAGAAGAATTTAACTTCAAAGCTCGAGCTGAAAAAGAAAAATTAAAGAGAGAAAAGAAAGAGGTTGAAACAAACGAGTCTCTACAAGATCTCTTTAAAGAATTAAAAATAAAAAAGAAATAAATTTCTGCGCTTTAGTATCTTCCCTTGCTCTTTCCGCCTTTAACTAAGAAAGCTCCTAAAAACAATAATCCTACTGAAATAGCAATTATTGCGGGAGTCCATCCAGCTAAACCAGATGTTCCAAGCTGTCCAGCCAAATAATTTACATTACTGTAAACTGTTCCGCTTAAAGCTGTCGTATTGGATGAGTTAGTTCCAGACTGACACACGTCCAGAGTCGCGTTATAAGTTGTATAGCCGTAGCCTTGACAACCGTTAGCTACTCCGAAATTATGTAAAACAAGAGTTCCAACACCGATGATTATAGCAAAGACTACAAGTCCATACCCTAATCCTGTTAGATCGTTAAACATAGCGTTTCAAGGCTATATTTAACGTCTACCGCCACTTTTTCCGCCCTTGACTAAGAAAGCTCCCAAGAAAAGCAATCCTACCGAGATAGCGATTATGGCAGGTGTCCATCCAGCTAAACCAGATGTTCCAAGCTGTCCCATCAAATACTGAACGGTTGTGTTTGCAGTTCCTCCAGTAGCATTACCGAAGTTATACAAAACAATAGTTCCAACACCGATGATTATAGCAAAGACTACAAGCCCATACCCTAATCCTGTTAGATCGTTAAACATTTATCCTTTTTCCTCCCTTGTGTTTGCCTACGTATTTATGAAGTGCGTAACTCACTCCCTTTAAAGTATCAATAAAATTAAATAAAAATCATTTAAAAATATGAGTTAACAAATCCTCTTAAATTGTCAACAAAAGACCTATTTCTTCTTTTTATCTTTGGTTTTTTGCTTTTTCTTTCCCATTATAAGCCCCCTTTTTACTTTCCTTTATTGCTACTCCAGATAATATAAAGGAACATAAAAAGCAAGATCCCGATAAAAGTTGTTATCCATTGCCACGCCACTAAGTCCGCATAAACCATTAACAAGCCTATGATTAAAGCGGCAAAGGATGAGACAACTATCGCAACCTCAAAACCGTAAGCTATTGTTAAAAGGATCAAAATAACCCAAATCATATACAAGATCCCAACCCAGAAAGAGCCTCCTGTTGCTGTGTTAGCTGCTGCTGGTATCTGTCCAAAGTCTGTTATGTTAGTCCAATTTATAGGCGTTGTCATATTACCACCTTGAATAAAGCATAAAGAAGCGCAAAGACAAGACTCAAAAACCAGATTATTCTTAAAGCCTTAGCTAAAACTAATCCAGCCGCTCCAACGTTCCACATTTGCGCGGCTTTCTCTATAAATCCTCCACTTAAAAACGACCAAGCTATAGAGATGGCGTCAGTTGCTAAACCGTAAGAGTTCTTTAAGCTTATACCTTGTTGCGCGTCAAAAGCTACTTCTCCTCCTTTTAATTGTTCCGAAGCTGTGTCTTGATAATTAATAAATAAACTTTCTGTTGTGTTGTCAGTAATTCCAAGACTATAATCTTTATCATATTTTGAATTAAATCCTCCGATAACTAAACCCAATATCGTAACAAAGGCTAAGGTTAATAAAATTCCCTCAGTCCATCCGCTTATATTTCCCATTTTATCCTATCCTCTTTAGGAAGTGCAAAACAATACCTCCCAAGACTGCGATACCTCCTAAGATCGCTATGCTTATAGATCCAAAATAAAAGGCTGGAATTAATGCAATTATTCCCCCAATTATTGCCCCGACTGGAGTCATAAAGGCAAAGATAAAGATTATTGGAATTGCGAGGATCATAGAAAGCCAAAGCCCAAAGGTTGAAGAGAAAGCAGTTGTCCCAATAGTTACAATTTTCTGAGCGATTGGAACAGGGGGAGAAGCCATCCTTTGAACTACACCCTGTAAAGTTCCTGTATAAATTGAAGTGTTGCAAGTAACAGCTCCACTAAATCCTGAAACGGCGCTTGAACAGACAGGATAAATGCTCGTTCCTGTAATCCTATAAACTGTTAAATTCATCTCTGTAGTTAACTGGCTTGAGTCTGAGAAAATAAAAGTCCACATTCCAGTAGTCTCGTTAAAGTCAAAAGTATAATCAACATTAAGGAAGCTTGTATAATCTATGTCAGAAGGCGAGATCCTTAAAGTATAAGTGCAAGGAGAAACTAAACAAACCATTCTTATAGGATTAGCCAGTTTGATTAAAGTTCCGTTTCTTTCATAAACTCCAATTCTATAGTCTACGTCCTCAGTTCTTACGTGGATGACTGTAGATCCTGTTTCATCTGTTAGCCCCATATCAACTACGTTATACTCATTAAGCGCGGGATACCATCTAACTAAAGTAGTGTATTTTTCAACATAAGGATTAAGAGAAGTATCCTCAACTTCAAGCTTAAAGGAAGTCTGATCTGCAGAAAGAAGATCATAAAGCGTTATGTTTGTTAAACTGTTGCTTAGAGTCATATTTGTAAATAGATAATACCTTCTATCTACGTGAGTAGGAGTGTTGTAGAAAATACTTCCCTCTCCAAGTTTCCAAGCGTTCGAAATTGTGGAGTTAATACAAACATAAAGAACATTGGTGTTGTTGATAGTTCCAAAAGATCTTATAAAAGTGTTATTGGTTGACGTTCCATAATAAAAATTATAATCAAATTGTCCGTTAAGATCTGTTAAAGTTTCCTCATCTTTTAAAGTGAAGTTAAGAGCCATATCCGAACAGGTTGTATTTTGGACAACGAGCGAGGGGATGTTATAAACTGACTGCGTGTAATTTGAGGTTGTGTTTGTTCCTCCATTGATGTCATAAGTAATATAAAATTGTTGTGTTGTCTCTGCATAAACTAAAGGAGCAGTTAAGTCTTTGTATAAAATTGCATTGGTTGAATTGCTGGAATAAACTCCCATTGTATAAGTTGAAGAGTTGTAAGTTAAATTAGCGCTTATGCTTGAAATTGAGGAGGCGCTAACATTGAAATAAATTCTATTTGGATCTCCTTCTATAATTGGAGTTGTGTAATTAACGCTTGGAGTTAGATAATTTAATAAGAAAGATATTGAAGTTGAGTTATAATTTCCTAAAGTATCATTAGCCCAAACATAAATGACTTTGTTTCCTCCAGTCGCAAAGAGAACATTAGCTAAAGCGTTGCACGTATACGTTATGTTTGAAGCGCTATCGCTTGTAAAATACCAACAGCTCGCAAGATTTAAGTCGGTTGTTGTAACATTCAAGGAAACATTAACAGGTAGGTTATAAGATAATTGGGGATCTGTCGGAGAGTAAACTGTGAAAAGTGGAGCTATTGAGTCAATAGTAAAATATCTGGCTGTTGTGCTTGCTGATTGCGTAGCATTATCATAGCCTATACAACTCCAATTATAAGCTCCATCTATTAAAGATTTAGAAAAAGTGTAATTTGTGTTATTTAATCCCGATGTGTTTGTGAATGTTAAAGAGGAATTAAGATATAAATCCATTTCACTAAAGTTAAGATCATCACTCCCGTAACAAGTTAAGTTTACAATTAAAGGCGAAGTTGTGTAAGTTGTTGCGTTTGCTGGAGAGATAGCTGTAACTATTGGAGGCTGATCTGGAGGCGTTGGATTAGCGTCGTAGGTTATTCCTGTTCCTCCGTTATAAAGTTGTATAACCTCCTCTCCTGTTAATTGTCTATTCCAAATCCCAAACTCATCTATTTTACTGTTTAAATAACTAACACCATTATACCTACTTCCGATAACCATCCAAGACGTATTAGTTGGCGTCCATATATCCGATGAGTTAACTCTACTTACTCCATCCGCCCAAAATTGATTTCCAGCGCCAGAGCTATCGTAAATTAAAACGATATGATGCCAAGCGTTTAAGGTAAACCAACCCGCGTTATCCATAGGTGTCGAGCTAAATGTTTGCTCATTATTTCCCCAATGTAAATCCCAGTTAGGATTTTGCATTAAGAAATATTGTCTTGGGGGGCTATTGTCCCAATAATACTGAACGGTTGTGTAATTTAATCTTGGGTAAATCCAAAATGAAATAGAAGAGTCTGCAAAACCCGACACCCCATTATAATTAGTTATATTAACTGTGTCGTCTGCCCCATCTAAATTTATCGCATTTCCTATAATACCCGACCCCCATCCCGAAGAATTAGACGCCGTTCCATTACGGTTATGTGTAATTTCATCATCAACCACAGCCCCCGATCCCTCTTCAAAGTTATAATAAACAACCAAACCCGAGTTTAAACTTGCTGTCCAAGTCGCCCATTCTTGAATATCAACACCGAAAAAGTTAGGTATCCATTCTATATAATCATTAGGTAAAACATAAGTGAAAACTCCAACTGTAAGAACTTGATCGTCTAAGAGATCTTTAGTCATATCTGTCCAGACCTCTCTCTCTTCCTTATGGCTTCCTATTTGTTTCTTAGAACATTTATTATAATTATTTTCTTTGCTTGATATTTCATTACAAACACTTTCATAATCGGGAACTTCCACAACTTCAACAGTTTTATACTTAAAATCGAAAGTCCTTGTTATCTCTTTAAGATCTTCTTTCTTGTCATAAAAACTTATTTTACTTAAGGCGTCCTCGTAGTTTTGATAAGATTTAACTTGAAACTCTGCGACCTTTTGATAGCCAGCTGGAACTTGAACATTTAAAGGGGTAAGAAGCTTTACCTCTCCGATTACATCCCCAAATCCGAATAAATTTGTAACTGTTGCCGTTCTCGTGTTTGGATCATAGTCCTTAACATTATCCCACTCTGCAGCCGCTATGTTTCCCGCTAAGAAAATTCCTATTATCATAACTAATAATATATTTTTATTCATTTTCTACTATTTGACCTCCCAAAAAATGCCAGTTTTCCATAGATTATAATTCCAGTTATGACAATAATTCCAACTAAGAAGATAGCGAAATTATTTCTTAAGCTATCAAGGAAAGGCAACATTGAAACCTCCGAAGCAAAAGACGCGTTATCATAAATATGATCTACAGCAGTTATTATGTTAGGCGCAAACAAGACAAGCATAAAGCTAAAGAAAATATAAATTATAATAAAGAACGGATGGGCGTCTATCAAAAAGGCACTTACAAATAATAGAAGAACTGCAAGAATAAACGCAGCAATTACAACCTTATCCCAGAAAGTTATTAAGGTATTTGTAACTTTATTAAAACTGGCTGCTGCTTGGACTCCTCCCCCTGAAACATTTCCAAGACTTGAAGAGAAAGGAGTCGCGAAGGATGTAAATACCTTTAGCATAATTGGAGCGAAGATCATAAGACAAATCACGATTATAGCGAAAGTTATAATCGGATAATCAAACTGTCCTTTTTTATTCATAGATTAAGTTTCCCCCTTTTTATCTTGATTGCGTGAAACATTTTATTTTGATAGTTGTTCCCTAAATCCCAAGTGCTATTAGCTGCAATCTTAAAGAGCTGAGTTAATTTCATTTTGACGGGCTTTCCCATAATATCTTGGAGATCTTGCTCCATAGGAACTTTTTTCTCTTTGATTATCTTCTCAAAATCTTCTTTCCTCATTCTTACAAAGACATAACGATTAGACATTTCGCCCTCCTGTTAATTCTTGAACTGATAAAAGCTTTCTTTTCTGTGTTCCTTTAACAAAGAAAGTTATAATAAAAGATAGTAAAGGAAGAACAACTAAAACCCAGCTGGCTATAGACATAATAAGATCAAGCCAATTAATCACGAAGGGAACAGCTGAATATTCTAAAACAAGCTGGTAAGCAATTAAAAGAGCAAAATAAACAGTAAAGGAAAGCGCAACGTCCATAATCGTCGTTGAAGTTGTGGCTAATTTAGCTAAATTTATTATGACAAGAAATAACATAGACAACAAAACAAAAAAGGTTAAAACGTAAATAACTGAGATTAATATTCCAGAGGGCTTATCTATTGTTATCTTGATAGTTTGAGAAGATCCTCCATCATCCCACACAGTTAAATTATAAATTCCATTAGAATTTGGAAGATTAACAAGAGAAATCCCATCACAAGAAATAGATTGATTATAAGCAACGCTTCCAGTTCCAGAGTCATAAGTGAAATAACAGCCAGTAGAAGCAGAGGAAGAAACATTTAAGTTAATTCTTGCAGAATAAGAAAGCACATCGTTATTATAAGGATAATTAATAGAGTCAACTCCAGCATTAACTAAACTTATAAACACAAGACTAAAAATAACTAAAAGGATTAATCGCTTATTCATTTTCTTTTTAGGAGTTTTCTAAAAGCTCCAATTCCCCCGACTCCTGTATTAAAAGCAAAACCCCGAGTTATTGGACGGAAGTCTATTCCTGATTTTGATATTGCTCCCCCTCCTGAATATGCTCCTCTAAGATTGAAAACTAAAGCAGAAAAAGAAGGAGTGTATCCTGTCTTTCTTTTTCCTCCTTTGATTATTTGAGAAGGTAATCCAATGTCTAAGCCTCCAAGATCAAAGTCGAAATATTTTCCTCCCCTATCTGTAAAGTCTGGGGGATTAAAGTAATTTGGAATTGTTGGAACTAATGGGTTTAACATTCCTTGCCTAAGTCTTAAACCTTGAGCGGTTGCAGTTGCGAGAGCTGGAGCAAACGCAAAGGCGGGGGTAGTTCCTCCCCTTTGTCCTACGTTAGTTAAATCTGCAAAAGAAGCGTTATTTATGTTTATAACTGCGGAGCTTTCTCTTTCAGTCTGAGGCATTAATTGACTTAAAGCTGGAAGTGTATAACCTATTTGTCCCTCTTGAGAGTATGAAGAAGTAGAAACTTGAGGGGCAAAATTAAACTTAATTGCTTGACTTGCTGCTTGAGAACTTATCGCTTGAGTCGAAGAAGGAGCGACTGTATTCACAAGATCATTTATAGCCAAAGTTCCCGCTTGCTTTGTGATCTGTGCAGATCCAGCAGCTCCAACCCCATAAAGATTATTAAAATAAGCTTGAGAGCTTTTAGCTCCACTTGTTATAATAATATTTGAATAACCTTCATCTTGAAGTTTAGCAATAATTCCCGAACTGTCATATCTTGCCTGTATAGCTGTAGAGTAATAACTCCCTCCTGTTGTTATCTTTCCTGTAAAGGCTCTTTGAGGATCAACTCCACCAGCAACTCTATAGAATTGTCCTTCGTCTTTTGTTGCTGCAACAAAACTAAAATCTTTAATATTCTTTTGCGTTATGTATTTTCCACTTCCTAATCCTCCAAAATATCCCTCTGGTGTTGCTTTTATTCCGCCAGATCCGAAAGTAACTCCTTCTTTTATGTTTGGAATATATCCAGAAGATCTAAACGTTTCAACAGAAGAAATATACCTCTCATATTGCGGATCGTAGATAGTTGTTTTAGTTACTCCTCTCGCATAAAAGCCAACTCTATCGACTCCAGTAGGATAAACATCTGTTCTCTGTAACGTTATAGCTTTGTTAACTCCAGACTGTCTTATGGCTGCAGTCTTGTAAATACTTACCTCTTCACTTCTATAAACTTCTTGTCCTCTAACTTGAGCGGGAGATCTTGCGAGATCTGAGTAAATGATCCCCCTCCATTCTGAATAAAACTTCGTAACTCCTAAATTGAAAGTGTAATAAGTTGCAGCAGCTCCAGCAGCTAAACCAGCTCCCCCTAAAATCTTTTGGCTTGTTGTCATTTCTCCAAAGCCTCCCGCATATTTTACTCCTTGAGAAGCGGTTTTAATTCCTA
>Ga0209287_10000769_pt1 | contig 17747 bp, 14 predicted proteins | sample PPLLak3cmMay2015_2_FD_187255 | JGI IMG/M metagenome (GOLD analysis project Ga0209287, IMG submission 187255) | Freshwater sediment microbial communities from Prairie Pothole Lake near Jamestown, North Dakota, USA - PPLs Lake P8 Core (1) Depth... | ecosystem: Environmental > Aquatic > Freshwater... | reverse complement strand
ATCTTCACTGAAGAGCTTCAGGTGATTGCTGTAACTTAACAGTTTTTCGAATACTCCTATCGCTTTTTCGATTTGTCCGATACAGGCAAGAGATTCAACGTACCAGAACGAACAGACTAAAAACGCGGATTTCGGAGCGCCGAAATCGTCGCAATGACGGTATCGATATATGAGCCCCCCGTCCGCGCTGAGTTCACGTTCCAATGCTTTCAGATGATTCTTCGTCCGGATTGAATTCGGTTTCAGATAATGGGAAATTATTAGCTGGAAGCAGCTTGCGTCCACCTGATCCGACTCAATTGCCTGGCAATACGCCTGTTTTATCGGATTATAACAAGCTTCGATCTGTCGTGAGGCCAGAGACGCGAGATTCCGAGCGCGGCGCAGCAGTTTTTTATCGTTCTGGTGCTCAGCTATTTTTTTTGCGGCCATGCTTCCCGCCCAGTGGAAAAGAAACGTATAGCAGTGCCGCTGTTGTTTATTTCTAAACTCCCATATACCCGAATCCGGCTCATTCATGGTTGAAGAAATCTTATCCAGCAGCCAGTTGATGATCATCATATCGGGTGTTTTTCCCGGTGATGAGGACAATCTTTTATCAATGTATAACGGCAACAGGCTGACCAGAACCTGCCCGTAGACGTCATTCTGAACATGCGAATAGGCGTCGTTGCCAACGCGCACCGGCCTGTTGTTTCTATACCCTTCGAGCTCGATCTCCCTTTCGACAATCTCTTTTGCCCCGGTAATACCATACAGCGGCTGGATTTTTTCCCGCTCTTCTGAAATTATATTTCTGATATAATAAAAATATCGTTCAAGCTCTTCGAAGTGTCCGATAGTATTGAACGCATTGAGCGTGTAAAAAGCGTCACGCAGCCAGCAATACCGGTAATCCCAGTTTCTGCCGCTGCCGAAGGCTTCGGGAAGGCCCATGGAACCTGATGCTATAATCCCACCCGTATCCTCATACTGATGCAGTTTCAAGGCAAGAGCGGATCGAATGATATGCTCCTGAAAGATGTTCCCCACCGAGGTTGTTTTTACCCACGATAACCAGTAGGCGCGAGTTTTTTCCAGAAAATCTTCCGCCGTCGCAACCAGTGAAGCTTCGAGGGGAATCCCATAGGTAAAAGCACAATACGCTGTTTCTGAAAGGACTATGGGTTTTTCCTCGAGAATGTGATTTATCGATAACGACGTTGTTAAGCGAACTTGCGGCCCGATTCCAAGGTATCGTATATGATTGCTTCCCATGACAACCGATGGTTGCAGCGCCCCATAGTCGCCGACCGGGTTGCATCGTATGACAATTTTCGGGTTCCCCGAGATAATTTCTATTTTCCTAAACAGCATCAACGGTTTGAAATAACGATCGTATTGATAAAAACGCGGCGCATAATCTATTATCCGGTAGATGCCGGACGAGTTTGTAAATTCGGAGCAAAGAATATTGGTGTTTTCCAGGTAATATTGCCGTGTATCAAATTGATTGTCTGCGGGCAGGATTGAAAAATCGCCTCCTTTTTTTTTATCAAGTAACGAACCGAACAGGAAACCACTGTCAAAGCGCGGCAGGCACAACCAGCACACTTCGCCCCTTTCAGTTATGTAGGCGATATATGAGCAATTACCTATAATGCCAATATTATACTTGTGAGTCATACTCTTTTTTAAATATATTTAAAATACTGGTTGATGTTGATAATGTCTTTCCTGCCGTCCGGTAGATTGCCGGTCCCGTATCCTATAAAATACTTTCCGATAGTAAGGACGACATGGATAAAAAAAACAAACAGATAAAAAGGCGCCTGGTGGTTGTTTCATACCGGGTTCCTTTTAACAGAGACGGCGCCGGCTCGCCAGATGAACAGCTCAAGAATACCGGCGGCCTGGTCTCCGCGTTACTCTCATTATTGAATGGGAAATCCGGTACTATAAGCATACCGGTTGATAACGTCCTCTGGATAGGCTGCAGAGAAGGTGAAACGGACGCCCCGGAACAGCGATTTACCGTTGACGGCAAATTGGAGATTGTGACGACCGCGATCCCGAAATTGATAAATAAGAGATTTTACAACGGATTCAGCAACGAATTAATCTGGCCGCTCTTTCACTATTTTCCGTCGCTTGCATCGTTTAAGAAAGAAGATTACCTCGCCTATAAAAAGGCGAACGGGATGGTTTGCAGGAAGATCGCTTCTCTGGTACAACCGGACGACTATATCTGGATTCACGACTACCATTTTCTCTTTTTACCTAAAATGCTGCGCGATATGTTCCCCTGGGCAACTATCGGATTCTTTCTTCACATCCCGTTCCCTTCGTTTGAAATATTCAGGCTGCTGCCTCGGGCATGGCGGGAGGAAATCATTCAGGGGCTTTTGGGAGCGGATCTGATCGGGTTTCACACCTATTCCTACGCCCAGTATTTTCTTAGATCACTCAAAATGATAGCCGGTTATGAAAATTCGCTTTTTCAGGTTTTTACACCGGACCGGCTTATTAAACTCGATTCCTTTCCCATCAGTATCGATTTTAAAAAATTCAATACTGCGCCCCAGTCGCTTTCTGTTGCAAACGAGCAGAAAAAGATACAACGCTTTCTTGGTTCCAGAAAAATCATTTTTTCTGTCGATCGCCTGGATTATACGAAAGGCATCCATCACCGTCTGCAAGGGTATGAGCTGTTTTTAAAACATAATCCATCCTGGCACGGAAGAGTTGTGTTTGTCTGTGTGGTGGTTCCCTCCCGTGATAACATTGAAAGATATCAGAAAATGAAAAGCGAAATTGATGAAACTATCAGCAGAATCAACGGCGCGTTCGGGTCGCTTGAATGGACTCCTATTAATTATCAATATCGGTCTCTTCGGTTTCATGAATTGGTCGGTCTTTACTGTACCAGCGATATCGGTCTTGTGACGCCTCTGCGGGATGGAATGAACCTTGTCGCGAAGGAGTATGTTGCAAGCTGCAATGACGGTCACGGTGTTTTGATATTGAGTGAAATGACCGGCGCCGCCGCGGAACTGGGGGAAGCTCTTATCATAAATCCCACGGATATTCATGAGGTGGCGGATGCAATCAAGCGCGGTCTTGAAATGTCTCCTGCGGAGCAAAAAAAACGCCTGCTCAAGATGCAGAAACGTATACGCACCTATAATATTTTTATGTGGGCAAACGATTATTTAAACCAACTCGAACGAATCAAAGAAGAACAGGAGAGCATGAATATAAAACTTATCTCTACGACAATCCGGCGGGAAATACTTTCCCGGTACCGTAAATCCAAACACTGCATGTTCATTTTCGATTACGACGGTACGCTGGTCCCGTTTACTAAAGATCCGACCCTGGCGATACCGGACAGTCCCGTCCATACGATCATGAATCGATTGCTGAGAAACCCTGCAAATGAAATCGCCGTTGTCAGCGGCAGGGGGAAAGACGAATTATCCTCATGGTTTGGTAAAATGAAAATGCACCTGATTGCCGAACACGGCGCGTTCGTGAAAATGCTGAACAAAAAATGGAAGCAGTTCGCAGAGTTTCCGGAATCGTTCAAAAAAATAGTACTGCCGGTGTTAACGACGTATGTGAATAGATGTACGGGAGCTTTTATCGAAGAAAAGGAGACCTCTCTTTGTTGGCATTATCGCAGCGCCGACCCCGAATACTCCTTTGTCCGTTCCCGCGAGCTTATCAGTGAACTGTCCGAAATGATAAGCCCGGATATGAATATCCAAATACTCGACGGCAAAAAGGTTATTGAGGTCAAGCGGAGCGGATGTAATAAAGGTACCGCTGTCGCCCATACGCTTGCGGAAAGTTCCTTTGATTTCATCCTTGCAATCGGCGATGACAAAACCGACGAGGATATGTTTCGTGTTGTCAATGAGCTGAAAGGATACACTATTAAAGTAGGGCTGGAGCCCTCATACGCTCAATATAACCTCAGATATCAGAGCGATGTCATTGCGCTGCTTGATAAATTTGTGCAATTATAAGAAACCTCATTCATCCCAATCTTTTATAAAAACATTTCAGAAACTGCGATTCTTTTACTATTTTTACCTTTTGACTTCTTAAATGATAATGAGGTATATTAGAAATGGTTCTATATAAGGGTGTAGCAAATCTTTTGCTACAGGTTTTTTTGGACGGTCGGGCCGCCATCCAGTAAATCTTATTGATTTTGCTGGAGAAATGCGGCGAGCGATGTAGAATTACTGCATGTCATACTGTTTTGACAGTGTTTCCTGCAACATTTCCAGTGTCTTTTCTCCCCTTTTCTCTGCATAATCATTATTCTTAAAATGAGATTGTTTTTTTAAACAACTTTACAAAAGGTGGTTTGTAGTATGCGTACCTTACAGAATCGTTTTTTCGTTTTTACGATGCTCTTTTCCATTGTTCTTGGGTGCCAGACGTCCAACAAGGCTGTTGCTGAAGGCGACAGATTCGAGGTTACCGAGGAATTCTGGGGAAATGGTACCTTTAAAAACACCGATGGCAACGAAGAGAGTTTTAAGTGTATTCTTCCGATAGGGACCGTTCTGAAAGCGACGGAAAAAAGCGACGCTATCAATCAATTCTTTTCCACAGAACCCATAAGCATTGGTACCGAGAGCGACCGGTCGGCTATTGAAAACCGCCTGGTACCGCAAAATATTCGCTCCAAACCCGATTATGCCGGATATTTCTTTTCGTTTAAAAAAGATTTGCTCGGCGACAAACTGAAACGTTTGGAGAAATAACGTAATAACCCTTTTATTTGTACTGCATGTTATGAAAAAATAATGCTCCCATGCATATAATGATATTTTTCCCATACATTTAATTGTTATTATCCTTGGAGGTACCTGTATGTCTGATGATACTCAAACACAAATCACTTCTTTAAGCGGTCTTTTTGTGCGAATGTACTGGTCTTTCGGCGGGATTGCTTTACCTCTGCTCATTGCCGCTGCTATGATTGCAAACAAGCTGGTTTCATCATTAACGGCAAACCTCATATACCATTTTGTTGTGCTGTCAATAATTCTAGTTCGGTACATAGATATACGGGTGTATAAAGGCCTTACCAGCGAACTTGAACCGGCAACCATGGCCCACTGGAAAAGGTATTCGATTATAATACTCCTGTATGGTTTTGGTTTGTGGGCTGCTATGCAAATCATCATCCGGTTTATTAATGTCTAGCCGTCTTCAATACATTTTTTCTGGTGGTTGGTTTGGGTTAAAAAAAATAGAGACGCATGGGCCATGCGTCTCTCCATAATATACACCTTTGTTATTTTTTCCTTGCCTCTTTGCCTTATTTTGAATTATTTATACTACCATACTTATTGCATCATTTTTTCTTTATAAACTTTCACCAACATATACTCGGGAGGTTTAAAAGATGAACTCTCTTGGATGGCTTTTCATTTCCTTTGCGTGGAGCGCAATAATATGTCTGACGATTTTCTGTTTTTACAAGGTCTTGTTTACCAAGAAGAAAGAAATTACGCTTGTAACCGCTGGTGATCGTGCGCGGTGGGGTTCCAGGCTCGGCCTTATTCTTGCTATGGCTGGAAACGCCATTGGTCTTGGTAATTTTCTCCGCTTTCCGGTGCAGGCTGCTGCCAATGGCGGCGGCGCGTTCATGATCCCCTATTTCTGCGCCTTTCTCCTGCTCGGCATCCCCCTGATGTGGGTCGAATGGGGCATCGGCCGGTACGGCGGAGCAAAAGGCGGTCACGGAACAACCCCCGGTATGTTCAACCTTATGTGGAAACACCCCGCGGCAAAGTATATCGGCTCTCTGGGCATGGTCCTTCCCTTTACCGTTGTTGTTTATTATGTTTTCATCGAGTCATGGACCCTTGCCTTCTCGTGGTATTCCGCAACCGGCGCATACTTCGGCAGCACCTCGCGTGAAGCAATGGGACAGTTCCTGCAGGGATATCAGGGCGTTGTTTCCAACCAGCATTTCTCGTCGCTGGGACCCGCTCTTATTTTCCTTGCCATTACCCTTGCAATTAATTACTTTTTTCTTTACAAAGGATTATCTAAAGGCATCGAGATCCTTGCTAAAATCGGCATGCCGGTTCTGTTTCTCTTTGCCATTATCCTGGTTATCCGCGTTTTAACCCTTGGAACACCCGATCCCGCCCAACCCGAGTGGAACGTCATGAACGGTCTTGCCTTTATATGGAAGCCCGACTTCGGCAGCCTGAGCAAGGCGTCCGTCTGGCTTGCCGCTGCAGGCCAGATTTTTTTCACGCTCAGCCTGGGCCAGGGAATGGTATGCACCTATGCGTCATACGTCCGTGAAAACGAGGATGTTGCGTTAAACGGTCTGAGCACCTGCGCCACCAACGAGTTTGCAGAGGTTGTTCTTGGCGGCACCATAGCCATTCCGGTTGCCGTCGCTTTTTTCGGCCTTGCCGAGACAAAAGTGATCGCTTCGCAGGGCGCATTCAACCTCGGTTTCCAGTCCCTGCCGGTTATTTTTCAGAAGATACCTCTGGGTCAGATGTTCGGCGCCATGTGGTTTTTCCTGCTTTTTATCGCGGGTATAACCTCTTCAGTTGCGCTCTCTTCGCCGGCCATCGCCTTCTTTGAAGACGAATTGAAATGGAAACGCTCCAAAGCGGTAAACGTCACCTTCGCGTTCCAGGTTTTCTGCACGCTGCTGGTGGTCATCTTCCTTAAACACGGGTTCCTTGACGAACTCGATTTCTGGGGCGGCACCTTCGGCCTTGTTGTTTTTGCCATCATAGAGGTAATCGTTTTCGCCTGGATATTCGGCATCGACAAAGGATGGGAAGAGCTTCACAAGGGAGCGGACATTAAAATCCCCGTTATATTCAAATTCATCATGAAATATATCACGCCGCTGTATATTCTGATCATTCTTGTTGCGTGGTTCTTTCAGAACTTTATCGGCGTCATTTTTATGAAAGGCGTGTCGCCGGAAAACGCACCTTATGTGTGGCTGGCGCGCGGGTTTTTCCTGCTTTTTATTCTTATTGCAAATCTGATGGTCTATTTTGCGTGGAAAAAAAAGAAACAGTCATTGGCGATACATAAGTAACCGTTGTATATTGAAAAAAGCATGAGGGGGCTTAACAAAACGAGCCCCCTTTTTTATTCGTTCGCCTGCAGAGAAAAAAGTATATTGAAAGTGTCGTCTCTTTTGAGTTATATTGTATGTTTTTAAACCGTGTTCATGGTTATAGAAAAACAACGCGTCGTCTTTAAACCGGACAGACAGGCTTTTTTTAAACCCGTATGCACATCTCAACCTGGCATGAAACATTGGCGCTCATCGCGCAGTCTATAGATGCAAGCAGATTTGAAACCTGGATTCGGCCGCTTGTCCCGGTTGAAAACAGCGACAACGCGTGCCTGACGCTTGCCGTAGAAAACAAAGTCATCATGGATTTTCTGGACCAGCATTATAAAAAAACAATCCTTTCGTTTTCAAAAAAGGCTCTCCCCTCAATAAAATCCATTCAGTTCGTCCTTAAAGACGATATTCAATCCGAAAAAAAAAGCGTTAAAATCAAAAAATCTCCCGAACCGGCTAAACCTCCGTCAAAAAACAGGAGCATCAGCAACCTCAATCCTCATTATACCTTTGATCTGTTTGTCACCGGCGTGGGCAACGAATTTGCCAAAAGCGTTTCTCTCGCTGTCGCTGAAAATCCCGGCAAAACAAAGTTCAATCCCTTATTGATTTATGGAGGTGTCGGATTGGGAAAAACGCACCTTCTCCAGGCCATTGGAAATTACATTCCTCTGAAAAACAAGAATAGTACGGTAAACTTCGTCACGTCGGAAGAGTTTTATTTCAGTTTTATTGAAGCTATAAAAAACAGCAACACAAAGATATTCACCGATAATTTCAAATACTCCGACGCGCTTCTTGTCGATGATATTCAGTTTCTTGCGGGAAAAGACAGAACTCAGGAGGAGTTTTTTTATATATTCAACACCTTATACCAGAGCGGTAAACAGATTGTTCTACTTCGGATATGCCGCCAAACTCCCTGAAAGGTCTTCATGACAGGCTTGTCTCCCGTTTTCAGTGGGGTCTTTGTGTCGACATACAGCCGCCCGACCTTGAAACACGCGTTGCGATTTTAAAAAAAAAGGCGGAGAGAGACAATCTGAGTATTCCTGAAAATATCCTCTATTTTATTGCCGAAAATATAACGAACAATATCAGGAAACTTGAGGGCGTCATTATACGAATATTAGCATTCTCTTCAATCACTAAAACCGATATTACCCTGGATCTGGTTAAAAATATTCTGGGAGATTCGATAAAAAAGGACCAGGTTAAAATATCCATTGATGATATTATTAATGCGGTCTCTGAATTTTATAAAATACCTGTTGATAATTTAAGGGAAAAAAACAGAAGCAAGGAGGTTGCTCATTGCCGGCAGGTTGCAATGTTTATAGCAAAAACACACACGAATTTTTCATTAAAAACAATAGGCCTCCATTTTGGCGGAAGAGATCATAGTACAGTCATCCATGCAATTAAGCTGATTGAAGAAAACAGGAAAAAAGATACGGGCCTTGAAAACGACATTAAGTATATTATTTCAAAGATTGAAAAGTAATGTTTATAAATTGTGGATAATATATACTAAACTGGCTTATCAACATATTATTGGTTTAATTATTTTTTAATACTGTTTTATTAACATATATAACTTGTTAATTTTTATATTAGTTATGGTTTTATTACATATTATTAACATCTCTTAATACTATTACTTATTATTTAAATCAGTAATTAAGAAAGAAAATATGTGTTTATAAAAATTTTATATTAATAATAGGAGTGTCTATGTCATATACGATTCATAAGAGAAAATTTTATGATATTATTCAAAAAGCGTATCCGATTATCCCATCAAAAAGCTCTTTGCAGATTTTGCTTAATTTCAAGCTGGTATTTGATCATGAAAACCTGGAAATAATTGCTACCGATCTTGATCATTCAATAAAAATAAGAGCGCCAATAAAAGGAAGTGGAAAACATGAGATCACGGTAAATGCAAAAAAATTATTCGAGATAGTGCGTGAGCTTCATGACAGTGAATTAACCATTGATTTTGACGAGAATGTATTGATTATTGAAAGCGGCGGGTCGTTTTCGTGTAAAATATCCGGCGCTGATACAAGGGATTTTCCACCTTTTCCTGAAATAGAGACTCTAACAACGATAGATCTGCAGATACAACAGTTGAAAGAGATGATTATAAAGAGCAGTTTTGCGGTATCGAAAGATGAGTCAAGGGCCTGTTTATGCGGCGTGTTATGGGAGGTAAAAAAGAATAGAATAGGCATGGTGGCGACAGACGGTCACCGGCTTGGAAGCTCTTTTTGCATGAATTCCTTTGATATCAAAGACAAGACGTCGTTTATCGTGTCTCCAAAAACACTGTTGCATCTGGTGAGGGTATTTGACACGGAAAACCAGGAAGGATTTATCAATATTAAAATAGGGGAAAAATATGTCGTGCTGCATAATGAAGATTTTCAATTATGCACCAAGCTTATTGATGGACCCTATCCTGATTATGAAAAGGTTATACCGAAGAGTAATAATAAAAAGGCGCAATTGAACAAGACCGATCTTTTAGATGCGGTAAGAAGGGTTTCGGTGCTGTCAAACCAGAAAACACATCTTATCAAGGTAATTTTCAATAAGCAGGTGCTTGAGACGATTGTGCAGAATAAGGATATTGGCGGTGAAGCGCGCCAGACGGTCCCGATTATATATGAAGGAGACGAGCATATTATCGGATTTAATGCACAATATCTGCTCGAAATATTAAACATTATTAAAACACCGGTCATTACCATAGAGATGAATACGCAGATAAGCGCCTGTTTACTCTTCCCGTTTTATGAGAAAGAGGAAGAAAAAAAGAGCGATGATCTGTTTTTAATAATGCCGTTACGGATACTGGAAGAGAATTTTTAATCGGGATTTTACACAGAGCAGGGATTGTAACCATTACATAGCTATTGGTAATGATTATTTTATTACTACATACGATTAAAAAATCCGCGCGCACAAACCATTTTTTTTTATCAGTCGCTATACTGATAAGCGGCGTGCATGCATCGCCACTTGAAACAACCGGCAGCAGCTTTGCCAACCCGTTTATCATGTATTATAATCCTGCGCTTATCAGCCGGCAGAGTGGCGCTCCCGTAGGCTTTTCATACTATTATAATTCACCGCTACGCCAGTACAGCCTTAACGCCGGCTTTATCGAAACATTCAAGAAAAGCGGATTCTCGCTCTGTTACAGCAAAAATAATTATGAAAAATTCGACAGGATTTCTACGGCGTTTTCATCGCTGTACAGGAATATCAGCTTCGGCGCTACGTTTCATTTCGTTTTTTCGGGAAGCGATCCACTGTTTTCCCTTGATGCGGGCGGCTCATATCATTTCAATAACCTGCTGTATGCGGGCGTGGCGGTTAAAAATATTTTCGAGGCTGATTCAGGCGCGGAGTCCTTTGCCCGCGAGGTTGCCATAAGCGCCGGCGGAGAATTGCCGTGGGTAAAGAGCTTCTATTATACGGTCAAAGGTATCGTAAAACTCTATGACCTGCCCGCCGGAAAGATCGGCTCCGGCGGCGACGTGCACCTTCAGAAGTTCTTTCTGAAGAACCCGATGATCAGCATTTACTCCCGCGGTGCGCTGCTGTATAACCGGGAGCAGGAGATCGAGTGGTCCGCAGAAGCATGCGTCGGACTGCATCTGTTTGTGAGCAGTTTTTCGTGCGGGGTGTTTGGCGGGTATGAATACCTCTCATCCCTGCAGGACGGGAGGATATCGGTTTCGGTCCATCTCAATCCGTTATATAAAAGAAGCACGCCGGGCCTGTCGTGCGCGCTGCAACTTTCATCATCGAAATTCTCTCCGGACGGGGACGGAAAAGAGGATGTCCTTATCATCGCCCAGAGCGGCGTTTTTTACGGAAAAAACGTTCGGACCAAACGGTGGACCCTGGTTATAAAAAAGAAGCAGAAGCCGGAGGATAGCATCGTCAGGACATTTTCCGGCGGCGATATGCCCCCCTCATCGACCCTCTGGGACGGCAGGGACACCGCAGAAAAAATTGTAAAGAGCGGCGAGTATTCGCTGCAGCTTTTTATCGTGGATACGATGGAACGGGTTGTTTCCAGCGACATCGCCACGGTTATCGTCGAATAGCGGCATTAAAAAATGCCTGTTTGCACGGGAGCCTTTTATATATTAATCAGAGGCGTGTGTACTGCGCGCCATACTGTTTTTTTAAGGACACGGAAAACCAGCAGAGAACGAAGAAATGCTTATAAAAGTCGACGTGGTATCATTCGGTCTTGATGCCACTCAGCAGATTCCGGTGATTATTCTAAAAGAGAGCGGCGGCAGCCGCTCGCTGCCGATCATGATCGGCTCCGCAGAAGCCCAGGCGATCGCGTTGCGGGCCCTTGACGTTACCGCGGACCGGCCGCTGACCATCGATCTGGCGATGCACATCATCACTCACCTTGGCGGCGAGCTTGAAAAAGTTGTTATCTACGACCTGGTGAATCAGGTATTTTATGCGCATCTGCATATAGCGGCAAAACGGTCGGTGCACGTCATCGATTGCCGGCCAAGCGACGCCATAGCGCTGGCGCTTCGCTGCGAGTGCCCGGTTTTTGCCGAGGATTCTGTTTTCGAAAAAAACGAAAGCGCCGCCCCGTCGCCGGAAAAAAAGACGCTTGGTAAACATATTGCAGATCTCGATACTATGGAATTCGGCAGGTATTACATACCATGAGGAACAGACCTATGATGAAAATCGGTTTAGTGGTGCAGATTGTCGCGCTGTGCGCGTGTCTGGTTTCCGCACAGGACAGGGAATACGAAAAAACCTTCAGCCTGGCGCGGAAATACTATGCTGCGGGCAAATACGATTCCACGGTTTCCGTGATCAGGGAATATCTTAACAAACACGGCAAGGAGAAATCCACGGAGCATATCGTGCCGCTGCTTATGGAGGCCCTGGTGCGCGAAAACAGCTTCTCGTACTTCAAGAAACTTATCGGCATCTATGAGCGCAAGTTTCCCGGGTCAAACTATCTGCCGCGGGTTCTGTACCTTGACGGAATCGTCAAAACCAAGGAAGAGGAGTATAAAAAGGCGATCATATCGTTTTCCGACGCCATGAGCCGCGGCCTGAGCGACGCGCTGGACTCGCTGAGCATATTGAATGTCGAAAAGATATGCAACGACTATATGACTGAATCGGAGCTCGACCGCATGTCCCAGCGCGGGGAGGTCAATCCCGCTTGTGCGGAGATTATCGAATTTTATCAGATTAAAAAAGTTTCGGAATCGGGGCAGACCGACCGGAGCAAGGCGCTGACCGACCAGTTCAGAAAAAAATATCCCCGGTCGCGGTTTCTCTACGACGCCAAGAAGATGCAGGTCCGCTCGCGGGGCTCCCGCAGAAACCTGGTCCAGGTGGGGGTGCTGGCGCCGGTCAGCGGCGACAACGCGGATATCGGCAAGTATGTGGTTTCCGGGGTGAAGCTGGCGGCCGAGCTGTATAACAGGCAGCATACGCCGAAAATAGAGCTGGTGATACTTGACACCCGCGGCAACATGATCGAGACCGCGCGGCGGACGCAGGAGCTGATGGCCGGCTATAAAACGCCGGTGATCATCGGCCCGGTGTTAAGCTCCGAAGCAGCCGTGGCCGCTGCCATGGTCATGCAGAACCCCGACGTCGTCATGATCACGCCCACCGCAACCGACGACGGCATCGCTGCCCTGGGCAGGAATATTTTCCAGATGAACGTGACGCTGGGCGTTCTGGGGGAAAAGATAGCCAGATACGCGATAGAGAACATGAATATAAAGGAGTTCGCCGTTATCACGCCGCTCACCGAATACGGCAGGATCGTGACGAACAATTTCAAGGACGAGGTTTCCCGCATGAAGGGCGAGGTTGTGGCCGAGGAGTATTTCGACGAGGGGACCAACGACTTCAAGCAGCAGTTCGAGAGCCTGCGCAAAAAGCTTGCCGAGCGCAAATGGCTGCAGATGGCAATGGACGGCAGGCCGGTAAAGGGCGAACGGCACAAAGAGTCCTGGCTGTCCGATTCAACCCTGGATATCAGCGGGCTGTTTATCCCGGCCGAGACCGACGACGTGATAAAGCTTGCGCCCCAGGTCTATTTTTACCGCCTGCGCACCCAGCTCCTCGGATCCAACGGCTGGCATACCAACAATACCATTCTGGGCGGCAAAAAGTACGTCGAAAACGCGATATTCTCAACCAGCTTTGAAACCGAAGCAACCAGCGAAAAGTGGCTGGCCTTTTCAAAACTCTACCACGAACGTTTCAGCGAAAACCCCGACCGCGTCGCCGCCCCGCTCGGCTATGACGCCGCAAACCTCATATTCAACGCACTCAAAGAAGGCGACGAAGACATGGTCGCCGACTACCTGCAGAAGGTCAAAGGCTACCAGGGAGTATCGGGAACCATATCATTTGACAACGACGAGGGAGTCAATTCCGAAGCAGCAATATTGAAGATCAGCCAGAAGAAGTTTATGAGAGTACAGTAAGAGAAAGAATAGAACGCGGATAGTTCGACAAGCTCACTACAAGTTGTTCGACAGGCTCACTACAAGTGACGCGGATTGGGCGGATTAACGCGGATTAAAAAATGGGGGTTGGGAATCATTCAGTAGCCCGACTGTGAAGGAGGGCTTTGTATTTCCAACAAAAAAAGAATAGAACACGGATCACACGGATTAGGACGGATTTACACGGATCAATACATAAAATGGGTTATGAAAGAGAAAAAAATAGAAATCGGATAGTACCGCTGGAAAAAATGCCCCGTTTTGAACATTTGTTCATTTCTTTATTCGAATTTGTTTCGGATTTCGACATTCGAATTTCGGATTTACATTAACCCCCATCCCGTTTACATTAACCCCCATCCCGACCTTCACCCCAATTATGGGGGAAGGAGGCGAAGAGACGTCGGATATAATGCGCTTCCTATCATTCATTATTGAGACGTTGCGCATTTGCGGCAAAGGGCTTTGTATTTCTAACAAAAAAAATACAACCCGGACAAGGTACCTCTATAAAAAAGCCCTCTGTTGAATTGAACTACATTTCCCCGTTTTGAACATTTATTCATTTCTTTATTCGGATTTGTTTCGTATTTCGATATTCGAATTTCGGATTTACATTAACCCCCATCCCGACCTTCACCCCAATTATGGGGGAAGGAGGCGAAGAGACGCCGGCTTGCGCGTTTGCGGATAATCAGAACCGGGGCAAGGCGCCTGAATTCAGATGATTGTTTAATATTGTTTTTTCTTCCTGTTAACTGTTAACCGTTAACTTTCAAACTATTCTCATTGACACCCCCTCCTGAATAAAACGATATTATTACACTATGCCTTTATCATGCACCATAGAAAAACCATCGCCTGCCCCTGAGCCCGGATCCCGCCTGTCCCCGCAGGAGTGGCGGGAAATATGGCTGGGAAAGCTTGATGCAGCAATGCACAAGGCTGAACTCCCCGATGTGCAGAGAAACCGGTATTACAAAACCGTCGAGTTGTTTCTTTCGCTCTATCCTTTAGCTCCCAAATTCATTAACCCGCTGCATCTGCGGGAACACCTGCGCAGATTAGATGAGACAGAGATTGAGGCGTTGCGGTTTTTCTACAGTCTGATAAAAGACTCCGAACCTTTCCTTCTTGAAATCAGCCGCGAGCAATTGATGGAAAAGCTGGCCCAGGAGCTGAAGCTCAAAGAGTATTCAACCCAGACCATGAAAAACTACTGTTCCTTTGTGCGGGAGTTTTTATACAGAACCGAGGCAATACCTGCGCCGGATCCCCCGACAGAGCCAAAACAATTTCTGCTGTACCTGAAAGATCAGAAACAGCTTGCACCCCGAACAATCAACCTTGCTTCCGCAGCATTGTCGTTTTTTTACCACAAGGTGTTGAATAGTCCGGTTATGATTGAAAAAATACCGAGGATGAAAACCGGGAAACAATTACCCAAGGTATACAGCAAGGAGGATGTTCGCAAGATACTGGACGCTGCTGAAAACCCAAAGCACAAACTTGTGTTGATGTTAACGTATGGCCTTGGACTGCGATTGAACGAGATAATTCATCTGAAACCAACAGACATCGATTGGGAGCGCGAAGTTATTCGGATTAACGGCAAAGGCTCCAAACAGAGAGACTTGCCGTTGGATTCATGCATTGCAGCGCCATTACGCTCCTATTTAAAAACACATTCCGGGCAGAAATATGTTTTTGAAGGCACGGTCAAAGGCGAACCATACCCTTCTCGCACAGTACAAAAAGTCTATCATAATGCCTGCGCAAAAGCAGGAATTCAACTTCGGGGCGGTATCCACTCCCTGCGACACAGTTTTGCCACGCATCTACTTGAAGCAGCGATAGATTTAAGACAGATACAATTTTTACTGGGTCACTCAAGCATAAAGACAACGCAGATATATACCCATGTAAGCCAGAAAGAAATAGCAAAGGTACGAAGCCCCCTGGCTTCAATTATGCCACCAAAACAGGGTGGCCAGACTTAATGAGTAAAGTACGCCGTAAAAAGGCGTTAACCATATCTTATAGGATGAAAGTACGCCGCCGTGTTCTTTTTTTGAGGGTGGCGGGCTAACAATAGTTGGGATGCAATAAACTGGCACGAATGAAATGAGAGTCGCCGCGTGAAGACATTAAAGAATCAAAACAAGAATGGTACGCAAGCGAATAAATACAAAATGCCTGTTATCCATATTCTATATAAAAATATAAATTGTAGAATACGGTGGAAAGTAAATGTTATGGCGCAGATAATCGAATATTTCTAAAATTTTATATCTGCATTCTATGAAGGGATATTTAATGAATATTAAGAAATCCATCTTCCCATTAGCTGCAATATCTGCTGGTATCTTGGCAATAATAGCTATGGCAATTATCATTAATATTGCGAACCAAAATGAAATCAAACGCATTGAATTTCTGAATTATCGCGCAGATAGCGTGTATGCCGTGGGTTGTAAATTGATTGAAAGTAACCAAATTGATTCCGCATATTCAATACTTAATGAAACTGTAAATATGGGAGAAAAAGGATGGAAGCCTCGTTCTGCAGATTCGGCTAGTAATTTGATGAGAGAAATAGAAACTTTTAGGGGACGACAAAAAGTTGAGTCTGTTCGATCATTTTTTGTGGCAATGAGTGATTACGATTATGATTTGTTAAAGAAAATCAGCTTAAAAAAGCAGTATTTCAATAATGCAAAATTGAATGAAGAATATATGAGAATTCTTTACGATAACCGAAACAATCGGCAAAGATTTATTGCGGAGGAAAAAGCACTGTTAGCAAAAGCTGAACGAGAGAGAAAAAGGCAAGAATATCTCCGTGCAATTGAGGAGAAAAAACAAAAGCAAGAAATTGAAAAGGCAGCATCAATTTTTCGGAAAGAATACGCTAAAACATTAAGAAATGAATTCCTGGATTTGGGATTTGATATTAATGTGCAAGTAGCTGGGGAGAATAATACGAGATTAATTCTGACATTTGTTCTCTTTAATGAAGTATGGATGAGGAAATTTGAAACATCCGGTAATTTTGATGCATGGCACAAACTTGGATTTAACCGCGTGGATCTGAAAGATGGATATAATTATCATCGGTACATGTATTGGAAATAGAAAAATCAGCGCGCCATAACAAGCAATTGAGCCAAGGACGAAACGGGGGCCCCGTTTTGCTGTTGCAAAACGCCCCGTTCCGCCGGCTAATTGCAGCGTTAGGCTTATAAATAAGGAAGGAAAGATGTCTTTAAGTTTTTTTGAAAAAAAATTAGCTAATCAAAGCATCGAAAATTATCAGGTAGTTGAACAATACGATGTAGTTCTAATATGGCCACAACAGTGGCAACCCAATTGGGCTATGGAGTCGCAAGTTAATAATTGTGATGAAATGGCTCAATGGCTGAACAGCGCTTTTGACACTATGCCTAATTGGACGAATGTTGATCCAAACAAAATATATCTTAAAAAGAATGGAGTGGGGGATAGGCTGGTTTTTGTTTATAATGGGAAGAGTGATTTCATTTTTGATGGCCCGCGGCCATATATAGGTCTTAGAGATGGAAAGTCACCTCTCCCTGGTACTGATGATTGGTTTGGTTGGTTACTGCATGAACTTAGTCATGATTTTTTTCATGAACAGGCGTTTAATATAGGGTCAGGTGACTGGGGAGACGGTATGTGTGACTACTCAAGATACCATTTATTAGTAAGTCTAGGAATGTCAAAAGCTGCTACCGACTGGCTGCAACATCTTCAAGGGGCTTCCCAAAACGATAGGTATGGAGAACCAGCAAGGCTACTTCTTAAGTTCGAAAAAGATAATAAACTGCATGGGCCTAAAGAATTATGGCATACAATAAAAGGAACAGACTTTAACAAAACAATTGGCAAACCAACATGGTAGATTCGTTTATTAATTATAAAACAAGCCTAACAAATCATTGGAGATGGACGTGCGCTATGAAGACAGAAGGAAAGAAGAACGCGGCGAGATTAAATTACATTAAAGTAGCGTGCCAGTTTAAAGCACCCAACATATATTGAAGGCTGGATGTCAAGAAAAAAATAGTCTT
>Ga0209287_10000766_pt1 | contig 17815 bp, 19 predicted proteins | sample PPLLak3cmMay2015_2_FD_187255 | JGI IMG/M metagenome (GOLD analysis project Ga0209287, IMG submission 187255) | Freshwater sediment microbial communities from Prairie Pothole Lake near Jamestown, North Dakota, USA - PPLs Lake P8 Core (1) Depth... | ecosystem: Environmental > Aquatic > Freshwater... | reverse complement strand
GGAGACGCTCGTCCTGAAGATGAGCGTGAGAATCAAATAATGAAACCGTTTTCATAGGTCATAAAATATATCAAAAATATTTAAGATTTAAGATTTAAGATTTGAAGATAGGAGAAGCGTGAAGGGTTAAGGGTTAAGCGTTAAGGGTTAAAGACCCGAGACACATGTGAGCCACTCCTGCGCCATGAGGGCGTGGCCTGCGGGGGTGGGGTGAACACCGTCCGTTGCCCAGTATGACGGATTCGCGCGTTTCGACGCCTCCTGAAACATCGTATCAAACGGCACCAGCAGAGCGTCAAATTCCGTTGCCAGTTTTCTCATGATTTCAATCTTCGGATCAAGATCATCCCGCCAGGCCATAATATCATCCGAAATATGAAGAATAAACGGCTCGCACAGGATTATCTGCGGATTCAGCGTATCCCGTGTTTTTTTCAATATCGAATAATAGTCATTGTAAAAAGAGTCGTCAGGCGTCGCATCATCATTTAAATAGCGCGGCCAGGTATTGTTCACACCCGCCAGTATCGAGACAACATCCGGCTTGAGCCTTATGCAGTCCCTGTCCCACCGTCGCGCAATACCCTCAATCCGGTCGCCCGATATACCCCGATTCATAAACCGCAACCCAAGCTCCGCATACCGCGCACTCATCCACGACGACGCCATATATGCATACCCATACCCCATCTCCCCCTCCCCAACCTGCCCCCGGCCGCAATCAGTTATACTGTCACCCTGAAACAGGATAGTCATGTTTTTTGTAAGAGTTATTGCCATAGCAGAACCGCTCCTTTTTTTTTATAAAATATAGTTAAAAGTTAACAGTTAACGGTTAACAGCAAGAAAGAATAGAACACGGTCTTGATCTTATTATAAATTCATACTCAATAAACGTCCCCTACGAACAGTGGGAGATTTAGGGGGTGTAAGGCTGCGAAACAGTCAATTTTGAACAGATCCTAAGTAAAAACAGATGCTTGATACTGGATGCTGGTCACTGGATTGAGAATCTTCTTCATTGAAAATCGGGCATTGAGTATTGAATTTTTGACCGGCAAAAATATGCTTATGTACCGGGACATGAGAGTTGATTTGACCCTTGAATCTGCACCAAGTATTTTTGAAACATGAAATTGAAAATATACCTGGACACGTCAGTAATTTCATACTATGTTAAAAAAACCGAATATGATATTTTAGAGCAGGCACACTATCAATTAACAAGACAATGGTGGCGTAAATTCGCCACTCATCATTCTCTATTCATTTCAGTATTCGTCATCAACGAAATTGAAAAAGGCGATAAACACGCCGCAATGAAAAGATTAAAGGCTGTAGAAGGAATTCCGATATTAGATACATCTGTTTCAGTGGACAGGCTATCACGAATCATTGTGAAAGAGTTGAATATACCGGAAAAAGCGAGAATGGACGGATATCATCTTGCTGTAGCGGCAATGAACAGCCAGGATTATATTGTAAGCTGGAATTTTAAACACATGGCAAACGCACGAGTACGGCGTATTTATAAGGCAATATGTGGAGAAGAAGGACTCGTATGCCCGGATATTTCGACACCCGAAGAAATGCTTGGGGAGGTTTTATGAAAGATAGAATTGTTGACGAAATTCGAAATGTCAGAAAAAAAATCGATCGGGAGATTGATAAAAATCCAGCTCTATTTGATAGAGAAATCGAGTCTATCAGAAAGAGATTCCATGATCGCATTTTCACTGTTGGACCTAAATTGCTCAAGAAAAAAGCCGCTTGATCTGATTCGGTTGTTTCAAAAAGTTCTAAAACCGCTTTTTTTGCCGTGGCTGCCTTCACCCCCGACGACGTATTGGTAATTCAAGGGTTGTAGCCCGCTTCAACTTTCTGGCAACATGACAGGAAATCGCCCGCAATCGGCAACTTTTCATACCGCCAAACGTTACGTTACGCACCTGCCCCTCCCCTTCCCCCCACCCCACAACTTCAAATAGCATTTAAAAACAGCCAATTTTAAAAAAAACACACTTACTTTTTTCATTTCTTTTCACATCCTGCGCTTTTCATCCGGCGCAGGAGTGTTCCATATCGATCAATCAAATAAATAACACGTGGCTTGTGACAATCCATATTGGCGTGCCTGATTATCATCAGACAGCACTTCCCGTTTCTCTCTATGTAATATTATGAAATCAAAGTTTTTTTTCATACTCGTGCTCGGCAGCGTGTATGCGAAAGCGTTTGTCGAGAAAAGAACAAAAGACGCAAAGGACATGCGCGACCGTGCATTCACCTGCATGCGCAATCTCATGGGCGAGACATTAGACGCCGCAGAATATGTGTTCCGCAAAAACAAGGAGCGGCTCGATTATTATTACAGCGCATACCGTAGCAGACACAGCGCACCGGCAACCGAGCCTGAACCAGTAACAGCAGAATAAAAAAAGAGCGACGTATATTTAATACAGAAGGTGTCCGGAAACGGGCGCCTTCTGTTTTTTGGCTTTAAAAAGAGAATGACACAGGTTAAAAACGGGTTAACAGACCCTGAAAAGCCGTTAACACAGCCAGAAATGATGCTTAGACATAAGAAATAAATTTATTGTATACTAATTCCTTTTTAAATTTGATTATTTAATGTTTTATAATATCTGATTCCTTAATAAATTAACTGTTTTCAATAATAAATTAATTAAATCCATTTAAAATTAATCTGATTTTTAATATAACAATATTTGTTCCAATGAATAAATTTCCTAAACATAGCCCAAACGCATTTTTGAACCGGCTAAACAATATTTTACGGGCGCTATGTATTTATATCAACCCTTTCTGGAGGAAAAAAAATGCTGTTAAGAAAATGTCTTGAAAAAAGGTTGTTGGAAATCAAATCGATTGGCGAAATTGATATGATAGCACCGAATATTCCGGCGCCGGTATTTATTGAAGAAGCATACACATTGTACGAGGCATGCCAACCTGACCGGCAAACATTGTGCAGTGTAGGGCTTGACTGGGCCTTGGTAGAAGATCTGCCGGAACGAACGGAGAGGAATTAAACCAATAAGACATAATTTAAAAAAAAGATACGAAAGAAAAAGCAACGCTCACACCTCTTCAAATACCAATCCGACAAGGCAATACACCAGAAAAAGTAATCTGCCATTTGCTTCTCTTTTTGAAGGTATTTTATCATATTGGTATTGGGACAAAAGGTAAAAATGGAACTGTGATATTGAAAACAATAAAAACGAACTTTTCACGATTCGATGGCCGTTAGAATAGTCTCACACAGAGGCGCAAAGAAGGAAAAAGATGGGAATTGAAAAGAAACAAAAAGAGATTAAGATGAATATTGGGATCAAGAATAGTCTTCTATATGCAACCACACCCGTCACGCATTTGCGCCTGTTTCGCCAGGCAGGCGCACGAGGCGGGTTTTCTTTTTGGAGCCGGCGATGAAAAAACACACTCTGGAGCCTTATAGCACTGAAACGGCGTATCTCGATTTTTTAAACAACATAAAGGCAGATATACAGGCGGGAAGAACGAATGCGTTCATATCGGCAAATAAAGAGCTTGTGTTACTGTACTGGAAAATTGGACAACAAATTGACGAACAACAAAAAAAGCATGGCTGGGGTAGTTCTGTGGTTGAGAAACTTTCCCGTGATCTGGCGGAACTATTTCCCGGCAATAAGAGTTTTTCAGCCCGGAACCTCTGGCTTATGCGTCAGATGTACACCGAATACCACGACGCAGCGCAAAAACTGAAACAGCCTGCTTCAGAATTGGAATTTCTGAAACAACTTGTTTCAGAAATTCCCTGGGGTCAGAATATCCTTATCATGCAGCGGGCAAGAAGCCTTACTGAGAGAAAGTACTATCTGGAGACGGTACGAAAAATGGGCTGGAGCAGAAACGTATTGCTCAACCAGATGAAAGCAGATGCATACAGGCACCATACTACCGAAAAAAAGCATAATTTTGGTCGTGCGCTGCCAGCCCACCTCGCAGAGCAAGCCGATCAAGCCATGAAAGATGTGTACATGCTCGATTTTCTGGGTATCGACAAACCACTGCATGAACGACAGCTTGAAGTGCAGATAATTCAGCATATTCGCGATGTTCTGCTTGCCTTCGGCCACGGCTTCGCTTTTATTGGAAATCAATACAAGGTTTCAACTCCTACCCGCGATTACTACATCGACCTGTTGTTCTTCCAAAGAACGCTTAATTGTCTGGTTGCAGTTGAATTGAAGACCGGCCAGTTCGAAGCCGAATACGTTGGTAAAATGAACCAATACCTCAACTTGCTTGACGATTTCGTCAGGCAGAAGCACGAAAACCCTTCAATAGGAATCATCCTTTGCGCTGAACGCGATAGAATCGATGTTGAATATGCGTTACGTGGTATAAACAAGCCTGTTGGAGTATCTGAATACAAATTGACAAAAATCTTGCCCAAAGTCATGAAAGAAGCCCTCCCGGAACCTGAGCTTCTCGAAAAAGAGCTTATGGCAACGCTGAAACGGAAAAAATCAGGTAAATAGAGCAACTGCAACATGACAATGCAAAAAGAATAACCACGAAAAAAGAAAAGTCTACGAGTGCGAATACCGCAGAATGCACCGGAATAAAGGGAAAAACCGAGCGAAAGAACAGAATGCGGAAAACAGCGAAACAACCGGAGAACAGGAATCAAAAGAACAGGTTACAATAACAAAAACAGTATGAACCGGCGCATGTTGACGGGAATGTAATTTTTATCAGCATTATTGTTGCCACCCGGTAACAGGAGAATTATATTAAATAAGAACACGGTTACCATACATTAACCGACGGAATTTGATAAAAATTGAAACTAACCCGGCAAAGCCTCGAAACTTTGGAAAAAGAGATCGTATGGCTTTGAGGTAAGACTCGCTCACACTACCTGATAGTGTTACGCCGGCGATTAAATATGCATACAATCAAAAGCCATTTTTACAGGGAAACAACACTGAAAATGGCGCATATATATTCGCCGAAATAATAATACAGGCTGAAAAAAGCAAATGTGTAACCATAACCGGGGCTTTGAGTGAACCAAGGGCGATGATTTTTACCAAAAGTGTAACCATTGGGGTATATTTAGCTTTTTTGTTTTTGGTTACATATTAGTACGTTGGCTGCAATGCTTGTTTTGTTTTAACTTTTTTTTCGGGCAGCATGAAAAGAGTTGTATTGAGAGTTATAAAATAGTTATTAAGATATTTTCATAAATATTTCTCGCATAATTTAAAATGGGATAAAATTATAATGAAATTATTGCGAAAGGATGACACTTTAGGAGAATATCACTTAAATGAACTTTGCATAACTTTATCTCCAGATACTTTTCTTTTCGGTGAAAAAGGATTCTTAATTAATAAATACACAAAAGAAAAGCAAAACGAATTATTATCTACATTCCTACATGAATACTATCATTATATTCATAACTTCTCAACAATATCTGGTTTTAGAACGTTTTTTCTTTTTCAAGATTTATTATCGTTATTTTCAAACGTAGTTTCTCCTAGTGGAATAGTAAAAAGTAATATATTAAAAAATTCAAATTTTAAAAAGAATTATAATGAAATAACAGCCGAGTGGAAATTTACTCAAGGTGATTACAAGTTATCGCCCTCAATAAACAAAAATGGTGTATTAGATATTAAAATATTAAACATCAAAGAAACAATTGAAAATAGGACTTATTTTTCTACGCATATTTCGAGGGAGAATATTGCTTTAGAACTTGAAATAACTGATTCAGAAAAAACGAAATATAACTATTCAATAAATTTAGGTGAATCAATTATTGATGAAGGTATTTGCTATGAAATTGATCGACTAATTGCGTTAAAGATTGACTTTGATAAAAAAATTATAACAAAATTAAACAATGCCCCTCTTTTTCCGTATCTTTTATTAAATAAAATTGGAGAATATTTAGTACCTTCAGGTATTGAATCCTACCCTCTAATTGCATGTGCTAAATTGGCTTTGCTTACAACAAATCCCGGTAAATGTCTGGTCCAAACACTAAAGGATTTTAATAAACTTAAATCTATGATAAAAAATGATGATGACATTTTAAACCATTTATGGAAACAAATCAAAGATCATTTTAACCAAGTTGTAAATGTAATATTAACGAATGATTTACCAAATTTAAATGAACGCCATAAAAATCGTGGTCTTCTCGAAATAGCAATACAATATATTTCTGATCTTTATTCTGATTTACTTTCTCGTAGACAAAAAAATCCTTTTTTCGATATAACACCATACCGATACAATGCCTGTAATTTTTTAGATTTGTCTGATTTAATTAATAGCATTATTCCTTGTGCGGTATTACAAAAACAAAATGGAGATTTTAATACTCTAATGCGAGATTCATTATATACTTTTACACCCAAAGAAATTTCAGTATATGCCGGCTATCGAATTAATGAATTAATTCGCCCACTTCAATCTCAATTACACTATTTACGATTACATTTAGGAAATACATTCTTTGTTGAATCTTCTGTTGATAGTAATAATTATTGTCCATTTTACACTTGTTGTGATTTACCATTTAGGAAAGAATCAAATACTGTTTGTAAATATGAACCATGGAAAAACTATCGAAGTAATGACGAAACTTGCTGGTACGGTACAGCAGTTGCTTCAGTAATAGGTTTAGTAAATGTTTACGAAATAAAGAGAAGAAATTAATTTTATAGCAAATTTATTAAAGTATAAAACATCTTTAAAATTTGCAGAAACAGGAGATTATAATGAGAAGAATTCTATTTTTGCTGCCTATAGCAATAGTAATTGCTTTCAGCACATTGCATGGAACATCTCTTGATGCGAAGGAAGGATTTATTTTTACACTTCCAGACTATTGGATTGCAGTTGACGAAACAACATTGGCAGAAATGCTTAATAATATTTACAGTTCAAATCCGCAAGTTAAAGAAATAGATGCTCCTGTATATTGCTTTCAATTAAAAAAAAGACTACCCGGTGAAAAACCTCTAATTATGATTACCCCTCAACTTTTTGCCGGAAAAAAGATTTTTCCTTCAAAGCAAGTGTGTGATACAATTAATGAGAACTATTCTTCTATTTTGTCGGATACTCTTCAGGGTACATTAAACAAAATTTGTGAATCTGTTAAATTCAATAATGCAACGGTTTTTTATGATCACCCAAATCATATTATATGGCAAGGAACAACAGTTAATGCACCAGCAACAAATGACACTATTGTAACACAAATGGCCTCCTGTTATACCGCTAAAGGTATTATTCAGATAGGATTAACCTCAAGTTTAAAGGAATTTGAAACACATTTTATAGATTTTCAGAAAGCTGTTATTTCAGTTGTTTATGATGAAGACATGAAATATAAAAAAACAAATCTAGAAAATAAAAATAATAAAACAAAGAGCAATCCGCTGGCTCTTAATACTTATTTGTCAAATTTCTTCACCGGTATATTTTTCGGATTCCTTGTTATGATTGGAATAGGTTTGCCGCTTCCATTAATTTTACGCTTTGCAATAATCAGGAAGCCATTGAATAAACCAATTTCAATTTTGATTTCTATTGTTTTGTTCTTTCTCTTTCTATTTTCGTCAGCGGCTTTACGAGTTGCAGGGGTATTAGCATCTTCAGGGCCAAAATTTGGCTGGATTGTACTTGCAGTGGTTGGATTTCTGATTCTTCACAAAGGATACACAAAACATAATTAACATGGATGTAGATTTATAACGAAAGGACATACTAATGAAATTGAAGAAAGCGGTAATAATAATCTCTTTATGCCTAGTAGGATTGTTTGTTATTTCCAAAATCGCAGGCGGCATATTTAAGCAAAGAATCAGTGAAACAGCAGCATCTTCCCCGCTATATTTCGCCGTTGCAGCACAGAATTCTGAAAAAATACGAGAAATCGTTCAAAATGGTGGAAATGTTAATGAAAGAGGGCTAATGGGGCACTCCCCTTTAATCATGGCGGTTGGAGTAAACAATCCAGACATTGCAAAATTCCTTTTGCTTTCTGGTGCTTCTCCTGACAAAAAAGATGACCTCGGTTGGACAGCTCTACATCACGCAATAAAAGCAGATTCAGCAAAACTGAATATGATTGAGATTCTAGTTCAAAATGGTGCAAATATCAATGCCACTGACAAACACCAGCGCACACCGCTGCACCGCGCCGCTCAATTTGGACATGTATCTGCTGTAAAACTTCTTCTGAAACTCGGCGCAGATAAAAATGCAAAAGACGAAAATGGCCGAACACCAACTGATAGAGGTCAAAATCATTCAGATGTCACAAAAGTTCTCCAAGACAACTAACCGAAAAGGAGTAAGCAATGGCTTTCTTAATCTTCTGGGTAATAATAGCTGGTCTTATAGCTTGGTGGGCAAGTTCAAAAGGGCGGTCACCTGTTGGTTTTTTTTTCCTCTCGATTCTGTTTAGTCCTCTTGTAGCAGCATTGTTTATTCTCTTTAGTAAGAACTATAAGAAAAAATAGGGGAAGAATGCCGCCCCATGATGAAAGAAATGATCACAAGCACAGGCAGCCAACAGCCAAAGTTTTCAATTTTTGCTTGTAAGGGGATTATAGGCTAAAACTAAAAACGTGCGGCACACGTTGTCAAATATTCAGAGCCTATTCCGTAATAGTGTCGAATGCTTTTCAGAAAAGAAAGAAAGGGAAGGTTATCGTGCATGGCGAAGAGAAAATAAAATAACGATGAAAATTAAACATTAACCAATAGGATGAAGTCATGATTTACCGGAAAGTTTTTATAGTGGCAATGGTGTTGGTAATTGCCGTTTTCTCGCAGCAGATAAATATCAGAGGGAAAGTGACGGACACGTCCGGCGTAACGCCTGTAGCCGGAGCGGTGGTAAAACTTGAGAAATACGGGTTTGCGGATACAACCACCGCGGATGGGAGCTTTGCACTTACGGGAGCCGTGAGTATCGGTCAGAGTATTAATCAATTACAGCCTAATGCTTTATCGGCGAATATGCGCAACGGCATGGTTTCGCTGTATGTTCCGGAGCGTGGTGCGGTAACCATTACTACCTACACGATACAGGGCAAAGCGGTTTCGAAGTTACAGAAGATGTTGGATAAGGGTGCACATAGTATTGCGCAGCCTGATCTGGGGCAAGGGGTGTATGTATATAAGATCCAGGCCGGGAGCAGAGAACTGGTGCTAAAAAGCTCATCCCTTGGGCGATCGGTTGGGGCTTTCGCATTGAGCGCGCCAACAACGGTAACGGCGAGCAGTGCGAGCCGGTATGTGCCGATAGATGATATTATTAGAGTTGTGAAGGAAGGGAATTTGAATTGTAGAAATGTTGTAAAGAATTCTGATACGAGCGACATGGTAATTAAAATGGTAAGCCAGGATGCAGGAACAGTAACTGATTTAGACGGCAATGTATACAAAGCTATTCGTATAGGGAATCAGGTATGGACTGTAGAGAACTGGCGGAGTACAAAGTACAATGATGGGACAGCGATACCGCATGTTGCTGATAGCGCTGCCTGGTATGCGCTTACAACTCCAGGCTATTGCTATTACAACAACGCAACCCACGCGGATACGATAAAAAAGTGGGGGGCATTGTATAACGGGTATGTGGTGTCGCCAACCAACCCCAAACAGATAGCTCCTGCTGGCTGGCGTGTGCCTGATACGACAGATTGGAATACCTTGGAAAATTATTTAATTGTAAACGGGTATAATTGGGATGGATCAACAGATAGTAACAAGATAGCGAAGTCTATGGCGCAAAAAGCGTATTGGGGACCGTGGTCTACCGAAGGAACTATTGGCTGTGACTTAACTAAAAATAACAGGAGTGGTTTTTCGGCCCTTCCGGGCGGTTTCCGTTACTTCGATGGTTGTTTCTACTACCAGAGTCTCACCGGTTACTGGTGGAGCGCTACGGAATGCGATGCATCACGCGCATACGGCCGTTACCTCGTCTACGATAGCGAGTACCTTGGCAGGAACTTCCCTAATGAGAAGATTGGGATTTCTGTTATGCTATTGTGGGATTCGGATTGACTATTTTCCTAGTTGACTATTGTATGTTCCCGCGACAGCGGTTCGCGATAAATTTTGAAAAGTGGGTTTATGGCACAATACAGCGAACTGCCGGTTTATAAAGCGCCGTATGACTTATTGCTTGCCATATTCCATTTCAAAAAGAATTTCAATAAGGAGTACAAGTTCACAGTCGGAGAGAGTCTGAAAAGAAGTTGTTAAAACAAATAAAAGGAAAGGTAGTAGACGCGTCATTGGAGGAGAAAACCGGAGACAAACGGGTAGCACAGCCGCCGCCAACAATAATTTTCCATTTCCGCAGCTATTTGTTAATTGCATTTATGATAGGCGGAAACGATAAAACATTGCGCGGGTGTTGGGATGCAATAAGCCGGAATCAGACAGAATAGCGGTGAAGGTGATAAATCATTTGGGCGAGGAAGTGATGAAAGTTTATCGAGTATGATTTTCAATCGATTTCAGCATCAGTTATTTTAAAGGTTATGGGGCATAGATATGCGTGTTGATATAAATCCCGAACTCTTACAATGGGCATGCGAACGTGCAGGACTCGATACTCAAATCGTGTCCCGCAGAGTACCGCAATTGCACGCTTGGGTAGAGGGGAAAATTAAGCCCACGCTTAAGCAGGTCGAGCGCTTTGCAAATATCGTTCATGCGCCTGTCGGTTTCCTGTTTTTACCCAAGCCTCCTGTCGAATCTCTTCCGATACCGGATTTCCGGACAATTGGCAATGCTCATGTTGGCCATCCTAGCCCGGATTTGCTTGAAACAATATACATTTGTCAACAAAGGCAGGAATGGTATCGGGATTTTTCGAGGATAACCGGCGAATCTCCATGCCCATTTGTCGGTTCCGCTACATTGAAAGATAACGTATTGGACGCCGCCGAAAAAATCAGGCATGTGTTACAATTTGATGTTGAGGCCCGGCGGCAACTTCACACCTGGGAAGAAGCATTGCGTCAATTTATATTCCAGGCGGATGACGCTGGCATTCTTGTAATGGTGAGCGGTGTCGTCGGCAGCAATAATCGTCGTAAACTCAATCATGAGGAATTCCGGGGATTCGCGCTTTCCGACGAAATGGCGCCGACTGTATTTATTAATGGTTCCGATACAAAATCCGCGCAAATGTTTACTCTTGCCCACGAACTTGCTCATATCTGGCTTGGTAAAACAGGCCTTTCCGACGTCAGCCCCGGAACATTTCCTGCGGGTGCTGAGGAACAATGGTGCAACCGTGTTGCCGCGGAAATACTTGTTCCCGCAGAATATCTGAAAATGCAGTTTCATCAAAATGAAGATATGCGTCGGCAAATAGCGCGCTTATCCTTGTATTTCAAGGTCAGTACGCTGGTAATAATCAGACGCATACACGATCTGGGATTCCTTACTTACGATGAATTCACTGCGGAATACCATGCAGAACTGGAACGTCTGCTTGCAATTATGAAAGGGCGCGGAGGAAACTTCTATCTCACCCAGAAAGCAAGAATAAGCAAGCGGTTCGCACGCGCTCTCATTATCAGCACGCTTGAGGGGCAGACATTGCATCGAGATGCATTTCAACTCCTGGGCTTCTCGAAATTCGCGACATTCCGCGAGTTTGGAAGCAGACTGGGGGTTTTATAATGGCGTACATTCTTGACGCGAATATTTTTATACAGGCGAAAAATCTGCATTACGGTTTCGATTTTTGCCCCGCCTTCTGGAACTGGCTGATCAAACAAAACAACGAGGGCAAAGTTTTCAGCATCGAGAAGGTAGGCGATGAACTTGAAGCCGGAACAGATGAACTTTCAGATTGGGCCGAAAATCAAGGCGAACGGTTTTTCAAAAGACCGGAACCCGTAATGCTTCCCGCTCTCGGGAATGTCAGTAACTGGGTAATGAATCAGAGGTACGAACCCGCGGCAGTCAATACGTTTCTTCAGGTCGCTGATTATTATCTTGTCGCACACGCACTTGCCCACCACGACACTATCGTTACCCACGAAAGAGCCAATCAGTCCTTAAAGAAGATCAAAATTCCTGAGGTGTGTATCGGATTGAACATCAAATTCATGTCACCCTACGAGATGCTCAGACATGAACGTGCCAGGTTCGTCCTCGACGGGTGGCCTGCATAGAACACGTGTGAATAGTAATTATATTGTGTGCCACTGTTCCCCCTCCTCCGGACACTGTTTCTTTGTATTTTTTAAAATATGCCTGATAAAAACACAAAAAAGCTGCACCATTGGAATATTCCGGGTCATGCCCATGAATTAACATTTTCATGTTATCGAAGGGCTGGTTGTCCCTCCGGCAGGCTTCGGGATAATACTGCGTAGGAGCAAATGGCCTATAGCCCCTCCGCTCAACGCAGTATTACCTTGCTGATAATGCTTGTATTATATTTATTGAAGATTTGCGTTGTGTGAAAGTAAAAAAAACACTATCCGGAGGAGGGGGAACAGTTGCACACGGTTTTGGAAATAGAAATTCACACAGGCTACCCCTCCGCACGAAAATATGAAAGAATTTTCAACTGCACAACCAAAATGGCAAAAAAGTTTGTAACGATTTTACATCATAAGGCGTTATGGTTCAGATGATCTGAACGGATGCTATTACTAAAAAAGTGAGGTTATATGGCCGATGGAATTCTGCTTTATGGTGCACCCGCATTTACAGGGTCATTTATTGCAAATGTGCAAAGTTTTTTGAAAAAAAAGATGAACACTCTTCCAGCAGGCATGGCGCAAATAGTGATTACTAACTTACCACATTAATAGAAAGTCTTAATAATGATTTTTCTTGCAATATTAGGATCGCCTCGAAGAAATGGGAATTCAGACATTATGGCCGATGAAGTTTTAAGAGGGCGATATATTGGTGATGTTTGTGCGCCAAGCACATATCAAAAAGGCGTTGTAAAAAATTATCCTGAAATTCTCAAGGCTTGTTATGATTTGGGACGAAATGCAGCTGAAGAATTGCAAAAAAAATGATTATATTGCGCCAAAATAAATGCAGAAGACCGCGCCGCAGGTGTTAGCGTCAATAAATTTGAATGAACGAGATTGAAAGCCGCCGCCAAGACAAAAGAAAGAACGCGCGCAAAGGACAGAATATGAATGAATATATTATAGCTACTGAAAGAATCAAACTACGTTTATTAAATGAAAATGACATCAATGATTTATTGCTTCTATTCAGCGACCCTGTTGCAATGCAATTCTTCCCCTCGGTAAAAGATTATAAGGGAACTGAAGAATGGCTTAAAGAAAACTTTGAAAACTACAAGACGTATGGATATTGTTTGTTCGCAGTAGAAAAAAAAGATGATAATAAATTCATTGGATATTGTGGTTTTATTCCTCAAAATGATGTAAATGGAAAAGATGAAATAGAAATTGGTTATGGACTGATTCGCACATATTGGCATAACGGCTTTGCGACTGAGGCTGCGATTGCATGTAAAAAATATGGATTTGATACATTAAACTGTGACCGATTAATTTCTCTTATTCGCCCAGAGAATAAAGCATCAATAAATGTTGCTATAAGAAATGGAATGCAATGGAAAATTGATTTGGTTAGATGGGATTTATTACATGGAATATATGCTGTAGAAAACTCCCTTAACGTGGAAAGTTAATAAATGAATTGCTATGATTATCAAGCGAGTATTGAAAAATGGTTGGGCAAGATGGAAGAATTAGGCGGCAATAAAATTATAAATGAAAACAAAATACCTTACAACGCTTGCTGTAGCTGAAAGACTTAAGGAGAATTCACGACCAGGATTTCAAACACCATTTCGTCTGTTTGGCGCTAAAATACTTGCTGAAATACCTGGTTTTACCCTCAAACTAAAAAACGATAACTGCTAGTATGAAGATTCAATTTAAGGGATTATTCATAGCAATAATACCGGCGGTTCTGGCATATTCTCTTATTGATTCACTAGTCGAGTTTAGTATAGCCAGAATTGTTGGAATTTCTTTTATTAAATATTTTGAGCAGGAACTGCATTGTCATTATGGTATTCAATTTTATTTACTCAATTTTGTTGCTTTTTCGTGTGAGATGCTGATGGTAATGTTTTTCTATGCCTCTATTCGGCCCTTGTTTAATTCAATATCGAAACCAGTTGTCATTAGTACCCTGTTTTTTATATGCTTTACAGGTCTTTTTCTTGCACAGTTAATTAACTTAGGGCTATATCCCGTAAAACCTGCAATACTATTCGGTATAAGTACGGTTTTCAGCCTGCCTGCTGCTATGTATATGGGTGCAAATACTTACGAAAGATATTTTAAAACCATTGATCCTGCAAAACAGAATAATCTTTTGAAATAAGGAATATCTCGAACCCGATAACAAGAAGGAGACTGGATGATAGTCGTTGTCAACATTGATATATCAAAAAAACCGGATAGAGAATATTTGAACATACTACGCTGGACTGCAGAAAAACTCACCAATGATCGTAAAAGTGTAAGCGTCAGCGTATATGAACGGAGAGATTTTCATCGTTTGGAAACGCGTTTCGCCATGCGAACAACTGCTCAGTATACAGTAGTTGATCAGATATTTCATGATTTTGAATTTGCGTCAGAAAACTATGATGAATTCCTTGACATTTCAGTCTCATTTCAAAAATAAGAAGAATCAGTGTGGGGAATAATAAGACAATATAACGTCAACGGGCAGGTTGCCAGTCCGTCGTCAATATGAAAATTCGAAAAGCAGTGTTTCCTCTGACGGCATTTCATCTACATCCCAATATCACTCAACTCCTCATTCACTGCTTCCACCTCGAACTCCTCCGGATCATAATCCTCTCCCAGCCATTCGAGCAAATCCTCCGAGTCTTCATCATCCGGATTTTTCAGTGCATAGAGAATGTCTTCATATCCGGGGATTGATCCGCAGTCTTCGGGCGGGCATGCGCGTTTGCCTTCGAGGCAGAGGGGAGTTTTGAGGTTTTCGGTGTTTTCGGAGATTTTTTCTATGGTGATGGTGTGTTCCCAGTTATCGCCGAAGTCATAAACATAGAGGAATTCCTGTTTGGTTTTCAGTTTCAGGTCTTGCAATTTTACCTTTTTGATGCTTTCATCCGAAGCGTCAGCGTCATCCTCGTAATCAGTGTCGTCTTCATCCTCAAAATCGTCATCGAAATCATCATCGTCGCCGTTATCGCAACCGCTACAGCAATCGCACTCTCCCCAATCGCCGGATTCTTCGTTGTTGTTCGGTGAATATTTCTCATCGCCAATAGAGAATGAATACAGGTGGGAGTTTTCCCAGCCCATGACGACCTGGATGATCTCGTGCAGTTTCTGGAGCGAGATTGATGAATCGACAATAAACCTCCGCCAGATTTCCGGCTCGATATCATTAAGACTGATTTTCATTTGAATGAATTGGTTCTGCATGGTATATGCCTTTTTTTAGGTGCTGTTTTTGTAAAAATATAGATTAGGGAACAACGGAAGAAAATATATTAATGCGTTGAGCGGAGGGAGTTTTCTCTCGCTGCCTGTACATTCGGCATTATGCGGCTGTATGCCGGAACGAATAGATTTATAGGTTGCTGCAAGAAAAAAAAATGGAAGCACTCCTCATCCATTAGAAAGTATTTTTCAATAAAGAACTTGGAGAGTAAATGATTTGTTTTGATTTTAAAAAAATATCGACTGACGAACTTATTGAATACGTTTTAGAATGGCATGAACGATCAAAAATAAAATTAAAAAAGAAGCAGTTATTTTATTGTCGAATACAAATTTCTGAAGGGCTAAAAGAGTTACTTGAAAGAAATATTGATATTGTAAAGGTTTTTAAACATACTGGTGTTTTGGATCGATACAAATAAATCGTTTAATACATTCTAAAATATGCGCGCGAAAAACATAAAATCAAAAGAGGCGGCGGAAGAAATTTAAATAAGGCAGGTTTAATTTTTTATCAAATAAGATGCAAAGGGCAAAAAAAAATATTTCAGAAGTAAAAGTAGTATAGATAATTTCTTCGCCCCTTTGCCGGGCGTTACTAATACCCCAAATCCCCAATAAAAAACTATCAAAAACAACAACATACTATCACCCCAAAGGAGCTCAACATCATGAAAAAACCTCTCTTCCTTTCCCAGGGCATTCTCCAGCAATTCATAGGCATAGGTGGTTTAATCTGCGGAATTATGATGGTTATGGACCCGAGCGGCAGGCTCATGCAAATGCCGCTTTCTCTCCTGGATGGAACGCCGTTTAACAACTTTCTGATTCCGGGGATAATTCTCTTCCTGGTGAATGGAGCAGGGACTATGTTTGCCGGGATATTGAGTTTTCGAAAGAGCAGGTATGCAGGATTTGCTGGGGTATTTTTCGGGTCGGGGCTGGTTATCTGGATTGTGGTGCAGGTTATGATGATCGGATTAGGCCACTGGCTTCAGCCGTTTTATCTGGCGCTAGGTTTGATTGAGGTAATTTTTGGGTTTATAATGCATATTCAGGTAAAACGTCCGGTATAGTATTTTATAGAGTGTTAATTCGCATTATTTTTAAGGAGACCGCTTATGAATGAATGGCTGACGACCGGATTCTGGGAGCTTATTATCAGGCGCACTGTTGAATGGCTCATTACTTCAATACCGTCTATTCTTGTGATTATTGTTTTTGCGATTGTCGCTCTCAAGCTCACAAGCTTTTCACTCAAACGACTTAAAGCGTTAATGCTGAAACGGATAAAAAGCAACAATGATACGCAAAGCAACGAGCAGGAAAAACGCATTGACACGCTGCTGGGCATTTTAACCTCTACGGCACGGATCGTCATCTGGGTACTGATTGCGATGCTTCTGCTCCGTAAGCTGGGAGTTGATATTGCTCCGCTCATTGCCGGTGCAGGTATTGCAGGGCTTGCGGTCGGTTTCGGCGCCCAGGAGATGGTTCGCGACGTGATTTCCGGGTTTTTCATGCTGCTGGAAAACCAGGTGCGCACGGGCGATGTTGTGGTGGTGAACGGCACGGCAGGGCTGGTTGAAAGCGTGGGATTGCGGACAATCATACTGCGTGACCTGTCCGGGGTTGTGCATATTTTCCAGAACGGAAAGATCAATACGCTCTCCAACATGACCAAGGAGTGGTCTGCCATGGTATTTGACATCGGGGTTGCGTTCAAGGAGGATACCGACAATGTGGTTGAGGTCATGAAACAGACGTCTGCGGAATTGCTTTCTGATCCGGCATATAAGGACAGAATTCTGGATCCTCTGGAGATATTCGGGGTTGACTCTTTTGGGGAGAGCTCTATTATTATAAAAGCCCGTTTCAAAACCAAACCGGGAGAGCAGTGGGACGTAGGCCGGGAGTACCGCAGAAGGCTGAAAAAAGCGTTTAAAGCGCAGAACATCGAGATCCCATTCCCGCACAGGACAATATACTGGGGGGCACCTATTAATCCATTAGATACTGTAGGAAAATTACCTACGCGGCAAGCGTAGATAATTTGACGTACAGTATCTTATCCTGCTGTTCTGCTTAAAAGGTTAAAGGACTAAAGTGCCGCAAAGCATACAAAATCACTTCCTAAATTCCAGCTTTGCCGGATTAGAGGTTAATTACGTATTATCGCCGCATTCGGCACCCCAAAATCGTTTGATTCGGCACCATAAAATCGTTTCGTCCGGCACCCATTATTGTCGCATTCG
>Ga0209287_10000763_pt1 | contig 17830 bp, 10 predicted proteins | sample PPLLak3cmMay2015_2_FD_187255 | JGI IMG/M metagenome (GOLD analysis project Ga0209287, IMG submission 187255) | Freshwater sediment microbial communities from Prairie Pothole Lake near Jamestown, North Dakota, USA - PPLs Lake P8 Core (1) Depth... | ecosystem: Environmental > Aquatic > Freshwater... | reverse complement strand
GACTCCAAAGAAGAATGGGAGAATCTCTCTCGCCCGATTGGCAGAGGGAGAGCGGGCCATCGTCGCCACTTTGGATGGAGGCAGGCGAATCCTTTGCCGCCTGGTTTCACTCGGGTTCACCCCGGGGGCCGAACTGGTGATGATCCAGAACATCGGCGGCGGTTCGCTGATCGTCCAGGTCCGGGACGCCCGGATCGCATTGGGACGGGGTGAAGCCAGCCGGATCCTGGTTGTTCCATTGTTGCTGACCGATTGAACTCATGAAGGGGATGGGAAAAACAATCGCCCTGGCCGGGCAACCGAATGTCGGCAAATCGACCGTCTTCAATCTGCTGACCGGCCTGCACCAGCATACCGGCAACTGGACGGGAAAAACGGTCGAACTCAAGGAGGGGGAGTACCAGTATCAGGGGGTCGCGTATCTCCTGGTCGATCTCCCCGGGACCTATAGTTTGACTTCCGGTTCCCCGGAGGAGCGGATCACCAGGGAATACATCATCCGGGAGAAACCCGACCTGGTCGTGGCAGTGATCAATGCCGCCCTCCTGGAACGGGGATTGTACCTGGTGGCGGAACTCCTGGCTCTGCAGGTCCCTCTCGTCATCGGCTTGAACATGATGGATGTGGCGGCCCGGGAGGGTATCCTCATCGAGCCGGATGTGCTCTCCGCAGCTCTCGGAGTGCCTGTCGTTCCCCTGGAAGCGACCCGGAAAGCCGGCATCAGTGAACTGGTACAAACCGTCGCTGCGGTCACGGCCGGTACCCGGAAGCTGGAACCGCGGAAACCGGATATCCGCCAGGATCATAAGGAGCTCCTGAATAGAATCGTCAGGCTGATCGGAGCGATTGATACCACACCCTATCCGCTGGAATGGACGTCCATGAAACTATTGGAAGGAGATGAAGAGGTGGTGCGGATGGTCGAGGCTATCGCTTCATCGGAGGTATGGCGGGAGATCCAGGAACTCTTGCGTCAGCATGACGACGCCCTGGTGGCGGTAGCCACCGGCCGCTACGAATGGATCGCCCGGATGATCCGGGCAGCCCTGGTGCGGCCGCAGACCGGCCCGATCTCCCTGACCCATCGACTCGACCGGTGGTTGACCCATCCCGGTTGGGGAGTCTTGGCCTTTGCTGCCGTTATGGCGGCTGTGTTCTCATTGACCTATTCGGTTGGCATCCCTTTGCAGGAGTTCCTGGAGAGGGGAGTGGTCCGGAACCTTCAGGGGCTGGTATCCACCTGGACAGTGGCTTTGCCCTGGTGGGTCAGCGGGGTCCTATCCGAAGGGCTTATCGGCGGCATCGGCACCCTGCTCACCTTTGTTCCCATCCTGGCATTTTTCTTCGGATTTACGGCATTGATGGAAGATGTCGGTTACCTGGCCCGGGCCGCTTTTGTCATGGACCGGTTCATGCATGCCATGGGCCTGCACGGCAAGTCATGCCTGCCGCTGATCGTCGGCTTCGGTTGCAATGTACCGGGAGTGCTGGGAACGCGGGTGATCGAATCGACCCGGGCCCGGTTGCTCACCCTGTTCCTCGTCCCCCTCGTCCCCTGCACCGGACGAATGGCGGTGATCGCTTTCCTGGCTCCTATTTTTTTTGGGCCTCAAGCCGCCCTCGTCACCACCGGGATGATCGTCCTGGCATTGATCATCTTGTTCCTCAGTGGTGTGATCGGTGGCAAGGTCTTTTTTCGGCAAGAGCGGGCCTCCTTCATCATGGAGCTGCCTCTTTACCACATTCCCAATTCGGGAACCATCGGCATGCTCGTCTGGCAGCGGAGTGCCGAATTTATCCGCAAGGCGTTCCTGGTGATCCTGCCGGTTTCCCTGGTAGTCTGGGCCCTTTCCCGTTTTCCCTCGGGAGATGTAAGCGAGTCGTTTCTGGCCGCAATCAGCCGCGGTCTGGAGCCGGTAGGCGCCCTGATGGGTTTCGACTGGCGACTGATCGTTGCTCTCCTCGCCGGTTTCATCGCCAAGGAGAATTCCCTGGCAACGCTGGCAGTCCTCTTTGGCGCAGGCGGGGGAGCGGCACTCAGCGTTTTGATCCGCTCCGCCTACAGCCCGGCGGTCGGCCTGGCGTTCATGGTTTCTCAGCTGCTCTTCATCCCCTGCGCGGCAACTGTCGCCGCCATCCGCCAGGAGAGCCGGTCATGGCGATTGACCCTCATCAATATCTCGTATCTGTTCCTGATCTCCACGATTCTGGGCATCGCTGTTTATCAAGTCGCCCTCTGGCTGGGATTGGGTAAATAAGCCTACGATTATTCGAAACTGAGTATCGGACCAACAAGGGGCTTAAGCCCCTTGTGGTCCGGGTGTGGATATGATTCCTTCGGCTAGTAGGTCTTCAATTCGCCGATGGCGGCTTCGACCGCTTTCAGGATATCCCGTTTCTTGACCGTTTCCATCATGGCGTTGTGGTCGGGATAGAGCGGGCGATCCTCTTCCAGGTGGGCAACGACCTTGCGCACTGCGGTTTTTGCGGCCAGGGTTCCCTTGCCGGGCGTAAATTCACGGAAATCGAGCGCCTGGGCGGCGGCGATGAACTCGATGCCCAGGATCCCGTAGGCGTTGTCGATGATCTGCCGGGTTTTCAAGGCCGTGTTCATCCCCATGGAGACGAAGTCCTCCTGGTCGGCCGCGGCCGGGATCGACTGGATCGATGCGGGCATCGACAGGATGCGCTGCTCGACGATCATCATGTCGGCGGTGTACTGGCTGAGCATGTGCCCGGAATACATCCCGGCTCCCTTGGTCAGGAACGCCGGCAGGCCGACGCTCAGGGCGGGATTGAGCAGCCGGTTCAAGCGTCGTTCGGAGATGACGCAGGCCATGGTGACGCAGGCGCCCATCATATCCAGCGGCACCGAGAGTGGGGATCCTTGGAAATTCGCCCCGGTCAGCACGATCTGGTCGTCGGGCAAAAAGATCGGGTTGTCGGCGACGCCGTTCAGTTCGATCTCCAGTTGGCTGCGCGTCCAGCGCAACTGGTCGCGGGCGGCGCCCAGCACCTGCGGAGTGGAGCGCATGCTATAGGCGTCCTGGACCTTGACCTTGACCTTGCCCAGAAGGTCGGAACCTTCGATGATCCGCTTGATGTTTTCCGCCGACGTGACGGCGCCCTGGAATCCGCGCAGCTTGTGCAGGCGGGCATCGTAAGGCTTCATGTTGGCCATCAGCGCTTCCAGTGTCATGGCGGCAGCGATTTCGGCCTGCTTGAACAGTCTTTCCGCCTCGTATATCTGCAGGCAGGCCATGCCGGTGATCAGATTGCTGCCATTGATCGCGGCCAGGCCGTCGCGGGCCTTGAGCCCGGGAACGGGGATGCCCGCCTTTTGCATGGCAGCAGCTCCCGGCATTCGCTCGCCCTGGAAAAAGGCTTCCCCTTCGCCCATGAGCAGCAGAGCGATCTGGCTCATCGGCGAAAGATCGCCGCAGGCGCCGACACTGCCCTTGTTACAAACTACCGGCGTCAATCCCCGGTTCAGCATCTCCACCATGGTCAGGGTGATGTCGGGACGGCATCCCGAATACCCATTGGCGTGGACATTGATGCGGCTCAGGATCGCCGCCCGGACTTCAGGGATCGGAACCGGAGTGCCGATGCCGGCCGCATGGTTGTAGATCAGATATTTCTGGAATTGGCCCACCTGCTCATCGGTCAGGACTACTTCCGAAAATTCGCCGATGCCGGTGTTCACTCCGTACATGATCTCGCGGGCCTCGATCCGCTTCTCGATGAAGGCTCGGCATTTTTTCAAGCGTTCGACGGCATCGGGATGGAGCTCTACTTTTTCGTTTTCGACCGCCACCCGATAGACATCTTCAATCTTCAGGTTCTTTCCGGTAACAATTACAGACATGTTTCCTCCTCATGCTGGTTGAATTCGAATTCCACATCCCTGAAACTGCATCATAAGAAAACGGGAATATTTTTTCAATAGAGAAGGGGTGTCCGAAATGTCTTAATTTATATTAATCCTGGAATCGATTGTCATTCCCGGAACCGAATCGCATCAGGCTCTACTCTCCTTGTGAGAATATCCCGAACTGCGGCCGATCCCAGGTAGCTCGGCCGGGACGATGAGACCCTGAGTGTTTCCACCAAAGCAGGCTACTTCGAATGGCATTTCGAAGTCAATCGCTTGGAGGTCCAGGTCGGCATGGAAGGGATCAAGGCCAGTTCGAACTGACGGTGATTGAATCGGCGCGGGGGTTCGGGTATGATGATCTTTACCGGCGGTGGGCTACGGCCGATTCCCGTCACGCCGGGTCATGGAGGACTTCGTGAAAAAAGGCATTGCTTTCCTGTTTTTCCTGATTTTCTTCTCCGCACTCACCTGCAGCAGTGCACTGACGACCGTTGCCGCTGACAGCGGGAAAAAAATCGATCCCTGCGCTCTGTTGACCAAGGCCGAAATCGAGGCGGCGGTCGGCAAACCGGTCGGCGACTCCAAGCCGGGCGCCAACCAGAACCCGGCGGTAGGAGTATCATGCACCTTCACCATCGCTTCCTTCGGATCGTTCAACCTGCTGATCAAACCGCTCAGTTCTTACGAGACCCCCGCCAAGATCAAGGCCGCCTTCCAGAAACGGAACACCAAGATGGCCGCTGCGCCGGGTGTTGGTGCCGATGCCTTCTTCCTGTTTCCCGGGTACGGAATGGTTCAGCTCAATGCTTTCAAGGGTGGGAAATATGCCCTCATCACCTTGCTGATCCCCGATGCCAAGGAGGACGCTGCGAAAGCCCCGGCGGAAAAGCTGATGAAGCTGGTGCTGACCCGGATCTGACCTTCATCCGGTTGGATCGGAGGCGGAATCCTGTTATAATTCTGCTTCCCGAATCTGTTTCCCGGGGTTGAACTCCATGTCACACGTCTACGGCGAAATTGCGGCCTTGCTCACCTCTGCTTGCTGGGCCTTCAACTCGGTGGTCTTTACCCTGGCCGGGAAGCGGGTGGGGGCGGCCACCGTCAACAATATCCGCTTGTGGGCCGCTTTTCCGGCCCTGCTCCTGCTGAACCTGTTGCTGTTCCGGACACCGTTCCCCTTCAATATCGCCCCGGACCGGTTTTTCCATCTGGCCGTTTCGGGAGTGATCGGCTTCGTCGCCGGCGACGGCATGCTCTTGGAATCCTTCCTGCTCATCGGACCCCGCTTGGCCATGCTGCTGTCGCTGCTGGTGCCGGTCTTCAGCGGTATCCTGGCCTGGGTCTGGCTGGGGGAGACACTGCGAATCCCGGAGATCGCCTGCATCCTGGTGATCATCGGGGGGGTGGCCTGGGTGGTAGCGGAGAAGACGGCTCCGGCTGCTGGATCCGCTTCCTGTGAGGCGCGTAAATATCGCCTGGGGATTTTGCTGGCCGTGGGCGGGGCGGCCGGGCAGGCGGTGGGGATGCTTTTTTCTCGGAAGGGATTGGCGGGGGATTATCCGGCCATTACCGCCACCCTGATCCGCGTCGGCGCCGCCGGCCTGGTCCTGGCGATCATCAGTTTTTTCCAGGGAACGCTTTTGGCCCATCTGGTTAAAATGAAAGACAGACGCTCTCTCCTCCAGATCGGTGCCGGTTCGCTGACCGGGCCGGTCTTGGGTGTATCTCTGTCCCTGGTGGCCATCGCCCATGCCCCGATTGGTGTCGCCTCCACCCTGATGTCCCTGACCCCGCTGGTTTTGTTGCCTGTGTCCCATTATCTCTTCAAGGAGAAAATCACCTCCCGTGCGGTTATCGGCACGATGGTCTCCCTGGCTGGCGTGGTGCTCCTGTTCTTGATTTGAAGCCAAGACACATTGGGGTCAGAGACGCATTGGGGTCAGGTCTTTCATTATGATTCTGCTGCAAAACCCCATCTTTTAGAAAGTAGATAAGCCAAAAATAGTTCAACTTTTCCACCAGTAATGACTTGCTCGAGATAATCTATTTTTTGTGATGCAAATACCTGCAAACAGGCCATATTTGTCTCTAACTATTGGCATTTCTTCCTGAGCTTTACTGTCCCAGGAAAGCATTCAACCATTGCGCGAGGCTTCATTTCCCACTTCAACCGGTTGGTCCAGCGCTTGATGTTACAAGCCGCGCCTATCAAGTAATTCTGCAACCGCACTTTTTTGATGCCACGATAGCGCGCCTGTCGCAGTCCATGCCCGCGAATCAACTCGCTATGCGTGCCTTCAATACCATTGCGCCGCTGCATCATTTTTTTAAACTCAGCAGTCTTCATTTCCTGCCGCCGGCGCTGCAATAACGTGTGATGCTCGCCCACCACCAGGCTACGATGTTTGACACCTCTACTTATGCACCGCTTTGCCAACTCACAACCTTTACATTGCCAGCTCCATTCAAACCGGAAAGTCACTTTGCCGCTTTGCTTTTCTTCCAGCCGGCTGCATTGCGTGCTGGTTTTGCCGGCAGGGCATAGCGCTTTGCGCTCTTCAACGTTCACCTGAAAAGCATCTGCCTTAAACTCAACCCCCCTGGCTGATGCCGACGGTTGCACCGATCCCCATAATTGCTGGCCTTTCTTTTCGGCTACCGCCAATTCCCCGGCCGACACATACGCCGCGTCCACATACCATTCTTCCGGAGGCGCCAATTGACTGGCCTGCTGGGCTTCCTCAACCTGTTTTTCCCCTCCTCATCACTGCTGGTGGCGGCCTGCGTTTCATAGTATTCTTTAAAAACGCGCTCCAGCAACTTCGTTTTCTCTCCCTCACTCACGGTGGGCTCTTTTCCGGCTAGCCGATGCAAAAGATGCAGTATATCCACCCCGGCTAACCTTTGTTTCTCCATCAATACCGCAACACTTAATTGATAATCCAATGGCTGCCCGGTCAGGCACCCTTTCCAGATATTGCAGCAGGCTGATTCCCAATAATATCACCGGCTCTATTCCCGGGCGGCCATTGTTCTCGCAATAGCATGCTGAAAGTTGCGACCGCACCGATAACAGCAACGGAAATATTTTACTCGCAAATAACCGGTATTTGTCATCAGCAGCATATAATTTCTGACTGTTCTCCTGCAATCCGAACAATTATCTTTGCCAATCGAATTTTGGTAATGACACCGAAAGCACCTCCAGTAAATGCTATCAAGCATAATCATTATAGCATTTTTGCTCAATTCGCGCCAAGATAATATCCGAGGGTTTTGCAGCAGAATCAACAATGAACACAACTCACCTCCTTTTTTTAGTCCTTTCGCAGTTGCCTCTCGGCAAGACACACGACCAACAAGGGTAGGTACTGGTTTGAAATAAGAGAGGCTATCGACATACCCTTCGAAAAAGTTTACATCGATTCAGAAGGCCTGTCCGAGGCTGAAGAAAAGGATGGCGCGGGGTTCTCCGTCACGGGGATTGAGATTGAATCCCAGGTCAAGGCGAAGCAGTCCCAAAGGGCTGTTTAAGCGCAACCCAATTCCGGCGCTGTTGCGCAGATCGGAAATATTCATATCTGGTATGGTGGCGAAGACATTGCCCAGATCGTAAAAAACAGCAGCCCCCAGATTTCCCCAGAGTGGGAAGCGTAGCTCGTTATTAACGATGAAGGTAGCTTCACCCCCGGTTGGGCGGTCCAGATATTTGTCTCGAGGGCCCAGCGAATCCAGCTTGAATCCCCTTACCGAATTGCCGCCACCGGCGTAAAAACGACGACTGGGTATGATGTCCCGATCGAAGGCATCGGCCAGTCCCAGCCGCAGACTTCCTGACCAGACCAGACCGCGCTGGATGGTGGCGGTCTGGGTAAACTGGAAGAAAAAACTGATAAATGGGAGATCGGAACCCAGAGATTTTGGAGCATAGGTGAGGCTGGCACTAAAGTATGAACCCCGTTTGGGATTCAATCGGTTGTCTCGGCCATCACGGAGCAAGGCCAGTCCCAGTTCGGACAATTTGATAGTGAAATCAATGGGGAAAGGCCCGTCATTATCAAGCTCATAATAGCTGTGAATACGGTTGTAGCGGTAGAAATAGGATAATGAAAATTTCAGGGGCAATCGAACTGACTGCTGCAGAGTGAAGCCTCGGGTGGCGGTAACTAAGCCATCCCGGTTTTCCTCCGTGAAATAGAGAGAACACAGCGTGTTGAGCTTGAGACCGACTGTATAAGGGGCCAGAAGAGACAGACGCAGATCCGATTGACGCCCACTTTTCCGATAGGAGACGAAGCCACGGCGGCCGCTTCCCAAAAGGTTATTGAGCGAGAGCTCGCCATGACCCTCTAATTTCTCTTCGGAATTGTAGCGGAGTCCGTAGGCGGCGGAGAAAAGAGGGGCCTCTTCAACTTCGATGAGGACTGTATCCGATCCCTCTTTGCCAGCTTCGGAAGGGACTTGGGTGATGTTTACAGACTTAAAGGCGCCACTGTCATACAGTCGTTTTTTACTGCGGGACAACGAATCGAGTGAGATGGGCGACGCACTGGTCAGGGCGGCCTCTCTGCGAATGAATGTCTCAGAGCTTCGGGTGTTGCCTCTGATTTCCATATTGGCCAGGGTATGCCGTACTCCCTCCTTGATGATAAAATGGAGGTCCACGTTATTTGTTTCGCTGAGTTTTATGATCTGGGGGCTGATTTCCACATCCCCAAAGCCTTGGCTCCTGTAGAAAGACAGGAGAGCGTTCTGATTTTCCTGGAGGCGGATCGGGCTGAAGGGGGAGCCAGTGGTGAGGGTCAGTAGTGGTTGTAGTTCCGGCAGCGTCAGTGCCTTATGACCACTCAAGTTGATCGTTTTGATGAGGGTCTGGGGGCCAGACTCGATGGCCAGAGTGATATCGATACGGCGACGGCTGGGGTCAGGCGAAATGAGCGGAGGGGAGATTTCTGCCTTAAGATAGCCCAATTCGGCATAGCTTCGTCTCAATGCTTCCAGTGCAGAAGCCCTGTCGATCACGAGATTCCAGAGGCTTCTTGTCGGGGCCGTCAGATAGGTTTTGACAGTTCGGATCAGAGCTTTTTCAGACAGAGGGCCGCCGCTGAAGACGAGACTGCCGATGCTGTAGCGTCGGCCCCTTTTGACTGTAAAGATGTAGTTGGTTTGGTTCTCATCTGGCTCTGCCCGAGAAATAACCGAGGCATCGAAAAAGCGTTTTTTTTGCAGAGCGGTTTGGATCAGAAACTGAGATTCGGTCAGATTGGTGCTCTCCGGGAAATCACCCAGCCATGTATCACGGACCGCTTTTTTCAGTTTCGTCGAGATCGGGTCGCCATTGAAGACGAATCGGGCCGGACGACCGGTTTGCACGTGAAAAGTTACATTGATGAGGTCATTGTTGTCGGTATCGAGATTCGCAGTGACAGTGACATTGGCATAACCCTGTTTTCGATAAAACTGGAGAATTCGCTCAACGGCTTCCTGGAGATTATTATGAGAAAACGGTCGCTTCGGGCGCAGTTTATTGGTCAGTTTTTGCTGCTGTTTTTCTGTCAGGACCTGCTCGCCGGTCCAGGACAGCTTACCAATGGCGAGACGTTCTTCGGCCACTGATATGCTTGAACTCTTTACAGGGCGGCCGCCGCCGAACTGGAAGGTATGTTTGAAGCTGGCTCCATAACTGCCGTCATCCCGGCTGAAGGCACCCAGCAGCAGGGAACGGGACAGTGTGTAATCAAGCATCCAGGTATGACGCAGGTTGCGGGTGATATCCGCGGAATAGGTAAACATGGCGCGATCTGATACCCGTTTGCGGAAGGTGAAGCGGGCACCGGGATCGGTTTCTGATGAGATGATCAGGGGTTCGATAATGACATCTTCCGCTTTGAGAAGGTTTTTCAGTCCTTCGGTGACCGGGGAGATAAAAGGGGTAACGAAATAGCTGAGCATCTGACCACCCAAGGTGTCAATGGCACTTCCAGATAAATCCGAGGGCATTTTTCCGGTCAGCAGCAGAAAGGCCAGATCCTGTTGCGATAGATTGGGATATTCCGAACTCTGTCCGTAACTCAGGGTGTACTGGGGCTGGCTCATCGGGCCTGACAGCTGCAGCTTGATATCAAAATTCTCGTTTTTATAGAACAAACGGGTATGAGCGATGACATCGATTGAAAAATCAGAAATGGCGCTGCCCGGATAGTCGATTAACAGTTTCTCAACGGTATAACTACGTCCGCCGATCAGTGCCCGGCCGCTTCCAACGTTACTTATCCGGCCGGAAAGAATGGGGAAGGCGGGGCTCCCGGATACGTCCAGCCGAGCTTCCATTTCAATGTCGGCCAGGTTGTTGCGGATCCGCAATGGCTCGCCGGAATTGAGCCGGAAATTGAGCTGCAGATGGCGTAGAATCGCGGGGATATCTTCCGGAGACGGTTCCGGCATGTAACGGGCCAGATTGATTAGTTCCACACCTGGATGGATGTCTCGGCGGAAAATGCCGCGCAGGACCCTGGCTTCACCGGTCAGCTGTAAGTTGTTCCAGGGGCCATTCAACTCAAGATCAGCATCAAGATTGGTTCGCAGACCGTCCGGATAGCTGAGGCCGACATTACGCAGGGTCAGGCGGACATCGCCGGCATGGGGATTCATTAAATCCTTATGGTTTAATCGACCGTTGAGTGTGAAGCGTCCTCCGTTGGCGACCCCCTTGAATCCGTTTATATGGGTTTCATGGTTCTTGAAATCTAATACGCCGCTGATGGCTGTCAGGGTCAGTGGGAAGTCGCGCAGGCGCAAGAAGAGATCCCAGGCCTCGGCTCGACCGGTAATGGCCGGTGACCTGACAGGACCATCGATGGTCAGTTCAGCCTTGATTGATCCACCGAAAAGGGTATCTGGCTGAGGAGGAACGAAGTGATCGAGCCTGGTATGCAACGTGAGACCGGCTTTGATATCTGCTTCATCAGAGAGGGAGATTTGTCCGAAAAGATGAAGCTCGGAGTCTTTACTGCTGAGGATCAGATTTTTGAGACTGGCCAAGCCTTTGTTCAGGGTAAAAACGGCCTTATCCTTCATGATAATGGACTGTCCGGCCACCATCATGCTCAGACTGTCGATTTCCAGACTGGCTGATACGCTTTTGAGAGCTGTGGGGTTACCCGTCAAGCGGAAACGGCCGCTTATGGAGCCGCTGACCGGGTTGAGACTCGGCCAGCGGCTCAGCAGCTCTGGCGGCAGCTTCATATCCCGGGTTGAAAAAAGGCCATTTAATGTGGTTTTCTCCGGCTGCAGGATGGGGTAGCTGAAGCGGGCATTTATCTGCGGTTCATTTATTGATACTGTTCCTTCGATTCGATAGGGATTTTCAAGTGTCAATCCTGCCTCAGCTCTGAGTCCGAGGGAAGGAGCAGAAAGAGTGGCCTGAGCCGTTTTATGGTCGGAACGGGCATTCAGCTCAATCAGAGGGATGTGAAGGCCTTGAGTGGCGACGTCTTCCAGTACCATGGTGAGAGTGAAGTCCGGCTTTTCCGGGTGGCCTCGGCCTTCGATCAGGAAATCGACCCGGCCTGTGATGGGCGTTGAAAGGGTCATGAATGTGTTGGCCAAAGCCAAGGGAAGCTGTCGGCCTTGAGCAGAGGCTTGAACTATTCGACTTGAGGTGTTTACGCTTATAGAGCCTGTTAATGACCCGCTTTCCGTTTCCAGTTTCAGGGAGTCGATGGACATCTCATCTTTTTTTAAATGGCCGGAGAGATTGACAGAAGACAGAGTCAGGGGGTTAGGTAAAAAGTTGATGCGGCTGTTGAAAAATGCCTGCGGAACGCCGTTCTCCAGTGTCACCTTCAGATCGGCGCCGATTTTTTCTGTGCTGAGAGCCGGTTCGTCCCAGGAGATCCCGTCTGCATCGAGTCGGACGTCTACAATCAGTCTGTCGAGAAGACCGGTGATCTTGCCATGGATGCGGATCGGTGCTGTCTGCTTGGTCAAATGGTGAGGAACGGTCAGTCCCAGTGCCAAGGCGGTCTGGTGGATATCGTCGAGTTTGATGGAAATCTCTGACTTAATCTGATGAAGCGGGTCCATCGACCCTGAAAATTGACACTGTACTCCGGCAAGGCTCAACTCGCCCCGTGCGGTAAAGGGGCCGGTGAACGTTGGTGACTCGACAGTGATTTGACCGTCTGTGAGTGTGTTGATCCGCTGCAATGCCTCGGGCAGCAGGAATGAAAAATGGTGAAGCAAAACACCCCGCCAAGTGGTCTTCGCGCTGGATGGTTTTTTCCCGTCCAGGCTCAGCAGGGCGGAGCTGTCTATGCGCCCGGCAGTGGACTGTAGAGACAGTGAGCTTAGTTCAAAAAACGTGGCATCACCCCTGAAGGATCCATTTAGGGCGACTGGATCCAGATCGGCTATTCGGCCGTTATAGCTTTCCAGTTTTCCGTTGAAGCTGAACGCATTGCCTGTGCCTGTCAGATTTGCTTCCATTTTGAGGACGGCTGAAATGGGCAGCTTCTGTTGCAAGAAAAGCAGCAGTTCTCTGCTGTCCAGAGACGTTTCGGCTTTGAGTGCGTACACCGGGTCGGCTGTGGAGAAATTGACGCTGCCTGAGGCGTCAATTTTTGAAAATGGGAAGGTCACGTGCATGTTGTCAATGATCAGCTCCCCGTTACTGAAGCGACCCAGCACGGATCCTTCGGAAATCTCCAATTGTGCACCTTGGGTCGCAATCCGTCCACTGCCGATTCGGAGACCACCCATATAGGCTTTTTCAAATTTGTCGTAGCGGATGTTTGTTTCGATGTCTCCGATGGTCAGATGTAAATGGGAACCAGGTCCGGAGACAAGCAGGTTTCCCTGAATCAGTTCAAATGCATCGATACGGATAGTGGGGAGCGACATGGCTTGGCCGCTGTCTAAAGGGGCAAGTGCCTTATCTGGATGAAGACTCGGCTCATCAGTGGAGCTGGAGATAACTTTTTCAATTACCGGACGGGTGATGCGGATCATTCTGAAGTGAAGTAAACGGCTGAAAAGAAGGGACCTGTCCGCAACTATCTCCAGGGCCTCGGCTCTGAAATTCAGCAGCGGTCCGTCTTGGCTGCGTAGGCTTTTGATAACAACATCCTCCAGTTTGACAGACAGAGAAAACGGTCGAAGCTGGACCCTGGCGGCGCTGATGGAATGCGCGGCTGCGTCTTGAAGCCAACGATCGGCGATGCCCAGCAGCCATGAACCAGCGAAGCGGGTATGGAGAAAAGCCAGGACGACTGACAACAAGACAAAGGCCGCGACCATGGCGATCAGGCCTCTTTTTTTCCAGGTCCAACGGGCACGTGTCTTGTTCATGTGTCTCTATTATACTGTAAATGCCGGATAAAAAATCGAACGGATCGGTTTACAACCGTATTCCGATGAAAGTTTCCACTCATTATAGCCGGACTACAACGAAAATTTTACCGTCTGGCGCGACTAAGGGAGGCCGCCGGAATCAGGGGTCGCGTCTCGACGGGCTGTTGCCCAAATCGAATAATAGTTAGAAATAAAGAGTAAAATCTCGTTGATAATTTATTGACTAGGTAGATCTGGGATGGGACAATATTTTCATGAAAGAAAGCTATAAGAACAAGTCATGACTGGGGTTGAGAGTCCAAACAACGGGAAGTTGTTTTACAAATTCAACCTGGAAAAGAAGGTCAGGCAAAATCATCCTTTGCGCAAGCTGAAGGGGCTATTGAATCTCGATTTCATGTACGGTTTGCTGAAGGACAAGTATGGCAGCAACGGCAACGTATCAGTACCGCCGCCGGTGATCATGAAGATGATGATCCTGTTGTTTTTGTACAACGTTCGCTCGGAGCGGGAGATGATGGAGACGATACCGGAGAGGCTGGACTGGTTGTGGTTTTTGGGATACGACATTGATGAGGAAGTTCTGAATCACCGTGTATTGAGCAAGGCAAGAAAGCGTTGGGGAGAAGATATTTTTAAGGAGCTGTTTAACCGGGTAGTGAAACAGGCGGTGGAAGCCGGGTTGGTGGATGGCGAAAAGATATTTGTGGATGCCAGTTTGGTGGAGGCGGACGCATCGAAGAACTCCGTTAAAAAACTTGACGATATCAAGCTGGATGAGCAATATCAGGAACTGGTAAAGCGGCTTGATGAGCGAGCCAAAGAAGGTGTTGAGGGCTGTGGCAAAATCAATCAGGAACATATCAGCAGCACCGATCCGGATGCGACGATCACCAGTCAGAGCGGCGTTCGCAATCTGAGCTACAAGGTCCATCGCAGCGTGGATGACCGGAAAGAAATCATCACCAGTTGTTCGGTACCGACCGGCTCGGTTAATGAAGCGCATGTGCTGGAGAAAACCATTGCCGAGCACGAGGAAGTAGTTGAGGCAAAGGTCAAGACGGTTGTAGCGGACAGCAAGTATGGGACGACCGAAAATTACAATGCGCTCAAAGAGAGAGGTATCAAGACGCACATCAAGGATCTTGGGGCTTCAAGAGTACGGCGAGGAGAAGTGTTTGGCAAAGAAAGGTTTGCCTATGTCGCCGAACGGGATGTGTATATCTGTCCGGCGGGAAAAGAGTTGCAGCGGCGCAGCTGGAACCGGAACCGGAAATGGATGAAATACAGAATTGATAAAGAACAATGTGCAATTTGAGAACTTAGAAGCCAATGCACCAATGATAAGAACGGGCGATCCATAAGTCGTTTGCCCGGAGACGACTTGATTACGGCCGGCCGGCAGGACGCGGCCAGCGAAGACGGAATAAAGGATTTGAAGAGGCGTCAGCATCTGATGGAACGGAGTTATGCTTATGGCAAGCGTTTTGGATATAAGCGGGCTCGCTGGCGGGCATTGTGGCGGGTAAGCATCCAACAGATGCTGGTGGCAACTATGCAAAACCTGATAAAAATATCCCAATATGGAGATCTGGAAAGCAAAGCAGATGGAGCGCTTATACTCAAATGTCATCGATTGGGATTTCTATGGCAAAACCTCATTCATTGGCATCGGGTCACTTTAATTACTCTAAATCTTCGGCCTAAGTTAGAATTTTGACGATGCTCTTTTTTACCCGAATTGGGCAACAGCCCGGAAAGACCTGACACTGATGGTTTCGGGAAAGGGGCGTGTCCAGCAGGAGCGTTGGTTTCTAGTGCAGCAATCCTTCAATCGATATGTCTTCATCCAATAATGGCCAGTGAATTCCCTGACCGTTGCCGATCAATTCGAAAGTCTTCCGTTCCTGCTCTGTCGCATTTGCCAGTCTCGGAAACCATTCCAAGGGGATTTTGATCTCCCTGCCGTCAGCCAGGGCGACGATAAAATGATCGGTCGAAAACACCACCATGGTTGCCAGGGGAACGAATTCACGTTTATTGGGCAAAGTGCTCATGCCATTTCTCCTTGAATATCTGGGCGTACGCGGCAACACACCGCTTGATTTCGGAAAGCTCCGAAGCTGAAAACCCATAGTTTTTAGCCAGAGCAATCGGTTCCAGCCAAAACTTCGCATAATTTCTGTCTTTTGCGATATGGATGTGGATTGGCTCATTCCATTCATTGCTAAAAAAAAAGAACCGGTACCCTTTCTCCAATAAGACAGTAGGCATATGCCCATTATAGTCCTACGAAAATGCCGATGCAATCCTTGAGAGTCATAAGGGATTTGATTCATCAAACCCGTGATTATGTGCGCCTGCCCGGATTCCGGCGATATCCCCCTGATTCCGATTGGGAATTGCGATTAAAAAAAGACCTGATCCCGATGGGCTGGAAACGGAGCCAAAGTTCATTGTTGAGACACGACTCCGGGGGTTTCCTATCTTTTCTCCGGTCTCGGGACAACCAACAGAGATCCTCTCTCTCAGTAAAAGAACCTCATTCTTTCCAAGAGCTGTGGTAATGGCATCTTTGGTCTGCGGCAAATGAAAACTCTCAATTCGTCCTCATGGTTTGACACATATGGATTGCTAAATTCCAATCCGGTATCCTCCACGGTTTCGAACACTTCCTTTAACCTATCTTCGTACATCTTTGGGATCAAACGAACCATAATATCGCCCTTCAATCTTTCCTTACTCCAGAGATAGTAGTTGTTGTGACCACAGACAACGGGCGGCAGGCCATCTGAAGCTCCGAGAAGCTCAATCGCTCCTGCCTGACCGTAGTTGCTGGCTGCCACAAGAGTGCTCGCCTTTTCTTTTGGGTCCAACCGACTATACGCCTTCGCAACCATAGCTACCTTTTCTTCCCAACCGATACGGTCAGACAGGAATTGAAAGAGTTGTGGCTTCTTGCCTCTCTCAAGTTCCGTATTGAATCCGAACACATTCAAGTACTGCGCCGCTGAAGATGGATGCAAATATGGCAGCACCAAAGGCAATGCTGCCAGTTGTGCAAGGATCATCAGGGCTGCAACCAATCCCTTCACCCAACCAAGGCGAGGCTTAAGCGAAACGCGTTCGATCAGCAAGGCTCCAGCTATGCAAGTAGCCGGATAAACGAAGGCCATTCTATCGGGACGGCTAGTTTTTGCAAACATAAAGAAGAAAAACACCCCAAGGAAGAGAAGCCCAAGGAACCGGAAAGGCTTCAGATCCTTGGCAAATAGCAGATAGAAAGCTCCGACGAAAGCGATTAGAAAGATGAAAGGCATCCATGCCTCAACTTGAGCGAGAAGGAACATCAGAGGTGGTGTTTGAACGTTTTTATCCAGAGTGATGTTTCGATAGAACTCAAGCGATGGGAATCCGTTTAATACTTGCCATATCATATTGGGCGAGAGGAGAGCCGCCCCAAGCAGAATACCCCAAACGAACCAACGATTGGCGACCAGTTTCCAATGACCTGAGATAGCCAATGAAATAACAAGACCAACCAAGAAGACCCCGAATGTGTGCTTGTTGAGCAATCCAAGACCCGCCAGCGCTCCTATGATAAGCCAGTATTTCTCCTTCCCATCCTTAACCATCCTAATCGTGAAGATGAGGATTAGTACAGCAAGTAGTTGCTCAAACATACCCATAGAAAAAAAACTGGAGCCGATTGCATACACCGGCGAGCAGGCTACAACAAGAGCAGAAATGATCTGGGCGACTCTGCCACCTCCGATTTCGCGTGCCAAGTGACCGCAAAGAACCACAAGGATAGCCCCATTGAACGCCATAAGAAACCGAATTGCATAGAGTGAGTTTCCGAACAACGCTTGGAAAACAGTCAGAATCAACGGAGCTAGCGGTGGATGATCAACATACCCAAGCGCAGGGTGGTTTGCGCAGGCGATATAATAAAACTCGTCTATGAAATAACCATATCCTGATGTGAACGTAGCAGCGTAGATCAGTAGGAAATACAAGACTGAAATCGTCAGCAGGTGACGATTGGTCGAAGCAAATGACTTGATTTCTGCTATCATTATTAACTCCCTTGTGCCGCTCACTGCTTGATCAATACCTTGTACGCATCACCGTTTCGGATGGCGGCGAATCCTTCTTCGAATCGGTCAAGCGGAAGTGTGTGTGATTCGAATCCTGTCTTCATGAGTTTCTTTGCTAGACCTGTCTTGAGTAACGCCTCCATCTGGTCTCACGTCTGGAACACTCGTCGCCCTATGATACCATGAATCGTTGATTGCCAAAGGCATCGGGGTCAGGTCTCGAATTTGGATTTAACACTGAATCCCTCCCCGCCTCATCCATTTTTTCCTTCTCTGCACCACTTTTTCCCCATCTTTCCCTTCCCCCCGGCCTCGTGCGCCGGGTGCAACTCCTCGTTATTGTTATGGCAAAAGGTTTTTTGCCCCTATAGCTTGCCCGGGTTATTTCGATTTTTTCTCGTCCCATGATCCTGTCTGGCCTCGCTCTTCCGTGCCGCGGCCCTGGGGCCGCATTCCCTCGCATCATAGCCGAAACGGAGGGGTTTCGTCAATGGGGTGTACG
>Ga0209287_10000762_pt1 | contig 17832 bp, 13 predicted proteins | sample PPLLak3cmMay2015_2_FD_187255 | JGI IMG/M metagenome (GOLD analysis project Ga0209287, IMG submission 187255) | Freshwater sediment microbial communities from Prairie Pothole Lake near Jamestown, North Dakota, USA - PPLs Lake P8 Core (1) Depth... | ecosystem: Environmental > Aquatic > Freshwater... | reverse complement strand
AATGTGGGCTCTGAGCAAGTAGTTTTTTATCATTAAGAAATGATGAATTGTTCAGCTGATGATTAATATCTGACTTGTGATATCCCATCACAATTGCAGCTTCTACCAATGTTGAGATATGATTACAGAATCAAAGATTAAGGAAATATGGGCTGACGTTTTGCTTTAGTGAACAGTTTAATGTTGTGATACCTGCTATCTTCAATTCCAAACTTGCAAATGTGGGCACAGGGGTGTACTTCAAAAGATCAGAGGAAGATCCAAACAATACATAGGTTAATCATTGTTCCCGCCGAACTTTCACGGCTGGTTTTTAGGCTTCCCTTTTTCCTATCGACTCTGCGATAATTGCAGTTACAAGCGCATTCATGCTGACTCCCTCCTGTTTGGCCCTCTTAACAAGCCGGGCATGAAGGCTTTTTGGCAGTCTTTGGACAAATCTGCCGCTCGCATGGCTGCTGCTCGGGTCGGGGATCGGGTCATTGAACTCTTTGGACATTGCAATCCATGAATTCACTGCGTCAATGCCGTTTTTTATTGCTTCTTCTATTGTCTCTCCATCAGATACACACCCTGGCAGATCGGGAAAAGATATTAAATAACCTCCCCCATCTTCTCCGGAGAGTGACCTGATTTCAAACGGATATTTTAGTTGCTCATTCATCTGTTTATTCTCGTTCTTCAGGAAGGCGGATAAAAAGAGGGGATCAAAAAATCTCAATCTTTAATATTTAAAAACGAACCAAATTTATATTTTTTATAGGGACAGGCAAACGACACCCCCTTACTTTTCAAAGAATCAGGAAACAGATATAGAGGCAGTCAACCTCAGCCTCGCCGTATTCCGCGGGATTGTTTTGCAGGCGCTGCTTTTCTCGGTGCAAGACGGACTATCTTATGACCTGAGTTTGCTTGGACACGACGAAGGTCTGCGCAGATTTCAGCTAATTCGCCATGGAATTTATTTGTATGTTCTTTCCGGTATTTTCGAACTTCTTCTACGATTGGATCTTTCATTTTTTTACCTCAGTGGCAAGTCTCATCTGTGCTTGGTCTATATCTCCCCTGCCGGCTTCTTGAAATACAAGGGCTGATACATAGGTTTCGTATCTTGATGATATATTAGCCCAAAGCTCACGGGTGGCTTCCTGGTGCCCTGCAACCATTATATCCCGGCTTGGTTTCGCCGTAAGATAACTCACCACTGTCGTTTCAATGTAAATTTGTTTTTTCATGTTTGAATGCTATCATATTCTATAAAATATCTCAATGATGCATAATAAATTTTCCCGTTACCTGTTTTCTATTAAAAGGAACGTTATAGAAATTCTTGCCTTTTTGAGGAATGATATGTTAAAAACCTTTCAAAAAAGCAGATCAGGGAGAAGACCCTTCACATTTGACGTATCGGCGCTGTCCTCATAGGATCTTGCATAATTTATATAAAAAAAGACCTTGCCGCTCATGAGTGGGATTCCGATGCTCATGCCGGTCAACAAACAGGTAATTATGCCATTGAAAAATGGCTTCAGGGATAAGGCTTATAATGTATTAACATTATCGATCAAAGGATAACCGGTTAAATTAGGAGGTTCTGACAATGACTGAAGAAAGAGATGTTATGGATGTTGATGTTCTTTTTGTTGGCGGAGGCATAGCCTCTTTGAGCGGTGCGCTCCATCTTTCCAATCTGATAAATGCCCATAACAAAAAAGGCGAGGGTAAAAAACTTGATGAGGTAATGATAGCAGTGCTTGATAAGGGATCTTCTCCAGGCGCCCACGGCATCTCAGGTGCGGTTATGGACCCCGGGGCCCTTAAGGACCTGCTCCCGGATTTTATTGAGAAGGGAGCGCCCCTGGAGGGAGAGGTCAAGAAGGAATCGGTCTATTACCTTACAAAGACCGGAAAGATCAAGTCGCCTATAACCCCGCCGCCCCTTGATAACCATGGAAACTATGTAGTCTCCATGTCCAGGATGAATCAATGGGTGGCCGGGTTGGTTGAAGAGGCGGGGATCAATCTCTTCCCCGGGTTCGCCGGTGTCGAGGTCCTGTATAATGAAGGAAGGGTCATCGGCGTAAGGACAGGGGACAAGGGCATTGACGCAAAGGGCAACAGAAAGCCGAATTTTGAGCCGGGCATAGACCTCCATGCAAAGGCAACGATATTCGGCGAAGGCTCCAGGGGAAGCCTGACAAAGCAGCTGATTGCCCATTTCAAGCTTGATGAAGGAAAGAACCCGTCGGCCTTTGAATTAGGTGTCAAGGAGGTATGGGAACTTCCGGAGGCACGGCTTGCCCCTGGAGAGGTCATCGAGACCATGGGCTACCCATTAAAGAGCGATACCTTTGGCGGGGCCTTTATCTACGGCATGAAGAATAATATGATATGCCTCGGACAGCTGACCAGCCTGGACTATTCCGATCCCTTTATTGATCCCCACAGGGAGTTCCAGAAATTTAAGCTCCATCCCATGGTCACCGGATTATTAAAGGATGGAAAGCTTATCCAGTACGGCGCCAAGACAGCCCCGGTGGGCGGCTATTTCTCGATACCCAAGCTGACCTTCCCCGGCGGCATGATTATTGGCGATGGGGCCAATCTCTTCAACAGCCAGAAGATAAAAGGCATCAACCTTGCCATGCGGTCAGGTATCCTGGCCGCTCAGACCGTTTTTGAGGGCCTTGTTAATGATGATTTCTCTGATGCAAGACTCGCCGGCTATGAAAAGGCACTGTATGACAGTAAAGAGGTTACGGACCTCTATAAGGTCCGCAATTTCCACCAGGCAATGACAAAGGGCCTTTACGTGGGTATGGCAATGGCCGGAGCGCATTTTGTACTGGGCGGGAGCATTTTAGGCGAAAGACTTTCTGCCGAACCTGACCACAGCCACATGAAAAAGGTTGCGGAAAAATACGGGACAGCCTCTCCGTCCCCCGAGGCGATAGGCGATATTAAATATGACGGAAAGCTCACCTATGACAAGGAGACGGACGTCTATTACTCAGGCGCCACACATGAGGAGGCACAGCCGCCTCACCTGAAGATCAGGGATCTTGATATCTGCTACGGGAAATGCACCGAATACTATCAGAACCCCTGCGTAAGGTTCTGCCCCGCGAGCGTCTATGAGATGGCCATTGATGAGGCGACAGGAAAAAGGACAATGAAGCTGAATTTTTCCAACTGCGTCCATTGTAAAACCTGCGATGTCAAAGACCCCTTTGAAAATATTCAATGGGTTCCGCCGGAGGGCGGGGGCGGACCCAAGTATACGATGATGTAGAAATCAGAGGAGAAATTTTATGAGTTTGAAGGTGGATCCCGGGCTTCTGAAGGATCTTAAGAAATTCGGCATGAAGGATGCCGGTAAATGTTATCACTGCGGAAACTGCACCGCCATATGCCCCCTTGCGGAAAAAGATAATACCTTCCCCAGGAGGATGATAAAATACGCCCAGATGGGCTTGAAAGAAAAGATAATGCAGAGCCCTGAGCCATGGCTGTGCTATTACTGCGGCGACTGCTCTGACCAGTGCCCCAGGGGCGCCGATCCCGGGGAGGCAATGATGGCCATGAGGCGTTACCTGACATCCAGGTACGACTGGACGGGCTTTTCCAGGAGGTTTTATATCTCCCATATGTTCGAGATCATAGCAGTTGTGATCGTTGCCCTGCTGGTAGGGCTTGCCCTCTGGAAATTTCACCTGCCGCCTTCCCTGGAGCATGCCCGGCTTAATTCGGTCTGGCCCGCGGAAAAGGTGGAGATAGCGGATCTTGTAATGGCCTTCATACTTACGGTTCTCCTCCTCAGCAACACCTACAGGTGTTTCAGCTTTATAATGGGCGATCTCAAATTCAAGGTGCCCCTGAGCATCTATATTAAAAAGGGCAAGGATCTGGTCCTGAATTTCCTGACCCAGAAGAGATTTGGAGAGTGCACAGACCGGATGCAGTGGTTTGTCCATCTGATGATTATGACCGGCTACTGCACCGTATTTCTGCTGGTGGCCGTCTTTCTTGCAGGCGGGCTTGAGGTCATAGGCCTTGCATGGGAGCCCATAAGTTTCCAGAGAGACTGGGACGCCCACTACCAAATCTGGCACCCCATGCGTTTCCTTGGCTACTACGCCACATTTGCGATCCTTTACGGAACGACCTATGCCATCATCGGCCGCCTGAAGAAGTCAAAGGCTCCCTATAAAAATTCCCACGCCACTGACTGGATGTTTCTGATACTCCTGGAGCTGACAACCCTCACAGGGATATTAATCCATTTGACCATACTTATAGACCTGCCGATGACCACTTACGTCCTTTATGTAGTCCACCTCATGGTTGCCGTACCAATGCTCGTCCTTGAGGTGCCCTTCGCAAAATGGGCGCACCTAGCCTTCAGGCCCGTCGCCCTGTATCTTATAAAGGTCAAGGAGGAATACGCCCGGGGGCTCCGGGCAGTTTAACAAAAAAATCCTGCCGGATTTTCGGCAATCAGAACCGGACCTGCCTTTTGAATAAGGCAGGTCCGGTTTTTTTGTGAAGAACAGAATAAAAATTTAAGTCGCCTTTGATTTCAGCCGAACATAAGTCTGTAAGATCGTGTCTGCGTCTCTGAATTTTCCGTTTATGCGGCGGCATTAGGAAAAAAAATTAAAATTATTTTTTAAAAATTAAAAAAAAGCTTGCATTTTTTTCAGACGAGCTTATATTCGCGCTAATTATAAACATCCTATTTACACAGGAGGAGTTATTGATGACTGAAGGCACTTCACTGATGCATGGCTTCAGAAGACAACAGCAGCAGGAGATTCCCTTCGATAAAGATGAGGAGCCTCCCAGTAGTAACTTACAACTTGAAATCCCAGCCTGGAATCATGACGTAACTATCCAGCAGCGCCATTCGGCAGTAGTTATCCCTTTTACCGGCAAAAGAACACCCCGTACTTCAATAAAGACAAAAATTTTCAGAAGACAGTTCTATCCTGAAGTTTCGGACAAACAATGGAATGACTGGCATTGGCAGGTCACAAACCGCATCCATACGGCCGATCAGCTGAAGAGCTTTCTTCTGCTTTCAGCCGAGGAGCAGACCGCCCTCGACAGCTTCACAGCCAAACTTCCCATGGGGATAACGCCCTATTATATGAGCCTCATTTCTCATTATGATGCGTCATCTCCCCTGCGCCGGAGCGTTATTCCTACGATCAATGAATTTATCGGCACACCGGAAGAGGCAGATGATCCCCTCGGCGAGGAGCATCAAAGCCCCGTCCCCGGACTGGTCCACAGGTATCCGGACAGGGTTCTTCTGCTTGCACTGGATTTCTGCTCCACCTACTGCAGATACTGCACGCGTTCCAGGGTTGTCGGCCATGGCGCCCTTCATCCCACAAGGAGCCGCCTTGAGAAGGCCTTTGATTATATAAGGGCAAACCCGCAGATAAGGGACGTGCTGGTCTCCGGCGGCGACCCCCTTACGATGAGCGATGAGCGCTTGAACTGGATCCTTACGAACCTCCGCAATATCCCTCATGTTGAGATAGTGCGGATCGGCACGAAGGTGCCGGCGGTTCTGCCCCAGAGGATAACCCCCCAGCTTGTCCGTATGCTTAGAAGACATCATCCGCTTCTGATGAGCCTTCATTTCACGCACCCTGATGAATGCACCCCGGAGTCGTACAAGGCATGCGCCATGCTGGCTGACGGCGGAATACCGCTGGGTTCCCAGACCGTCCTCCTTTCGGGGATCAACGACAATGTTGATACCATGAAGGACCTTGTTCATAACCTATTAAAGATGCGCGTGAGGCCCTATTACCTCTATCAGTGCGATCCTATTTCCGGGTCCTCCCATTTCCGAACAACCGTTGAAAAGGGCCTGGAGATCATCAGGGGGCTGAGGGGCTTCACCAGCGGATATGCGATCCCAACCTATGTGATAGACGCCCCCGGCGGCGGAGGGAAGATCCCCGTCATGCCGGACTATGTAGAGGGTAGAGAGGAAGACAACCTGGTTCTTCGCAATTATGAAGGCAACCTTTTTAAATATCCTGCCTACAAACCTGCGGAGTCCGCTCCAAGCGTCTTCGTCCCCATGCCCCATGCCGAGGCATAGGATGATTTTCGCATGATACCCTGACGCTGACGGCGGGAAGCTTCATTAAAATATTACACCAACCAGAGGGACTTTCCGGTTATTCTTCCGGAAAGTCCCTTTTTTATTGACAGCTCTTAAACTCCCCGTTATGAAGAATTTATTAAAAAGAGGAGGATAATCCATGAAAATCGGTTTGACCTATGATCTCAGGTCAGATTATCTTGCTGAAGGATACAGCGACCTGGAAACAGCGGAGTTTGATAGGGAGGATACCATCGAATCCCTTGAGAACAGCCTTAAGATCCTGGGGCACCGGACGGACCGCATCGGAAACGCACGCAAACTTATTGAGCGCCTGGCCATGAAGGACAGCTGGGACCTTGTCTTCAACATTGCCGAAGGGCTCAAGGGGATAGGCCGCGAGGCCCAGGTCCCTGCAATCCTGGATATATATGATATCCCCTACACCTTTTCCGATCCCCTCGTCATGAGCCTTACTCTCCATAAAGGCATGACCAAAAGGATAATACGTGATGCCGGAATTCCTACATCTGATTTTTTTGTGTTTGAGGGTGCCCTGAAAGAAGATGACATAACCTTGAAGCCCCCCTTTTTTATCAAGCCGGTTGCAGAGGGGACGGGAAAGGGGATTACGCCCGATTCAATCATAAGACAAAAAAAGGATCTTATCCCGGCATGCTTCAAGATGCTTTCCGAACACGATCAGCCTGTGCTGATAGAGCAGTATCTCCCGGGAAGGGAATTCACCGTAGGCATAACTGGGACCGGCTCCGAGGCAGCTGTAGTCGGGACAATGGAGGTCCATCTTCTGCCCGGGGCGGAACAGGGCGTCTATTCCTATGCAAACAAGGAGAACTGCGAGGAGCTCGTTAACTACATTATCAGAGACAGCCTGGCAGACCCTTTAGTAAAAAGATGTGAAGATGTCGCCGTCAGCGCCTGGCGCGCCCTGGGCTGCAGGGATGGCGGGCGCATAGATCTCCGCTGTGACGAGAACGAACTGCCGTATTTTTTGGAGGTGAACCCGCTTGCCGGACTGCACCCTGATCATTCAGACCTGCCTATTATCGCAAAGGGCGTAGGCCTGGGTTATCAGGCCCTCATCGAGAGGATCCTTGCCTCTGCCTGCAAAAGAATTAAGAAGACATCACAGTAAAAGTCTCTTAGAGAATAGGGGTAAAGATAATGCGTATAGCCATTGTGCATAACGAGATAGGGGAAGAGAGCAGGACAGACGAGCAGGATGTCCTGGTCCAGGCAGAGGCTATTTTAAAATCTCTTAAGGAATTAGGCCATGATGCATATCAATTATCCTGCAGCCTGGATCTTGCCGGGATCAAAAGTCAGCTTGAGTCGCTGAGGCCGGATATTGTCTTCAACCTTGTGGAATCCCTCGGGGGAGAAGAAAGGCTGATATATCTTTTTCCGGCGATGCTGGATATGATGGGCGTTCCCTATACAGGATCGCACACGGAGGCGATCTTTCTGACCTCCCACAAGGTGCTTGCCAAGGACCGGATGACCCTTACCGGACTGCCTACTCCTGCCTGGACCGGCCCCTATCCCTACGATGTTCCGGAAATGAACCATAATAAGCCGGACCTGCCTTTCAGGAAGATGCAATGGATTATCAAGTCCCTCAGGGATCACGGATCTCTCGGACTTGATGACAGCAACATAGTCTCAGGAAAGACCGAAGCCCAGCTGAACAACATACTCCAGAAACGGGCTGCCGGTTTAGGCGGGGCGTGTTTTGCCGAGGCATTTATCCACGGCAGGGAATTCAACATCTCCATCGTCGGCGGGCCCGATGGGCCCACGGTCCTGCCGCCCGCAGAGATTGTCTTTGAGGGTTTTGAAAAAGGTAAACCGGCCATAGTCGGTTATAAGGCAAAATGGGACGAGGAAACCTTTGAGTATGAAAACACCCCCAGGACCTTTGAGTTTAAGGAAAGTGATCAGCCTCTGCTTTTTACCCTCAAATCCCTGGCGCTTCGCTGCTGGAACCTCTTCGGGCTGAAGGGATACGCCAGGGTTGATTTCCGGGTAGATGAAATGGGGCAGCCATGGATACTTGAGATAAACTGTAATCCCTGCCTGAATCCTGACGGGGGTTTCCCGGCCGCGGTCATGCAGTCCGGTCTGACCTATACAGGGCTGATAGACAGAATCATTAATGAATCCGGAAAACCTCATACCCCGATAACCAGAACGGACTTGCTTCAGCAGCTCAAACTGCGCCATGATGTAATACCTTCTGACGCGGAAACTATCCGCAGGCTCACAGCGTCGACAGGCTTCTTTTACCCCTATGAGGTGGATGTGGCCGAAGAACTGGTCCTTGACCGTCTTTCCAAGGGTGATGCAAGTGATTATTCCTTTGTCTTCGCAGAACAGGATAGCCGTGTTGTAGGCTACACCTGTTACGGGCCTATTGCATGCACGGCCTCAAGCTTTGATTTCTACTGGATCGCCGTCAGCCCCGACACCCAGGGGAAAGGCCTGGGAAGGGTGCTCCTTAATGAAACAGAACGGCTTATTAAGAAGGCAAAGGGGGAGAGGATATATGTTGAGACATCCCAGCGGCCCCTCTACGACAGCACACGGGCCTTCTATGAGAGGTGCGGCTATACAGCGGAATCAACCCTGGAAAATTTTTATGCCCCGGGAGACGGGAAGGTAACATACTGCAAGGTCTTGATCTGAGGTTTGAAAATCAGTTTTAACCCAGGGTTAAACGGTTTCTTCCTGCCTTTTTGCTCTCATACATCAGCATGTCGGCCCTTTTAATCAATGTCTCAACATTGTCTTCATCTTTAACCATGGTGGCGCCTATTGAGACAGTGACATGCAGTTTCCTTTGTTCAAGGGAGATATAGGACCTTTCAATAAGCATCCTGAGCCTGTTTCCGAAGACTACAAGGTCATTAACAGTAATGTTTCGAATAATGCCGACAAACTCCTCCCCGCCCCAGCGGCCATAGACGTCAAAGGGCCTTGAATGAACGGCAAATGTCCTGGCAATATATTTCAGGACCCGGTCTCCTACATTATGTCCGTAGGTATCGTTGATGTTCTTAAAAAAATCTATGTCTATAAAAAAGACGCCGAAGGGAACCTTCAGCCGTTTTTTCTCCTGGAGCCTGATCTGTATCATCTTTTCCATATAGCTTCTGTTTGCCAGCTGGGTGAGAGGGTCCAGAAGGGCGAGCTTTTCCAGTTCCTTGACTCTTAATGAATTGGCGTTCTGGTTGCTTATATCGGTAAACAGCTCAATGGCGCCGATAACCTCTCCCTTTGCGTCGGTCAACACGCTGATCCTGACGGAGACAGGGACCCTGTGCCCGGCTTTATGGTGCATATAAACCTCGGCATCTCTGGGTTTTCCGTCACGGATAGTCTTATCAAGCGGGCAGCCAGCGAAGCACAGCTGGTTCCCTTCGCCGTCAACATGGGTCAGGATGTTATCTGAGCAGGATGACCCTATGACTTCATCGGCCCTGAACCCGGATATCGTTTCCGCGGCGCTGTTCCAGTAGCTGATCTTCTTATTGATATCCACAATGTACAAACCGTCGTGGAGGTTCTCAACAACCTTTTGAAAAAGATCGGTGTCAATGTGCATGGCTTACATCCCCCCGGATCTCATTTGCCGGCCCTTATTAAAAATCCTTTTGACTGCCCCAAGGTTTTCTGGCAGAGGCGGATAGCTACAGCTTCGTTTCCTGATTGTTTTTTCTGAAGTATATGACGATCAGTGCTATAATAGCACCAAATGAGCCTGCGTAAAAGTCATAAATTGAGCAGCTCCTTCCCGGCGCGAAAAGCTGGATTATCTCCGCCAGCCCGGCATATGCGGTCCCTGCGGTAAAACCGATGATTGCGGCGGTCTTTCGTCCGGTTCCCCTTGCGAGTGCAGACCCGTTTGCCAGGAAGGCGACAACGCCGAACAATATCATATGAACGATCTTGTCCGAATAGTCGAAGTCAGCGGCCTCCGGAAGGTCGGGAAATGGCCACGCAATCAGGAAAAGCACGATAATTACCCATATAAACAATGTTCTGTCTATTGTTTGCAGTCTCAATCTCTGTAACCCTGACCTATTAATCTGATATGAAAATTCCTTTCAGGATGTCTGTTGCTGCCATTCATACACAACTCTACCGCAGGTTGTAAAGCATTTAAAATCCGATTTTCCTTTGACCCTGTGAATTCAGTCTTAACAATAACATTTGCCTTTCATAACACATTGATAATATAAGGTGGAGCCGGCAAATAGGAATTAACGCTTTAACCCAAAAAGGATTTCAATAATACACATGGCAATCTTAAGTCTACAGGATGTAACCATAGGCTTCGGCGGCCTGCCTCTCCTGGAAAAGGCGGACATGCAGGTTGAAAAGGGGGAGAGGGTCTGCATCGTCGGCCGCAATGGCGAGGGAAAGACAACCATCCTGAGACTGATAGCCGGCGTAATTGCCCCTGACAGCGGCCGGATAAGCATTTCGAAAGGGGTTTCCATTGCCGGCCTTGATCAGGACATCCCCTCAGATATAAGGGGACCGATCTTTGATGTAGTCGCAGGCGGGCTTGCCGGGATCGGGGCCATGCTGGAAGAATACCACCATCTGGCGGTTGCGATGAAGCATGATGCTGATGAGGCCGTTCTGAGGAGACTTGATATCCTTCATGACAGGATTGAAAAGGAAAAGGGCTGGCTCGTCAATCAGAAGATCGAGACAATCCTGACCAGGCTTTCCCTTGATCCCGATATCCCCTTTGACACGCTTTCCGTGGGATTCAAAAGAAGGGTCCTCTTTGCCAGGGCCCTTGTTGCCGAACCGGACATCCTGCTTCTTGATGAACCCACCAATCACCTGGATATAGACTCCATCAGCTGGATGGAGGAGTTTCTCCTGAAATACAGGGGGACCGTTATCTTCGTGACCCATGACAGGGTGTTTCTTCAAAAACTGGCCACCAGGATTATTGAGATAGACCGGGGTCGCCTTCTGAACTGGGCCTGCGGATACAGGGATTTTCTCGATCGCAGGGAGGCGGCCCTTGATGCGGAGGAGGCGCAGAGGGACCAGTTCATGAAGAAACTGGAAAAGGAGGAGGAATGGGTCAAAAAGGGCGTCAAGGCAAGGCGCACGAGGAATGAAGGAAGGGTGCGGGCGCTTATGAAGCTGCGGGAGGAACAGCAGGCCTGGCGCAGCCAGATTGGAGGTGCACGGATAACCATCCAGGAGGCCGAGCAGACGGGGAAGCTGGTAGCAGAAGTGGACCATGTCTCCCACGGCTATCGCGGGGCGGCACTGATAAAGGACCTTTCCACAAGGGTAATAAGGGGGGACAGGATCGGGATCATCGGCCCTAACGGAATCGGCAAGACCACCCTTCTCGGCATCCTGCTTGGCCGTGTTATTCCGGATAGGGGAAGGGTGAAGCATGGCACAAGGCTTGAGGTTGTCTATTTTGACCAGCTCAGGGAGCAGCTGAACGAAGACCTCTCCGTGCAGGAGAACATAGCCGAGGGAAAGGACTTTATTGATATGGAAGGCGGCCGGCGCCATGTGATCGGGTACCTGAAGGACTTTTTGTTTTCCCCTGACAGGGCGAGGAGCCCTGTGAAGGTCCTCTCGGGAGGAGAAAGGAACAGGCTGCTCCTGGCAAGGCTTTTTACCCGGCCATCCAATGTCCTTGTGCTTGATGAGCCGACCAACGACCTTGATCTGGAGACCCTTGAACTCCTTGAGGACCGGCTTGCCGGCTATTCAGGGACCATCCTTTTAGTCAGCCATGACCGGGAGTTTCTCAATAACGTGGTTACAAGCACCCTTGTCTTTGAGGGTAACGGTGCCGTAGCAGAGTATCCCGGAGGCTATGACGACTGGCTGATTCAACGGCCAGTCCCGCCAGCAGCGCCGGAAAAAACCACAACAAAAAAACCGCCTGCAATTAAGCATAACGGGAATAAGGACAAACCCCGCAGGCTTACCTTCAAGGAGGCAAAGGAGCTGGATGCCCTTCCCGGCATCATTGAGAGACTGGAGCAGGAACAGAAAGGCATCTATGCTCAAATGGCTGATCCAAACTTTTACAAAGCGTCCGGAGATACTCTCCCTGATATGCGGATAAGGCTCGATGAGATCGAGAAAGACCTGAAGACGGCCTATGGCAGATGGGAGGAGTTAGAGGAGATTAAAGAGTTATCGGGAATTAGCTGAACTCATCCCTTAAATGGATCAGCGCCTCCTCCGCCATCCGGATAGGCTCTGTCCAGTATTAAGACGCCCGGGGATGCAGCTTCCCCTTTATGATGGCAAGCGAACGGCGGATAATTTCCAGCTAAGGCCGTCTCTGGTGAATATGAACGCAGTCTGCCCTTTGGGGTCTTCCTTGTCCTTGTCTTCTAACCTTACCACGAACCTGTTAAACCTATCATGCCCCATTGAATACCGGGGAACATCCTTGCCGGACTGCTTGGATACCTGCCCTTTCCCGCTCTTTTTCCCTAAAAGACCCTCACCCTTCATCATAGCGGCGATTCCCTCCGGTGTAACAAGGGCTTCGAACATCGGGTCGGCCACAGCGCCGAGGGATCGAAGCAGATTTGACTTACCTGCTGCCTGCTTTTCCACCAGGCCGCTTTTAATGCTCTCCCGCAGGGCCGGCAAGTCAATATGCCTTGATATTTCATTGGCATCCTGCGCCTCTATGGCCTTTTTCAACTGATACAGTGTGATATACGGGGCTGCGTAAAACCAGCCGCAGACGACCGCTATAAGTGCAGCAAGCGCTCCGGCGCCAATCTTATTGCCAACAGACATAATCTTACCTCTCTTTGCAGACAATGCCATTGATTAACAGGAACCGGTATTATCATCAACACATTGCATCCGGTGATTTTCGGGAGTATTTATCTTTAGTAGGGGCGCGCGGCACTCGCCCGTTCGGGGTGCAGGGGGAGGTTTTGGAAATTCAGAAACCCTTAACGTAACCCCTCCATGCCTCCCCTTAACCTAAGGGTAAAAGGCAAAAAAAGGTATTAATTCAATTTCCAAAGCTTTTCCCAAAGCTTCGCGCCCGGCTGAGTCGCCCCTTCCAGGTCCACCCTGGGCTGCCAGCCGCCTTTGATGTCATCCGCTATCTGTGTCGTTGGTTTCAGATCCTTTCCCTTAAGGCCGGGATAGTCCGGGCCATAGCGGTGGGCCCGGAACATGCCGTTCCCTTGCATCATGCTCAGATCCTCTATCTGGTTGCTGGCGCCATTGGATGTAACGGGGTTGATATATTCCCATGCCACTTCCTTTTGAGGGGTCACCTCAAAGAGGTGCCCTGAGTTCCCCGAGCATATCAATGTGTTCCCGTTGGGGAGCCGCTGTGCGCCTGAGATATGATCTGAATAAAAGGAATTTGGGGAGCCGGATTTGTACTCCCAGACTGTTTTCCCTGTATTGGGGTCCATTTCAATTACGGAGGAATAATTGATGGGAGGCTGCGCCCATCCGTTATTGAAGATCAGGATATTTCCTGCACCGGGCAGGCCCTTTGCAATCCATTTTGCGTCATGGGGACCAAAAAGGATCTGTTCACCAGCCGTTGACAGGGTCGGGGCCGCCCCTGCACCATAGGCGCTCGGGTTGCCCCATCGATATACGATATCTCCGGTCTTGCGATCAATTATATAAAGCTCTCCGAATTCCCTGGAGTCCACAAGTATTCTGTCAGTGGCCGGATCGTAATCAACCGTGTTGAAGTGGGTCCAGTCAGGGTTGTTCTGGCTATGCTCCGGGAGGACATAGGTTATGTAGTTCACATCAAGATGAGATTTGGAGTTCATGCCCCGGTGGTCCCAGGCGCTCCATTTCCAGACGATTTTGCCCTTTGGGTCTATTTCGTAGATCACATCGGTGGCCACGCCCTTTTCAGTTGTCTGGTCTGCCCGCCTGCCCCCTGCTATGGCATCTTTGTAGGAAATTGCCTCCCAGGCATTGCACAGCGTGTTGCCGTTGGGCAGCCGGACAAAATCATGATGCAGGGTCCCTTCCTCCGGGCCTGGCTCAAATTCCCACACAACATTATCGTCCCAGTCAAGTTCTATCAGACCCGTGGCCGAGCCCCCTAATGTCTTGCCGATCTTCTGCTGGCTCTCCCCTCCAGTGCCCGCTGCCGGAGGCTGCCCTCCTTCGGCCGCATTTCCGGGTTGGGCACCTCGTCCCATGCTGTCGCCGGTATTACCCAGGATGTGTCCGTTTTCCAGCAGAATAAAATGAAGGCCCGGCGGCTTGGCCTTGTGCTCCCATGTGTGCACCACATATCCAAGCATGTCGATAAGATAGGTTTTCCTGGAATTCATAGCTGTTATCAGTGTATACCCCTCATAGGCCTTCGATGCCTTGTACTGGATAAGCTGGGAAGGACCGAGGAGGGCCTCATAGGCTCCTGAAGGTGAAATAGAAAACACCGCAAATACTAATATGCATGGAAACATCAATTTTTTTATCATGTTTCACTCCTTGTTAGAAATTTAAAGTCGATTTACTTTGCCAGTTCCAGCTGCTCCCAGTGCTGGTTGGATTCCAGGTTAGGATTATAGCTCGGGCTGTCGCTCACGATGTATTCGCCGAGGTCATTGGCCCAGGCATTGCCATAGCCTGCCGGGAGTTCAACCTCCCTGCCGGCCCGCGTGTCGTTATACCTCTCCACTCCACGGATGTTGTCGCTGAAATTCTGGACAATCCTGTCATTCACGTCCTGCCTGGCCTCCCATGCCTGCTGCTGTTCTTCACGCATCTGGCTCCCTGCCTGGGCTATCATCTGTCCCATCTGGCCGACTGCCTTGATGCCCTGGATATATCTCTGGGCAAGCATCTCCTTTACGTTGACAAATTTGGCAACCCACTTCTGGTTAAACTTAATGGAATAGATCATTGTCTGAAAAAGCCTCGCACGGGAGTCCAGCCTTCCCTTCTGGTCCCTGAATGAGAAGACGTAATCCATGTACCAGTAATTGATATAATAGCTGCCGCTCATCCCGGAGGCGGGCATATTTATAAGGAACTGGCTGACGGCGGCGTAAAACTCCTCCTCCATCTGCCTTCCATCTTCGCTGTATGCCACCCTCATCTTTCCTGCCTCTGCCGAGGCATTTACACCCTGCGTGGCCTCTCCCATGGCCAGTTCCGCCAGTTCCGGGACCTTCTCCTCCTTGAGGATCGTCATCCCGTTTATATCCCTGTCTGCCCCAGGGATGATCGTCTGCGTAAAGGCATTCCGGAGGCTGACCGGCCTGCCTACCCGCGTGCCTAAACGGACGGTCCCTGCCGGGTTGGTTGTGAGAAAAAGATTGTTATTGGTCCAGAAATAGGCGCGTGTTGGAAAGAAGTTGAGCTCCTCTGAACCGCTGGGGTTATAAAAGCGGAAACTGGACTGGGCAGGCAGGGCCGGGTCCGCCGACCAGGTAACGCCGCCCTCCACCTTCCACCCCTTCGGGACGAGCATGCTGAAGACCTGCATATTGGTCATGGGGTCAACATAGCTGTAGGTGACAAAGGCCTGGGTATTCGTGGCGCCACCTTCTTTCCCGCGGGCTGCAGCCCTGACGTTCAGTGAACAGACAAAAGATAAGGTGATTAAAAAAAGAGCTGCTGCAATGATTAGACCCTTGTTGTTAATATAAATATTCATAAAAAGATACCCCCCCAGAGTGTTTTATATAAGCATTGATTTTATATGTCCCCTGAATGCCCTGTCAACAATGGGATTTATGTAGAATTCAGGCAGCCCCAATTTTATTATGGCCTTTCTGCAAAATTCCAATGGAGCAGCCTCTACTCCTGTATAAATACATTTTACCGCATCATCCAGGGCTTTTAAATACCTTTCACCTTCATCTAAAAACTTTTCAATCTCTTTCCTGTCATTAAGTGCTACGGTCCAGGATGTCAGCAAAAGTGCATAATCCTCACTTGTTCTTATGCGATTCAAAGATTTCATCAGATCATAAAAATTATCATAATTGGGGATGTCATTCTTTACAGGGATCGAATCAGCCGTGAATAATATTCTATCTTCCTCAAATAAAATATTTATGGAACCCCTGGAATGGCCGGGCGAATGAATGATTTTCAGGGTGATGTTTTCATCAGCCTTAACTCTCCGGCCGTGTTCTAAAGATCCATCGATTTTCACGGGTTCATCCACCAGGTCAAAAAACCCCGGGACAGGGCGCTCTTTCACCTGTGCCTCAATATTTTCAATCCAGCCTTTTTCACCTTCATGCGCTAAAACCCGGCACCCTGTTATCCTTTTAATCTCGGCGGCAGAGCCGATATGATCGGGATGGGAGTGAGACAAAATTACTGTTTCTACCTCTGCAATGTCGCGGCCGTTCTCTTTCATATAGTCCGATATCTTTATGGCACAGCCTTTCACCCCAGTGTCTATCAATGTTATTTTTTTCCCGAAAATAATTAGGGAATTTACAAATCTGTTAATCTTCATGTTTGGATTGAATTTTATTTCAAAATCCAATGGCAGCAAATGAATTTTTTCCGTAAGTTTCATATCTCAACTTCTCCATTCCAGGATTTCACCGCTAAGCCGTCCGCCTTCGCCAAGGCTACGGCGCGACAAGCAAGGCCGCGGAAAAATTAAACCTGCTCCGCTTAAGGGCCTTTGCCCACAATCATTTTGCACTCCTTTCATTACAACTCTGCTGAAAGCTCTTCAAGCTCTTTTATCACCTTATATGCCCCGTCAAAATTGCTGCTTCGCGTAAATTCATTCGGGATTACAATACACCTGATGCCGGCTTCTCTCGCGGCTGTGAGCCCCCGCTCCGAGTCTTCAATCACGAGACATTCCTCCGCGCTGAAGCCGCTGCGTTCAATCGCCTTCAGGTATGGTTCAGGGTGGGGCTTGCTGTGTGAGTAATCGCCTAACGTGATAGCAAACTGAAAGTATTTCAGGAAACCTGTCCGCCGGTGAATGATCCCGAAATGATCCGGCCGGGAGCTTGTGACAATCCCCATTAGATATCTCTTGCCTAACTCCTCCAGCACCTCCCCGGCGCCGTCAATAATGATGTCTTCCTGTTCAAGCAACGCACTATAAAGGTCATTACGTTTGTCACGCAGCTTTTCAATTTCATCCGGTGTGATTCCCTTTTCCCCGGCCAGGTACCACGGAGGCCTTCCCTGTACCAGGAGAAGCTCAATATACTGCTCTTTGGTAAGAACAACTCCCACACCCGCAAGCGCCCGCTGAGTGGCAATATAATAGAGCCTCTCAGTATCTACGAGCACGCCATCATTATCCCAAAAGATTGCTTTAATCATCTTTTTCTTTCATCTATCTGCTAAAAATAAGGGCTTGATCATAAATAACTTTCAGGGTCTTTCAAATCTGCGTCATCTGCGGATGAAAAACTTATTCTCTTCCACAGATTACACAGATTCTCGCAGATTATTTTTAAACCTTTAATATTGTACATTTCCTGGTATTTAAATCTGCGTAATCTGAGGATACATTGATAATATTTCCCGTTCCTTTTGTAGAAGCTTCTAATTTCAGTTGGTTACATTTTGTAACCTACTCAATTCCATCTATTATCTTCCGCATATTATATATAAGCCGTTTATTTTGAAATGGTCTTTTACATCTGCGTTAATCTGCGTAATCTGTGGACACTTAAGTAGTC
>Ga0209287_10000757_pt1 | contig 17881 bp, 20 predicted proteins | sample PPLLak3cmMay2015_2_FD_187255 | JGI IMG/M metagenome (GOLD analysis project Ga0209287, IMG submission 187255) | Freshwater sediment microbial communities from Prairie Pothole Lake near Jamestown, North Dakota, USA - PPLs Lake P8 Core (1) Depth... | ecosystem: Environmental > Aquatic > Freshwater... | reverse complement strand
TTGCTGCGAATTCGGCTGTGGTGCTATCCTCTCTGCTTGTGATAATCGTAGATTTGATTGCTGTACAAATTACCGATATGCTATGAATGCTACACAAACAGTAACTGTTGCTTCGGTTAAAACAGAAAACCCCAAGCAGGTTATTGAAATAAATAACCTCAGGAAAGGATTTGGCGCAGAGGATGTATTAATAAATGTGTCGCTGAAACTTTATAATGGCGAAAACCTCGTGGTGCTTGGAAAATCCGGCTCAGGAAAATCAGTCCTGATAAAATGTATTGTTCGTTTACTGGATCCGGATGACGGAACAATTAATGTGCTTGGGGAAGATGTGTGCGCATTAAACCATGACAGATTGGGAGAGTTGAGAAAAAAAATTGGATTTCTTTTTCAGAGTGGCGCATTGTATGATTCCATGACTGTAAAACAAAATTTGGAATTTCCATTGAGAAGAATAAGGAAGGATCTTAATCAAAAAGAAATAAACGAAAAAATAAATGAAGCTCTGGAAAATGTTGGTTTATCTGATGCTTTGAATAAAATGCCATCGCAATTATCAGGCGGAATGCGCAAGCGAATCAGCCTTGCACGAACCCTTGTTGTTGATCCCATGATAATGTTGTATGATGAACCAACAACAGGGCTTGATCCGGTAACATCAGATGAGATAAGTTTACTCATCAATGAAATTCAAAAAAAATATAAAACTTCTTCTCTCATCATCACGCACGATATTGAATGTGCCCGGACAACTGCAAACCGCATTGTTATGTTACTGAACGGTGAAGTTTATCAGGAAGGAGAATTGGAAAAGTTTGAAAAGTCAACTGATCCGTCAATCAGATCATTCTTTAAATGAAATAATATGGAAAAGCACACACAAAAATTCAAAGTAAGGTTAGGATTGTTCATTACAGGAGCATTGGTAATTTTTATTATTGCCATTTTTATAATAGGGAAGCAGGAAAATCTATTTGATCCTGTTTTTAAACTAACTACCGCTTTTAATAATGTAAGCGGGTTAGAGGTTGGAAGTAATATCCGTTTCTCAGGGATCAATGTAGGCACTGTTGATAACATTAATATAATCAATGATTCAACCGTACGCGTTGACATGTTAATTAAAAAAAGTATTCAGCAGTTTATTAAAGAAGATTGTGAAGCAGGCATAGGTTCTTCCGGGATTATTGGAGACCGCATCTTAATTATTACTCAGGGTACTTATGATGCTCCTTTAGCAAAAGACGGGGCATATATTGAGTCAAAAGAACCGGTTGAAACAGATGCTATAATGGAAAGCTTGCAAATAACAGCAGATAATGCTGCAATTATTTCATTTAACGTGGCAGAAATTATGATTAAAATAAATAGTGGAAGCGGAACACTCGGGAGATTGATCCAGGATTCAACCATTGCAGAAAATATTAATACGACCATCTCGAATCTCAGAAAAAGCAGCAAAGGGTTAAATGAAAATATGAATGCAGCCAAGGAAAATTTTCTTTTTAAAGGTTACTTTAACAGGAAAAAGAAAGCTGCGGAAAAAATAGCGAAGGATTCATTAGATGTTAAGATAGAAGAACAAAAAGAAATTGATGAGAAGAATAATTAATTACCTGGATATAAAGCGTTAATAATGGTAAATGAGAATATGGCTCAAACATATCTTCATTTTTATTTTTGTTTCTTTTTTAGTAAGTGATTTTGCATTGGCTCAGCAAACTCCTGTCAAAACAGATTCAACCAGAATTTTCTATCAAAACATTGAAACCTATTCCCGGCAAAGCAAGTTTAAAACATTTTTGTACAGGTTAATTTTCATTCCGGTAACTCCTGATACAAAGAATAAAGCAGTTAGAAAGAAGACATCTGAAAAACTTATACAAAAACCATACAGCGTCTTTGAGGGGAAAATCATCAGGAATATAAACATTGTTACCCTGGATCCTTTTGGTTACTCCGCCAATGATACGACTTTAGCAACTCAAAATATTTTGCTTAAAGCAGGGAATAGGATGCATATTAAGACAAAAGGCATCGCGATCCGGAACCTGTTACTTTTTCATAAAAATCGACCTTTCAATTTTTTACTTGTTAAGGAATCGGAGCGTTTAATCCGCAACCAGAAATATGTGCATGAAGTTGCTTTTTCATTTCTGGCTGTCGGGGAAAAATCTGATTCAGTAGATGTTTATATTCGTGAATTGGATAAATGGAGCATCCTTCCGGGAGGATCCATTTCAACTTCAAGTATAAATGTCAGTTTAACAGATAAAAATTTTTTCGGATCCGGTCATGAATTTCAAAATGTTTTTTCAAGGAATTTCACTAATGAGATTAATTCATTCAATACAAATTATTTCATCCCAAACATACGTAACACCTACATCAACGCGAAGTTGCATTATGGAATTGACGGACACAAAAATTTCACCAGAAGCCTGGCTGTTGACCGTCCTTTTTTTTCTCCATTAGCAAAGTGGGCAGCAGGTATATCTGTGGTATCTCAATACAAAATAGATTCCCTGAAAGATATTAATCTTGCTTATGCTCCAATTAATTTAAGATTCAATACACAGGATTTTTGGGCAGGCAAGGCGGTACGGATTTTCAAAGGCAAGAAGGAAGATGAGCTTATAACCAATTTAATCATTACGCTACGATATCTGCGTATCCGGTATTCTGAAAAGCCACCTGAACAAAATGATCCGTTAAATATTTTTTCCAACGAAGATTTTTATCTGGGCGGCATAGGTATTTCTACCCGGAAATATGTTCAGGATAAATATATCTTTAAATATGGTGTTATTGAAGATGTACCCGTCGGAAAAGCTTTTGGGTTAACTGGCGGTTATCAGGTAAAAGATAATTCGAGGCGGCTTTATTTAGGAACGCGGTTTTCATCTGGTAACTATTATCAATGGGGTTACCTGAGCTCCAACTTCGAATATGGAATTTTCTTTCATGTATCACAGGCTGAACAGGGTGTTTTTACCGCAGGAGTAAACTATTCTACAGAATTATTTGAAATCGGAAAATGGAAATTCAGGCAATTTGTAAAACCGCAGATTACTATTGGCATAAACCGGTTCGCTTACGATAGTTTAACTCTTAATGATGGTTACGGACTGGATGGATTTAACAGTACTGCCTTGTCAGGAACTAAGCGCTTATTAATTACTTTACAAACACAATCATACTCTCCATGGAATTTATTAGGATTCCGTTTTGGGCCTTTTCTTATTTGTTCTTTCGGCATTCTTGGTAATTCCGCAGAAGGGTTTAAAAGCAGCAAAGTGTATTCACAAATTGGATTGGGAGTATTAATCAAGAATGAGAATCTCGTTTTTAATGCATTTCAGATATCCATTTCATTTTATCCGTTGATTCCCGGGATTGGACAAAATGTCTTTAAAATGAACTCATTTAAGACAACTGATTTCGGTTTCAGAGATTTTGAAATTGAAAAACCGTCAGGAGTTACTTTTCAATAGGATGAAGGAAAATACTCTGAAACGTTCATCAGGCCTTGAAACCAATGAATAATACGGGTAAATTCAATTCAAAAAACCTACACATATTAAATACAGTGTTTTGGGAAATGTGTGATTTATGTAATTCTTTTTCAAAATTGTGTAACACATGTATAATTCCGGGTTTTTACCTTTATGTTAAATAATTTCACTGAAATCAAATGCAATTGCATTAATTGAATCAGTCAATCCTAAAATAAAAAGAATATGTTTAACAGAAGCGTTGTTCAAAAAGTACTGAGGGAAACCTGGCAATCTGAGGCCATTCCAAGATCTGCGCCTAAACCATCCGATGATCAGAGTAGTGTGACTTCTCAGTTAATATATGATGTTTTTGGCGGTGAAATTCTTAAAATCCGTAATAAAAAGGGTTGGCATTTTTATAACCGGATTGATGGTAAAAGAATAGATTTTACAGGATCAGAATTTATTAATTCTTCCGGGGATAATCGCTTGGAGGAACTTCCTTCCACTCCTGATGAGACGTTTGATTATTTTGCACAGGAGGATTATTCAACCCTTTTTATAAGGTTTATAAGATTATTCGAAGAGGCAGTAGGACTGAAGAAATACCGATCTGGTTTTATTAAATGAAAATGTTCTATACTATAGGAAGCCATTTGAATACCCGGATATTGCAACTTATTTTAGATGTGTGAATTATGTAACTAATATAAATAATTACGTAACACTTTGTGATAAGGTTGTATTTACCTTTATCCTGTGATAATAATGTCACAATTAAATTCACCAAAATGAAATTAAAAAATGTGTTTTCAATCATAGCAATGCTGATGATTGTATTTATGTTTAGCTGTACAAAAGATGATCAGCCAGGCATTCGTCCTTCGGTAACTTCAACATATCCGCTCAATAATGTCACAGATATTCCCCGCAACACTGAAATAGAATTTACCTTCAGTGAAGAAATGGATCCCTCAACGGTTAACAATTCAACATTTATTTTAAAACATGGAGTAACAACAGTTCCCGGAGCAGTGACTTATTCCGGGAATACAGCAACTTTTACGCCGTCAGGTCCCCTGGCAGCCAATACAACTTATACTGCAACTGTAACAACCGGGGCAACAAGCTTAACAGGCAATTCACTTGAAACCGATGCTATTTGGAGTTTCACAACCGGTGGATCTACTACAGTTTTGGCAGTGGTTAATCTGGGTTCTTCAGACGATTATGTTATTCTGGCTAAAACAGCAATCAATAACAATTCAACTTCAGCAGTTACCGGAGATTTAGGTCTTAGTCCGGCAGCTACATCTTATGTTACTGGACTTGCCCTGACTGATGCTACCGGATATGCGACTTCTGTGCAGGTAACCGGAAAAATATTTGCAGCCGATATGGCGGATCCGACTCCAGTTAACCTCACTACAGCCGTCAACAACATGCTTACTGCTTACACTGATGCAGCCGGACGTCCTTCCCCGGATTTCCTGGAATTGGGCACTGGAAATATTGGCGGGAAAACTCTTACGCCGGGACTCTATAAATGGACAACCACAGTTACTATGCCATCTGATGTTACCATTTCGGGTAGTGAAACCGATGTATGGATCTTCCAGATTGCAGGTGACCTTTCAATGAGTACTGCAGTTAGGATTACCCTCAACGGAGGCGCTCTATCCAGGAACATTTTCTGGCAGGTAGCTGGTCAGGCGACTTTAGGGACAACTTCTCACTTCGAAGGAATTATATTATCGATGACAGGCATTACTTTTCAAACAGGTGCATCAATTAATGGAAGAGCACTGGCACAGACTGCAGTCGTTCTGGATGCGAATACTGTCACAGAACCATAACAAATATACTTAGCCTTGCCACGTTTTGCGTGGCAACTGGCTAATTAAAAATACTAATTATGAAAAAAGCAGGAGTCGTCATCGTAATACTTGGTTTAATATTAACCATTTTTACTGCTGTCACTTTCTTCACAAAGGAGAGAGTAGCAAAAATCGGTGATGTCAATATCATGGCAAACAAACGGCACAGCCTTAAATGGTCACCTCTGGTCGGAATTGCTGTAATGGCAATTGGCGGAGTTATTGTATGGCAGTCTCCTAAAAGATAGTTTCTGAGAATTAAATTAATAACGAATAACATGAAATACTCAATAATAAGAAAGTTTGCCTTTTTGCTAATCTTTGGAGCATTCAGTATGGCGGTTCTGGCAAATCCCCCACTGGCTTCAAAACAGCAAATAGGAATGTATATTAATTCGAAAACATGCATCGTATATGAAAGCGGTAATATTTCCTACAACATATTAATTAAAGATGCTGTTGAGAAATACTGGGAATCAACTGATTTTGAATTTATTGACCAGCAGGAGTTCGAAAAGCGGCGGTTCGATTCGCATTACTCTTTTTTAGTCCTCCTGACCGGCATTTATGATAACGATCCGGGTGGAGTAAGTTATAATTATATAAGTCTGGTCCTCGGAGGACCGGAAAATGACATGACCAAAATGCCTGAATTATGCAGTATACCACTATCATATTCTGATGACAATAATATTAATGATTATGATTATGCATTGCCCTCCATAATCAGATTTATGCAGAAACATGCAAAAAACCTGGAAAAGAACCGGTTCATCATTTCACTTAAAGGGTTGAAATATTATAATGGTTCAGCAGATTTTAAAGATAAGGTACTGCTCTTAGATAAAGAAAAGATGGCCCCGGATGCTGATACACCTGAAAAAATTAATACAATATACCCTTATTATATTAAATTGATTACATTTTCAGAGATTGAGAATGAACTTGCTGAAAACTCTGCAAATGCAGTATTTCACTTTCATGTCGGCCCAATCCAGAATAAAGCTGCGGGCAAATGTTTTGAAATGATTTTTGATAATGAAGGTAATCTCTGGTACTTTAATTCCCGCAAGATCACCAATAAAAACGAAGATGGCCTGAATCTGAACGATTTTTCACAGATCAGGTAAGGAAGCTCTTCTATACCGTTGGTTGGACCGCTTCCTGGATGATGTAACTTATTTTAAATTTATGAATTATATAATTAATTTAAATAATTACATAACAATTTGTGATGAAGTTGATTTTACCTTTATTCTGTGACAATTTAGTCACAAAACCATAATAAATATACCCTGACTTGCCACGTTTTACGTGGCAACTGGCTAACTAAAAAAAACTAATTATGAAAAAAACAGGAATTGTCATCGTAATACTTGGATTAATACTAACCATTTTTACTGCTGTCACTTTCTTCACAAAGGAGAGAATAGCGAAAATTGGTGATATTAATATTATGGCAAACAAACGACACCATCTCAACTGGTCGCCATTGATTGGTGTTGCAGTAATGGGAATAGGAGGAGTTCTTTATGTGATGGCTCCCAAAAAATAGTCAACAGTTTGAAGCTTGTAAAACTTTATGTATTGGAAAATCAATGAAAAAGGCAGAGAATAAATTATTAAATCAAACTCTTCCCAAGTCTCCTACCGGAATTCAGGGGTTTGATGAAATAACAAGCGGTGGATTACCAACAGGCAGACCAACCCTCGTATGTGGTGGTGCAGGATGCGGAAAAACACTTTTTGGAATGGAGTTCCTTGTGCGTGGTGCGACGCAATTTAACGAACCGGGTGTATTTATGTCATTCGAAGAAACTAATGAAGAATTAACCAAAAATGTTTCTTCACTTGGTTTTGATCTGGAAGCCCTTGTCAGGAATAGAAAAATTGCACTTGACCACGTTCATATTGAGCGCAGTGAAATTGAAGAAACCGGGGAATACGATTTAGAAGGTTTATTCGTACGACTTAATTATGCTATTGATTCTATCGGAGCAAAGCGTGTTGTATTAGACACGATTGAATCGCTATTTGCCGGATTGCCAAACCATCTGATCTTACGTGCTGAACTGCGGCGTTTATTTCACTGGTTAAAAGATAAAGGTGTTACTGCAATCATAACAGGCGAGCGCGGAGAAGAAACACTTACCAGACAAGGTTTGGAAGAATATGTTTCAGATTGTGTCATTATGCTCGACCATCGTGTAACCGATCAGACTTCTACACGTCGTTTACGGGTTGTTAAATATCGTGGTTCAATGCATGGGACCAATGAGTATCCATTTTTGATTGATGAAAATGGTTTTTCAGTATTGCCTGTAACTTCCTTAGGATTAAAACATATTGTATCAAACGAGAGAATCTCAAGCGGTATTACTTTACTAGATAAGATGCTTGAAGGGAAAGGTTATTACCGCGGCAGCACTGTACTTGTTTCTGGTACTGCCGGAGTAGGAAAAACCAGTGTAGCAGCTCACTTTGCAGAAGATGCATGTAAACGAGGAGAACGTGTCCTTTATTTCTGTTTCGAAGAATCTCCAAACCAGTTAATGCGCAATATGCTTTCGATAGGTATAAAATTGGAACCATGGGCACGGAAAGGACTTTTACAATTTCAGGCAACCCGGCCGACATTTTATGGTCTGGAAATGCATTTAGCTGTAACTCACAAGATTGTAAGTGCTTTCAAACCTGCTGTTGTTATTCTGGATCCAATAAATACTTTCGTTATAGGTGATAAAGATAACGAAGTAAAAACGATGTTAATGCGTATTGTTGATTTTCTCAAGGCGAATCAAATAACAGCATTGTTTACCAGCCTGACATCACGTGAAAGCGCGTTGGAGAGTTCTGATGTTGGAATTTCATCATTGATAGATACCTGGTTATTACTTCGTGATATAGAATTGAACGGCGAACGGAACAGGGGAATGTATGTTCTTAAATCGCGCGGGATGGCCAATTCTAACCAGATTCGCGAGTTTATTCTGACTGACCATGGTGTAGAATTAAGAGAGGCCTATGTAGGTGCCAGCGGAGTATTAACCGGCTCAGCCCGTGTCGCACAGGAAGCTCTTGAAAACGCCGAAGTGTTGACGAGAAAACATGATATTGAACGAAAAAAGCGCGAAATAGAACGAAAACGCATGGCATTAGAAGCACGAATTGCAGCTTTGAATGCAGATTTTGCGTCGGTAGAATCCGAAACTCTAAAAATGATAGAAACAGAACAGGATATGATTAAAAGACTGGAACAAGACAAAATAGAAATGGCAGTAAGCAGAAAAGCTGTCATTGAAAAAAGAACAGCCAGCAAATTGAAAAAATAACTAAAACAAGTACCCGATGAAACCAAAGAAGGAGAATTCAGATAAAAGAATTAAAAAAGAAAAACCGGTTAATACACCGGATGATAAGTGGATACTTCGTTTATATGTTGCCGGACAAACGCCAAAAGCCCTTACTGCATTTACAAATCTGAAAAAGATATGTGAAGAGCAATTAGACGGGAAATATTCTATTGAAGTAATTGACCTTTTGATAAATCCTCAGCTGGGTAGCGAAGACCAGATTCTTGCTTTACCAACATTAGTAAGAAAATTGCCGGTACCTGTTCGTAAAATAATCGGTGATCTATCAGATACAGAACGTGTTCTTGTTGGATTAGATTTATTTAATGTTAGCTGATTTATAAATACAATATTAATCAGTAAAAATAATGAAACCGATAAAAACCAAGGTGAAAGGATCAACCTCAAAGGTTGATCTGACAATGTCTGAATCAGACAAAAACAAATATGTCCTGCGTTTATATATAACAGGGACAACGAGTCGGTCGGTCTTAGCCCTGACAAACCTGAAAAAGATATGTGAAGAATATCTTGAAGGACGATATGAACTGGAAGTGATCGACCTGTATAAAATGCCAAGCCTGGCAAGAGATGAACAGATAATTGCAGCCCCGACATTGATTAAAAAAATACCGCTTCCATTCCGTCGTATTATTGGCGATATGTCAAACATAGAAAAAGTCCTTCTTGGATTAGACCTGAAAAAAATAAAAGGGTTATGAGTTTTTAGAAAACTTTAGAATATTTGATTTATGATGATAACGTCAACAGCCAAAACAAGAGAACAACTCATTATTGAGAATGAAGAATTACACTCCCGCCTGGCTGAAACTGAAGAAGCGCTTAGAGCGATCCGAAGCGGAGAAGTGGATGCGATTGTGGTTTCAGGTACGAATGGAGAGCAAGTTTATTCTATTAGTTCTGCTGAAACGCCGTATCGTACTTTCATAGAAGAGATGAACGAAGGAGCAGTTACCCTTTCAAAAGAAGGTATGATTATCTATTGTAATCAGAAATTTGCTGAACTTGTGCACGAACCAGTTGAGTGTGTGATTGGTTCATACTTTAAGCGTTTCATCCCTCCAAATGATAAATCAAGATTTGATAAATTACTTAATCAAAAAGCTCATAGTAAAAACGATGTTTTAATAGTATCCTTATTAAGCTCAGTATATCTGAAACTATCCTTTCAGCTTTTACCTGCCTATCTGCAAGGTGATTATTGCATCCTTGTTGCAACTGACATTTCAGAAATGAAGAAGGAAGAAAAAAAACTTCTTGACTTACATCATTTATTAGAACAAAAATTAGATATAATACAGCGTTTGCGTATGCAGCTTATTGATAAAAAAATTGATGATAAAATAGAAATAAATAAATTAAAGGTTACAAATAAAAAGCTGGTTAAAGAAATCACAAGACTTAAGCTGGCAGAACCCCAGAATCACTAGATGTGTGAATTATATAAATCTATTAACGATTTGTGTAACAATTATGTAAGGATATCAGACTACTTTTACAATAAAGTAATAATTAATATAATAATACAATGAAAAAATTTATAATGACATGTCTAATTCTTTTTTGCCTGGTTTCGATCATCAAAGCACAGGATTACAATACAGGGATCGGACTACGGGCTGGGTTTAACCAGGGGCTCACTGTAAAACAGTTTATCAGCCAGAAGTCGGCGCTTGAGTTTCTGCTAGCAACCAGGTGGAGAGGCTTTGAGATTACCGGGCTCTATGAAATCCATAACCAGGCTTTCAATGCAGAAAGATTGAATTGGTATATAGGATTTGGTGGACATGTTGGTTTCTGGAACGGAGATTATGCACCATGGGGAGATCCTGATGAAAGCTATACTGTTGTCGGAATAGATGGGATACTTGGTCTGGAGTATAGCTTCACGGAGGTTCCTATAAACCTGGGAATCGACTGGAAACCATCCTATAACCTTGTAGGATATACAGGATTCTGGGCTGATGGTGGCGCCATTTCAATAAGGTATATTTTTTAATCTACTATAGACCCGGGATTTTTATTGCCCTGGCTCCTCCCGCTGAAGTTTCAATAATTTCGAGATAACAGCGGGTTTATAATTATTTGGGTTCAACATGTATCGTCACATTCAGGTTCTCAAATGCGGCGCTAAGTTTATCCTCTATCTCATCGCAGAACTTATGGGAATCACCGACCGACACCTCTGCCGGTATTTCAATATGAATATCGATGAATCTGTAATTTCCTGCCTTTCGTGTACGGAGTCCGTGATAATTGACACCCATCTGGTTCAGTTTCAACTCCAGGTCGTTAATCTCATCCTCCCCCCAGGATGAATCGAGAAGAGGCCAGAAAGCCCTCCTGAGAAGCTCTAACGATTCCCTTATAATAAAAAGAGCGACCAGGATAGCAACGGCCGGGTCGAGCCATTTGATATCGGTGATGAGTATCAGCAGAAGACCCAGTGCCACTCCGGCTGAAGTATAAACATCCGTCTTCAGATGCAGGGCATCAGCTTCAAGAGCGACTGACTTTGTTTCGCGGGCAACCTTATATAGTCTTCTGGAAACCAGAATATTAACAACAGCCGAAATACCCATTACAATTGATCCTATCCATAATTTCTCCAGTACAATTTCTTCACCAAGAAGCTTTTTAACCGCCTCAATTATGATAAGTGCAGCAGCCACAAGGATCAGTACCGCCTCAATAACTCCGGAGATGTTCTCAACTTTTCCATGTCCGTAAGGATGTTTTGAATCGGGAGGATTATCAGATACCTTAACAGAAAAAAACGCAATGAGTGCGGCAACAAGGTCCATTGATGAGTGGATCGCTTCGGAAATGATACTGACCGAGCCGCTTAAAATACCCACGATAACTTTCATCACTATTAAAAGTGAGTTTGAAATAATGGAAAGCCGTGCGGTTTTGACTTTTATGTTCATACATTTATCAGTTCATAGGCAATGCTCCCAAGACCTATTTTTTCGGCATGCTCAATCCCTGCCTGCCAGAAAGTATCCGGATGGGTCAGCTTGAATTTATCCTCATCCTTAAGATCCCCGTGTTCATGATCCTTGCGGATTTTGCTGCCTGCAAGCGCCGGGGCAGCTTTAACCAGATCAGCGCTTGCCTGGTCAAGTGCAACAGGATCAAATGATGCCGCAATACCAATATCCGGTACCAGCGGGTAATCATTGGCATCCCAGCAGTCACAGTTCGGAGAGACATCCATTATAAAATTAATGTGAAAAGACGACTTGTCCTTAACTGCGGCCAATGCATATTCTGAAATTCTTTTGCAGGCAATATCCGAAGCATTTTTCCAGACTACCCTTGCGGCGTTGAACTGGCATACTGCAACACACTGCCCGCATCCGACACATTTTTTATAATTTATTTTTGCAATTTTATCAGGACCTACTTTAATTGCATCGTGAGCGCAATACTTTTCGCAAATCCTGCATCCGGTACAATTTTGTTCGTGGATCTTTGGTGAAGAGCCTGAATGAAGGAATAGTTTTCCTCCGACTGAAGCACATCCCATACCCAGATTCTTAAGCGCTCCTCCAAATCCTGTGAGCTCATGGCCCTTAAAGTGATTCATGCTTATTATTACATCGGCATCGGCAATTGCTGATCCGATCTTAGCCGTTTTGGAAAACTCCAGCCCGAGTTCTATCTCACGAAATTCAGTTCCCCTTATACCGTCAGCGATAATGACAGGGCAATCCGTTGCCATGGGATTGTAACCATTTTCAAAAGCAGCTTCAATATGTGAGGGTGCATTTGAACGTCTTCCGTAATAAAGAGTATTGCAGTCTGTCAGGAAAGGGATCGCCTCACGTTTTTTGAGCATCTTCACTATATGTGCAGCATAGTTTGGCCTCAGGTATGCCAGGTTGCCAGGTTCGCCGAAATGTATCTTAATTGCAGTTATCTTCCTCTTGAAATCAATCTTTTCAATACCTGCCCTGATTACAAGATTCTCAAGCTTCTTCAATAGATTCTGCGAAGGCTTTGTCCTGAGGTTTGTAAACCAGACTTTTGATGAGCTCATATTTTCAGGATTAAATCGTAAATCTCTTCAATAAGCCATTTAGGCGTTGATGTTGCTCCGCATACACCGGCAGATCGTTTTCCTGTAAACCACGATCTGTCAATTTCTTCAGTCGATGATACAAAGTAAGTATCCGGATTAATGCTTTTACAGACTGAGTAGAGCATCTTCCCGTTTGAACTCTCCCTGCCGCTAACAAAAATCAGGATATCATGCTTCCGGGCAAACGACCTCAGGTGGGGTTCTCTGTTTGCAACCTGTCCGCAAATTGTATTAAACACCCTTAGATATTTCTCAGGATCAAGAACACCTGCTTTTTTCATTTCCGACTTCACCTGTTCCGCAAAATTGCGGTAATCATCTGTATACATTGTTGTTTGTGCGTACAGGTTTACAGGCTTTGTCATGTCAATCTTACTGATGTCCCGGGGTCCGGAGACCAGAATACCTTCATTTTCTGTCTGACCAAGCAGTCCCACTACCTCTGCATGATCCTGTTTACCAAAAATCACTACCTGTCCGTTGTTTTCTTTTGATTTCAGCCAGTTTTCCTTTATCCTTAACTGCAACTTTTTTACAATGGGGCAGGTTGCTTCGATAATTGTGATATTGTTTTTTTCAGCTGTAAAGTAAGTTTCAGGAGGTTCTCCGTGCGCCCTGATCAGTACCTTGCAGTTCTTGAGTTTTTGGAATTTCTTATGGTCGATTGAGACCATCCCGAGAGCTGTAAGCCTTTCCACCTCTTTATCATTATGGACAATAGGACCCAGAGAAAAGACCTTTTCACCCTTAAGGAGGGCTTTTTCCGCCACCTCGACAGCATTCTGAACACCGAAACAGAATCCGGATTGTTTATCAATCTCTGCTTCCATCTATCTTTTCCTCAATGATTCGCATGACCCAGTCCATCTGGTCGACGACACTCATCCTGCTGTTGTCGAGGATAACGGCGTCATCAGCTCTCCGAAGAGGGCTGATATCCCTGTTTTCATCGGTTATGTCCCTGGCTATTATGTTCTTGCGGATCTCTTCAAACTCTATGTTAAGCCCTTTGGTTTTAAGCTCATCATATCTTCTCTGTGCTCTGATATCAACAGATGCTGTCATGAATATTTTCAGATCAGCATCGGGAAATACCACGGTTCCGATATCCCTTCCATCCATCACAATTCCCTTAAACACCCCTATCTGCCTCTGCAGCTCCACCATCCGGTAACGAACCTCAGGGATCTGGCTTACCCTGCTGACATGAGCTGAAACTTCAATGCCCCGGATCTCCTGCTCAACATTCTCAGAGTTCAGAAACGTCTCATATTCAGATATATCAGGATTATATACAAATTCGATATGAATATCCTTCAGTTCGCCTATTATGGACTGTTCGTGAATAACACCGGTTCCGACCAACTTTCTCCTCAGGGAGTAAAGCGTCACGGCCCTGTACATTGCACCGCTGTCGATGTAAATGTAATTAAGCTCCTTAGCTATTGCCCTGGCAAAGGTGCTTTTCCCGCAGGAGGAGTATCCGTCAATAGCTATGATGAGTTTCTTTTTCATCTTTATTCCGACCCCCCAACCCCCCTGAAGGGGGGCTATAAACCCATCGTTTTTTAAGGGTTTTAACCCCCCTTCAGGGGGGCAGGGGGGTTAGGGGTGGGGGGTAAATTATAAAGTTACTGACTTTTGCCGAAAAAACCAAACCGTCAGTTCCGGAACCGGTTATAAATACTGCTGGTTTTGAGGATCAGGGAGAGATGGGTGGATGATCCTGCCAGGTGATATGTTGCCCTGCCCAGCTCTATGTTCAGCATTGAAGTGTTGATTCCGAATCCCCATGAAAATCCAACACTTGATATCTTTGATTGCACCTGCAACTCTCTGCGCCTCTGATAATTGAACCCCGTGCTGAAATAGAAGTTTTTATGCGGAATGATTTCAATCCCAACAACAACATGTCTCATCATGTTTTCAAGGAATTCGGAAGATTGAAGGAAACTGGTCTTAACGTAGGTCGTGTCATTCCGGTTATACTGGTATGTAAGATCGAATTTCTCGAGATGCCTCAGGGTAAATGAAAAACGAAATGGCGCATGTGCAAGCTTCTGCGTCACTCCTGCCTGTATCTCGAACGGCAGCTTCTGACGATCTTCCCCTGAATATTTTGTAACCTGCAGGCCTATGTTCCTGATCACCAGTCCGGCCGAAAAGAGCCCGGACCGGTTTTGATAGGCTGCACCCAGGTCAAAGGCAAACCCGAATGAGGTGTATCTCTCAAGATGTGACAGTATTGGTTTGAAAGTGATCCCCACTCTGAAAAGAGTATCTATTTCCCTTGAGTATATTATTGGCAGGGCATATTCTGAAGCAGAGAAAGTGCCGGTGATCACTCCTGAAGGATCAGCTTCGGTGAAGGATCCGTAATTCAGGTAGGTCAGACCTGCTCCGAAACTGCCAATGCTTTCGAAGGACTGCGAATACAATGCAAGGCCGTAATTCACGCCGGCAAAATAGTTGACATAGCTGAGTGCGATATTCCTGTCCATTACCGAATTCAGCAGGGCGGGATTATGGTAGGAAAGGTTGAGATTATCAGCATTCAGCGATACATTTGAGCCTCCTGTTGATGCCACCAGTCCCGAATGGGTCAGATTGAGAAATTCATAGACATTGTCGCCTCCTGTCTGGGCATTCAGTGAAGCAGCAAGCAAAACTGCCAGTATAACATTAATGATTCTTTTTGCCATTTCTGCGATCGCACTCAAATATAACAGGATTTTAGTTAAACGGCCAGCCTGCTGAATTAGTATTAAGAAAGTGACATAAGGAGGATCCTGCTCAGGCTGTTTTTCCGGCAAGAATAAGTCCTTCATCGGTCTTCTTTGGCCTGCCGTTTATCTGTGACATGAAAATTCCGGCAATAACAACGAGCATCCCGGCAATATTCTGAACCGACAGTTTGTCGCCCAGCAGGACAAATGCAAAGAGTGCAGTGAAAACAGGGATGAAATTGGTGAATACATTTGCTTTTGTGATCCCCATATACCTCACAGAATAAGCAAAAAGGATAAATGCTCCGCATGATGCAAAAACCGACAGCTCAAGAACCGGCAGGAAACTTCTAAATATAAAAGGCGTATTTAAAAAATTTCCGAGACCAGTGATCAGAAAAACCGGGAGAAAGAGAACAGTCCCTATAATATTCTGCACCAGCACAATAAAAACCGGGCTGTATGTTCCGACCAGCCTGCTGAGGGTCAGGTTATAACCAACGGCAGAAAAAACCGCCAGGAAAAGGAGTGCCAGCCCTCTCAGATTAAAGGAAAGGGATCCATCCTTGTTGATCAGAAAAATCACCACGCCGATAAATGAGAGTATTATTCCGGCATAGTTGATAGCCTTCAGTCTCTCCCTGAAGATTAACCATGCCCCCAGGGTGGCGATCACAGGAATCGTGGAAATGATCACGGAACCAACTGTGGCTGAGACATAGGTAAGCCCGTAACTTTCACCCAGGAAATAGAGGAACGGCTCCAGCACTGCAAGAAGCAGAAACAATTTCCTGTCCTCCTTTTTAATTTTCATGAATCCCTTTGTGAGCCACAGATAAAATGAAACCAGGATCACAGCAATGACAAGACGGATAAATACTATTGTAAGCGGCTGGTAGGTTTCATTGGCAATTTTGAACCAGATGAAGGAGAATGACCAGAAGATCATTGACAATACAACAGCAATATAATTCTTAAGGCTTCTGCTCAATTTTTTATTCCGGGATTTATCCGCGCCGCGAATTTAAGCAAAAACCCGGAATGAGGATTTACACATTAAATGCAATAATTCGAACGGATTGAATTATGAAACTGAATGCTTAATGTAAAAATCAGTATCATAAGCAGATAGATTTAAAGATGGCTTCGAACATGTGTAAAAAATGGTTTCCGGGTGATTTGAAACTGAGTCATAAATTATTATATTTGCCGCCTCTGAACGGAGATAAATTTTAGTAATTTGTTGAACTATAGTAATAAACCGGGAGAATGAAAATTCTTGTATGTATAAGCAACGTGCCTGACACAACAACAAAGATCAGGTTCAACGAAAGCAATAGCTCTGTTGACACCGCCGGAGTTCAATGGGTGATTAATCCGTGGGATGAGCTTTCCCTTACGAGAGCTCTTGAGCTCAGGGACGACCCTTCAGGCGTAATAAAATCGGTAACTGTGGCTCATGTCGGGCCAGTCACATCAGAGCCGACAATCAGAAAGGCTCTTGCGATAGGTGCCGACGATGCCATAAGGGTGAATGCCGGATCGTCAGACGCTTATTTTACTGCAGCCCAGCTTGCAGAGGTAATAAGAAAAGAGCAGTTCGATATTATCATGTGCGGAATTGAGTCGAGCGATTATAACGGCTCCCTTGTAGGCGGGATGATTTCCGAGTTCCTTGGCCTGCCTTCAGTTTCGGCTGTTTCAGGCATCATGATCGAAAACGGCCAGCCTGTTCTTATCCGTGAAATTGACGGCGGGAAGGAGACTGTATCAATTCCCGCACCTTTCGTGGCAGTAGTCCAGAAAGGTATCGCCAAAGAACCCCGCATTGCCGCAATGAGAGGGATAATGATGGCCAGGACAAAACCCCTGAAGGTCTTTGAACCTGTTGCAGCTGAGTCACTTACAGAAATACGGGCTTTTGAGAAACCAGCTCCGAGATCAGCCTGCAAATTTGTCGATCCCGAAAATCCGGGACAGCTTATCGAAATGCTTCAGAACGAGGCAAAAATCATATGATCGTTAATAACATAAATCTGAACAAACATGTCAGTTTTAGTATTTACTGAAAATTGGGACGGAAAATTCAAGAAGCTGTCGTTTGAACTGGTATCCTATGCTTCGGCAATGGCTAAAATGATAAACACGTCCGTTACGACTCTCTCAATCGGTAAGGTTGAAGATGCTGAGCTGAGAGAGCTTGGGAAATACGGAGCACAAAAGATAATAAATATTGAAAGCGAATTGCTTTCAGTAATGGATAATCAGGCTTATGTGTCTGTTATCTCCGATATTGTAAAGAAAGAAAGCGCTTCAGTTA
>Ga0209287_10000754_pt1 | contig 17909 bp, 19 predicted proteins | sample PPLLak3cmMay2015_2_FD_187255 | JGI IMG/M metagenome (GOLD analysis project Ga0209287, IMG submission 187255) | Freshwater sediment microbial communities from Prairie Pothole Lake near Jamestown, North Dakota, USA - PPLs Lake P8 Core (1) Depth... | ecosystem: Environmental > Aquatic > Freshwater... | reverse complement strand
ATCTTATGCTTCGGCTGTTACAACTATCTGAACACCACCATTACCGTGGAAGGTTACCTGCGCTGTCAGAACACACGGCTCATCGTCTTCTACATCAATGGACTAGAGTACCGCGATTGCCCTATGGATTTCCCCATGATTTCTAAGCTGGGCTAATCGTTTTCTCTTTTTTTTATGCTTTAAAAAAAAATTCTTTGACACGCTATGAAACGTTTGAGTTCTTTCTTCTATATGTACTCAATGAGTTTGGAAATTTGAGGATTCTTCAGTCCCATCTTCCTCACGGTCACAAGAGTCTCCACAATAGAATATTCTTGAATATATGTATGAAATCTCTGAAAGGTTAAATCGACATATTTTTTTGCAGAGACGATATCAGGAGCATAAAAGGTGAGTACCCAATCAGCGATTCCATGTGTGAAATAAATATCCTCAATTTTTACTAATCCTTCAGGGTAATCATCGATTTTTCGTAAAATTATTTCTTTTTTGACGTCTTGGTTTAAAGGTGTACTATTCCTTTTTATCAGGAGCATGAAGTGCTTCAGATTTCGTATCGTTACATCCGCTACAGCAGTATACCCCCAAATGATTTTTCGTTCCTCTAGAAGTTTTATGATCCTCCAGACCTTCTGCCGAGAGAAACCGCATTGTTTCGCAATCTCATCAATGCTTTCCTTTGCTTGGCGCTCCAAGAGTGCTAAGACCTGTTCTTCATCCGCCGTGATGGTTTCATTCATGGTTGTCGTCATAATTCCCACCATTCATTTCATTTAAAGCAATGAATTATGTCATTTTGTAACAATTTCTCCCTTAAAAACATATCCTCTTAACGAAAATGGGTACTAAGTGTTCAATATCATCTAAAGACATCGATACAAATCAACATTCTATTCGTAAGGAAGGAAGTGTATGACCCTCGTCTCTGTTTTACTTTCTTTTTTATTCTTTAGTTCGTCTAGAGAATCTACGGCGAGAACATAAAAGAAAACACCAGCGCATAGAAGGACAAGACCAAATAATGTAATGAGAGTGCCCCAATTCATTTCAAATAGAATAGATCCGGTAACAATTAGAATAATTCCGATGAGTACTTCTCCTTCTTTCATAACCTCTCCACTAGAGCGTTGAGAAATGATTCTATATAAATTTATCCTGTCATAATGTCAAAAAAACATCCTTTTTTCTTTTTTTCCAGGATGTACTCCGACCCAGAATTGTTTCCGTTGTCATCACCGCTTGCTCCGATGATGGCTGTATCCCCCAAAAGAGAAACAAAATAGCCAAAATGATCACCTGCTGCACCGTTTATTGCAAGGACTTTTTGTAGCTTAGTCTAATCCATTGACGAAGACCGTAAAAAATAAGCTGGAAACACCGTATTTATCGTGCTATTTTTTAGGGACTCACCCGGAGGAAATAGGCACAGTAACTAGCAGCATACACACGCATATTCCTGCCATTTTATATTTCATTTTTATTTTCCTCTCCCAAAATCTGATGGGACTGCCGTGTCTGGTAGTTCATCTCGTAGTATTGCGCGATGGGACTCAATGCCGAGTTACCTGCTTCATCGTAGGCAAGAGCCTGTGAGTTGTTGGTTGGTTTCCCGGCGAATTCAAACTCGTAGGGTGGTGTTTCGACGCTTCCGATAAATGCATTATCCACGTAGAATTCTACGGAAACAACACCACTAGTTACATCATTTACTGTTGCATTACACAACCATTTATCCTTCATGAAGTTGAGCGGTATGAAGGTGTAATCGATGAATACTGGGGTAGTTTTGTCAATTTTAAAGGTCACATTGGAGGTTGCTTCAATGTTTCCTGCATTATCAACGGAGTAGTAGGATACTACATGCTCGGCACTATCTGAGTCGACAATGATAGGTGTGAAATAAATTATCCATTCACCATCATCAATTTTATATAATGTGTAGGCGACACCATGTGGCCACTTGTTGTCTACTGCAGTTAAGATTACTTGGACATTGCTGATATACCAGTCGTTCTGTCCCATGGTCCCACTTATAGTTGCGTTTGTGGTTGGTGGAGTTGTGTCTGGGTAGGAAATTTCCCAGGTCTTGGTTTTCTTGTCGTTGTTGGGGTGGTCATCGCCAACAAGTTGTGTCTGCATGGTGAGTTTGTAGAAACCTTCCTCCGACATATTATATGTAATGTCCGGGAAGATTACGGTAGCTATAGCACCAGGTGCGAGTGGGCTAGCGACGATAACGGTCTCGTTGTAGATGAGACTCCAGTCTTTTGTGATATATGCGTTTACGGGGATATCTCCCTCTGAGTAGGTGACACCAAGGTTCTGGATGATACCCTCAACGGAATTCGGATGATACCAATCTGGTTTGGTGATCTCTACAATACCGACATCATGTTCATAGAATAATGTAATTAATTTGGCAAGTTCGTTATCAGCTGAATCTTCATCGGATACATTCATTGAAACAGTTGCATTAATCAGATAATTAATCGTTGTTGCAAAGGGGACATCCGCCGGGGTCCAATCTGGGAGGATGACGTTTATCGTTTCTCCTGGATTGATATTGGCTAGTACCGTCTGATCATATTCCGGGATCATATCAATGATGCCAAGCCAGACGTCATCAATGTACCAGTAGTTGATGTTCCAGCTGTAACCGCTCATATCCCAGGCGATTTGCAGGGTGGCTGATCCGACGCCATTGGTTGCGGTCAGAGTGATCTCCGTGGTGGCTGGCCCATAGGAGCCTCCAGCGCGCATGTACGCATCCTGCCAGGTTGCTCCGCCATCAATGGAGGTGACGACTTTCAAGGTGTAATCACTGTTGTAGTCGTTGACCATTTCCTTGTATTTCAAGGCAAGTGTTGTGTACCCGGTTGTGTCAATGACACCAGTATACAGCAAGTGCTCATCGGTAGTTGAAGGATAGTAGTTGAAGATTGCTTCTGGTGCTTCTCCACCAGCGTAGTTCGTACTGCTGCTGTACCAGTTGTCTGGGTAGTTTGTTCCCCATCCTGCGGGTGGCACGCCGCCTGCGAAATCTTCCTCAAGCAGTGTGGTATAGAGGGCTTTTCCAATGGTCATGCTCACGTTGACGCTCTCTGCGTTCTGACCATGATTCTCAATCACGACTTCGGGTATTTGAGTCTCTGCGAGTCCATCCACAGGTGAAACGATCTGGGTGACTGCGACATCATTGATGTAGTACCCAAAATGCAGAGTGATCGTTTCCTGTTTGAAGTCGAATGGGAAGTAATTACCAGGGAACTGAGTGGCTGCTCTGACAATATACGATAAATTTACATCCTCGTCGACACCAAGATCTGATGGTGTCCAATCGGGAAGCGTCACGTCCATTGTCACCCATGCAGGAATATCGACATACATCGTCTGATTATACTCAGGTACTCGATTTCTCCAGCCCAGCCAGACATCATCAATCGCCCAGACATTCATCCAAGTATATAGCCCGGAATACATAAATCGAATCCCGGTTTGTGTACCAATATAGGCAGAAATATTTATCGTATATAACCAAGGCCACAGAGATACCGTAATCGGGTTCGTCCACGGTGAGACGTCATTCCAGGTTGTTCCTCCATCACCAGTGGCCTCCACGGTGCAATTACATGGTCCACCTCCCCAGTCAATGTAGGACCGGAAGCTCAGTTCCAGTCCAGTTGAAGAAGAGGTGTCGACATATGCTGATTGGAAGCCTGCTGTACCACCTTGGTTGTTGTATGATGAAAGGATGGCCTCAGGAGATGTTCCACCAGCATAGGATGTGGAGCTCTGCACCCAGAAATCTGTAGTAGCTAGATTGCTCCATCCGGCAGGGGGGAATACCCCATCGAAATGCTGGTTAAAATAATCAGTGCATTGGTTCTTCGTGATTTTCATGTTCACAGGGACGTTGTCGATATCATACCATCCATGGTTTTCCACGGTAACTTCGGGGGTGATGATCTCTGCATCCCCTGAGACAGGTGCATTTATCTCATTGACCCCAATACCAGGAGTGAGCCACCAGCCGAGAACAGCTAATCCATCGATTTCAACTCCCCAGGGGGAAAAATCATTAATGATAGTAACCTGTGCGGTTTCAACATCACAGGTGGCAAGATAACTCTGACCACTTATTTCATATGCTGCAAGATACAGCCCGCCATACAGTCGATCGAATTTACCCTCCTGAGCATAGCAGAACGTATGCCCCATGTCCCCAATCGTTGTGGCAACGCCAGTAGATTTGTCAATTGCATACAGGGTACTATGTCCCATCCCGACTACATCATACCCATACATATTACCGTCCGTATTAATCATGATACTAATCATGTAGGTGCTTATATCAAAAAGTCCAATAGGCGTGGTCTCACCGGTCTCGATATCGATGGTCAACAGACCGTTTACTGTACTGACATACCAAACACCGGTTGTTTCATCAATCACCATACTAGTTAACCAGGGAATCGTATTGGCGATGAAGTTCATATCTCCAGTGTATGGATCGATTTGATACAGACCACCATAATAATTCACACCATACCAGTTCCCCTCATAATCAAAATCTGAGCCTGAGATGAAATCTATCCAGGTACCTTGAAGAAGATGTACCTCAGCATCACTATCAAAGGTGACGGGACCTTGATCCATCGACATGCCATAAGCATTATATGCGTAGAAATCACCTCTAAAACCAGGTGGTGTGAGTTGAGTTTTTCCGGTGGTTGTTTGTATGGGAGATCTTTTCATATGCGGTGCTAAACCAGCGAGTGGTGATGGTGGTTGTCCGTTTCTTGTTCTGCAACTATTCTGTATCGGTATTTCATTTGAGAAATATAATGCCAGGTCATTATGAGAAGATGTACTTTGAATCATTGGAATTAAATTCATACCGGCTAATAAAAAAACTATACTGACAGGAAACACTTTTCTAAAAATCATCTTAATCATGCAATGAATTCCTCCTTACCTATTCCCAATGCAGGCTATCTATTTAAAATTATAGTTGAATAACTAAAAAAAAGATTTCATACTGGATTTCTGGGGGGTTTTGTTTGATTCGGAAACATTCATACAGTTTTAAAAAATAATTCAGTCTACTGAATCATTTTCAGTTCCTCGAACTCACCAAGTTGTTTATTCTTCATGACATTGTCATAGGTGAAAAATCGCCCGTTCATCGCCACATACACACCTCGTGGCAGCGATTGAACGAAGGCCAGCGCACTGCCCAGGTTGAACAACCCATCGGAGCTACCGAACCGATACGGGATCATCGCCCCGGTCAGAACAATGGTCTTATCTTTGATTGTCTCCCCAAGCTGCTTCGCGGTCTCCACCATGGTATCAGTCCCGTGGGTGATGACGATTCGTTCTTCCTCTGCGTTCCGGCAATTCTCCACGATGATCGCCCGATCCTGATCCTTCATATTGACGCTGTCAATCATCATCAAAGTGCGGATGTCTACCTCCACCTTGCAGTGTCCAAGTTTCAGCATCTCAGGAAGGTGCGTGTCACGGAAGAAGAGTTTTCCTTCTATCATGTCATATTCCTTGTCGAATGTCCCGCCGGTAACAAAAATCTTGATTGCCATAGTTCAACCCAATCCCTGTCGGTACTGAGGACCGGTAATCTGCTTGGTTTTTAAGTCTTTTTTCCTTGATGATGATAATCGATTACGGGGAATGTTTCAGTCGAGATGATGTTGCCTAATTTTTTTATCTTATCTTCGATGATATAACTGATTGTCTCTGAGTTGTCAGCCTTGACTTTAAAAATTAAATCATATTCTCCAAATAAGGGATGAGCTTCACAGATCTCATCAAGATAATTCGATTGATAATATACATCACGAGCATGTCCAGGGGATGTTTTCACAAGTATGTATGCCATTGCCATGTTTATCGACTTCCAATCAAAAATTTGATGACGTGAGCATTATATTCCTTATAAATTTTACCACAATGTCTATAAATAAAAATAAAAATCGGACAAAATAGGAATATGAATACAAAAAATACAGTAAATTCCAAAATATACCCGACAAACAAAAGAATATTATAGAAAAAATTCATACAATGTTTGAAATATCCTAGGATAGTAATCATCATATGTCGGAAAATAAAATCAATCCACTAGAAAGTCAAATACTCCGACTGTTGCAGGGAGATGCTAGAAAATCATTTACCGAAATCGCAACACAATGTCAAGTATCCACCGATACAATTACACATCGTTTCCATGCCATGAAAAAAAAGGGAATCATCCGTGGAACAACTATTGTGATTGACCCCAAACAAATCGAAAAAAAATACCTCGTTTTCATTGGAATACAAGTCACACACCCATATTCAAATCAAGTGCTTACTATGGTAAAAAAAATACCAGGGATGTGCGTCGTGACACGCGCAATAGGACGCTATGATATCGAAGCGATAGCAATCCAAGAAAACATCGAAAAAATAGGGCTGACGAAAAGCACCATTAGCGATTTCCAACAAGTAAAAAACGTCGACATAGATATTTTGGTTGATAAACCACTTTTATGCCCAAAAAATTTTGAACTTGAGTAGGAGCCAAGAATGGAAATCGATAAAATCGACATGATAATCATCGAAGAACTCAAAAAAGATGCACGAACCTCGTTCCGCGAAATCGCTAGGACACTACAGGTCTCCCCAGATACAATCAGCAATCGTTTTGAACAATTAAAAAAAGAAGGAGTGATTATCAACTCGACGGTCGTTATCGACCCATCGAAGATAGGGTATTCCTTCATCGCACGGTTTGGTATCAACGTAAAACCTGCGTATTCCCCTCAGGTATGCGAAAAAATAATCCAATTACCAAGTGTGATTGTCGTTTCAAAACTTGTTGGAAGTCATGATGTCATTGCCATAAGCGTAGTGAAAGATTTTCATCATCTGTGCGGACTACGAGACACGATTTTAGAAATGCCCTATGTAGAAAAAGTCGAAGTGGGGATGTGGATAGAAACCATGGAACTCTGCCCTCATTATTTCTTGATTTGATCCAGTGTCACCCTTTGATGTACCTTTACATTGAGAGTTTTTCTAACCGATGTTTAATACTCCCCAAAGAAACGCATTGCTCACCTATTGAAAAGGTCATCGACCGCGAAAGAAAGGTCTTTATGATGGCGCCAATACACTCCGGAAACTTCTAATTGTATTTTTTCCCCACCCCCGCCCCCAGAGACATCCTATAAGCAATAAGAACTACTAAAAAAAAGATGGGGGTATTTCCTGGTACTTGCAGGGAGAACGATAAAAATCAGAAGAGTATGAAATGTATGATTTGTATGAAAAATATTATATAGGCGACGTCCCTTACCAGTCGCTTCAAGGGAACACAATGATGAAAGACATGAAATTCTACGGGAGCGCCACCGTCGGCGAACGAGGACAAATCGTCCTACCAGCAAACCTCCGAAAAGATTTCCACATAAAAAAAGGTGACAAACTCCTCGTCATCGGAAACGCTGAATCCTACCACATCAGCTTAGTCAACGCAGAATCGATGAACACCTACCTCGACTTCATGAGCAAACAAATAAACAAAATGAAATCAACCATCAAGAAAAAGTGATAAGAATGGAACCAGACCAACAAAGAACCACCCAGACAACCCATCAATTCAAATGCCCCAGCTGCGACACCATCCGAGAATACAGTGGCAACCCCGGCGACCAGCTTATCGTGACCTGCTCAGAATGCAACACAAAAGGAAGAATCACCATCCCAGTCGGTGACAAAATATTTTCCACAAACGGAAACGCCATTGAGATTTCCCATCTTCGCAAACTCTTCGGGGACTTCCCAGCGATAGACGATGTCTCCTTTACCGTCAAAAAAGGAGAGATCTTCGGATTACTCGGCCCGAATGGTGCAGGCAAATCAACCATCATCCGGATGCTCTGCACCCTGACAAGACCAACAAAAGGCACTGCGACCATCGCAGGCTATGACGTCGTGAAACAAGCAGGAAAAGTCAGACAACACATCGGTCTTGTCTCTGAAAAAATGATCATGTATGAACAACTCACAGCACGAGAAAACCTCAAACTGTTCGGCAAACTGTTCAACCTCCCCAATGACTCTTTGAACAAACGCATCGATGAACTCCTCCGTTTCGTCCGCATGGAAAAATGGGCGGACCAGCGGATCAGCACATTCTCGACAGGCATGAAACAACGCATCAACGTCATCCGCGCACTCGTCAACCAACCAGAGATCCTCTTCCTCGACGAGCCAACCCTGGGGTTAGACCCACAATCAACTGCAGAGATACGAGAACTGACCAAGAGAATCAACCAAGAACAAGGCACGACGATCATCCTTACCACACACATTATGTTCGAGGCCGAAGCCCTCTGCAAACGCATCGGCATCATCGACCATGGGAACATCGTCGCACTTGACACGCCAGCGAATCTGAAGAAACTCATCTCAGGGACCGATGTCTCTACCTTTGAAATCGAGATAGCAAACCTTGAGCCACGGATGATGAACGCAGTGCAATCACTTCCACTGGTCAAATCACTGGTCCAGGAGGATCCCACTCATCTCTTGGTGCGGACCACAGGTGATGACGCGTTTGACAGCATCGTAGATTCCCTGCGGAAGAACGGTGCGAAAGTCCGATTGGTAAAGAACCTAGAACCCTCTCTAGAAGATGTGTTTTTACATTTAACCGGACGTGAAGCCCGCGAAAAAATATCAGAAAATACGAAAAGTAGCGTCGGACCGGGACATGGACCAATGCGACGTCGAGCAAAAAGGATACGGTAGGTGAAAGAAATGGGTGTAAGAAATTTACTACGTCACAGTGGATGGATCTGCTGGAAGGACCTCTTAGAGTTCAGCCGGAGCAAACTACGTCTCATCATGCTGGTGCTCATGCCCTTGTTCATGATGGTGATGGTCGGGTTCATCTTCCCCACAGGCAATTCCATTAGCGATACACCAATCGCACTGGTGAACAATGACACAGGGAGCATGGGATCTTCATTTGTGACCCAGTTAGAGGTCATCAATAACCAGACCGGGATGATGGACATCAGGTCCGCATCGGATTTCAACGACATCAAAACGAAACTTCAGAACAATGAAATCAATGGGGGGATCATCATCCCTGAGAACTTCTCATCAGACATCCTTGCAGGAAGACAAGGGATGATCACGATCGTCATCGACCAATCCAACCCGCAGATGTCACTCACCATCCAAGGGGTTCTGACAAAAACCATCGAAGCGATGGGGAAACAGACCGCCATCTACAACCTGAATAACACGTTCCATGTTTCAATCACAACAGCATCATCCATGGTGACGCCCTATGTCGTCGAATCAAAAGGCATCGTCCCCGGGGAGCCGAACTACTTCCAGTTCGTCGCCCCTGGCATCATCGCCATGGTCGTCATGATGGCGCTCATGACCGGACTCCCCCATGCGATCTCCTACGAAAAAGACATGGGAACCTTAGACGGGATGCTAGCCGCACCCATCAACCGGCTCTCTATTATCCTAGGCAAAGTCATGGCGCAGACCGTGCGAGGGATGATCCAAGGATTCATTATTCTGTTTCTCGCTGTGGTTCTTTTTGGTGTCGTCATCGTAGGAAACATCCTGCTGGTCATCTTCCTCATCCTCCTGACCGTCTTTAGCTTCGTCGGTCTTGGCATCCTGATTACCTCATTTACCGAAAATGAAGAGACCGCAACCATGGTCATGATGACCCTGATGTTCCCCATGATGTTCCTCTCAGGGGTGTTCTTCCCGCTGCAACAGATGCCGTGGTACATGCAAGGGCTGGCCAAATTCCTACCACTGACCTATGCTACAACCGCCTTGCGGAAAGTCATGGTGCTCGGAGCTGATATCTCTTCAGTCGGAACTGAGATACTAATTCTAGTCGGATTCGGTATCGTTCTACTAGCCATCGCAGTACCGATGTTCAGGCAGGCGATGAGCAAATAAAAAAAATCTTCCATTCTTTTTTCTTTCTCTTTTTTTTTCATGAGAAGTCCCCCCAGAGCCGTAAGTAGAATAATTTCTTTGGCAAGACTAAAAAAATTCAAGAAATATAAACAAAAAAAATTATTATATGATGTAGTTAAATGAAGATATATCAGAAAAACAACTACCGTACCACACTGATCCTTATTGTTAGCTTTTTTACCGAATCAGCACAGTCCGTAAAGACTGCCTACACATAAAGTTCTTTGCTTCATGTTGAAGAGAAAAGTGAAACGATCTGTTAAATTTTTTTCTTCGAAAAACTTCCTAAAATTCGAAAATCTTCCAATAATGTATTAATATTTTAACCCCCCCTTAACGTAAACAGTAAGAACAAAAAAAATGTGAAATGTAGGAGATAGAAACTATGAAACTGAAAATAGGTATCGTAGCAATCGCAGCCTTACTCCTGTTCTCAGGAGTCGTTATGGCGGCGGAAAAACAAGCCGGTAACGGTCAATGCCAAGAGCAAAAAACACAATATCAACCATTACCTGGTGGAAATGGATTGATGCAACAGTTTAGGAACCGGATCCGTGATATGCTTGGATCATGCCAAGGCTGTGCAAATCTCACTGAACTTACTGGCGTTATGACCTATGATGAGACCAATTTCTATATCGATGTCGTCGAACTGCATTTCGGCCCACGATGGTATATTACCTCAGCAATGTCCACAGTCGACTATGATGGAGATACCCAGCTCGAACTGATCATTGATGAACTACTCGGTCTTGTGAACACCACAGTCACTGTCGAGGGACACTATCAGTCTGATAACTGGATGAGTGTCTTTACCATCAACGGCGAAGTCTACCGTGAACCTGGTCAGCCGATATGGGCATCACAACACCAATGGAATTGGCGCTACAGAAACCACAACGGTCAACCATAAACAAGGGATTTTTCGAGGGGAACATCATCCCCTCAGCTTTTCATTACTGAGAAAGATTTCTTCTTATTTTTAACAATTGAAATCGCAGTTCCAATAAACCGAAATCATTGAAAACATCCAATTCGATAACCTATCAAAAATTCGATAATCTTCCAAAAACCTATTTAAAGTTAGAAAACGAGATATCATCAGTGGTGATAAATCCTATGAAAACATCGAAAAAAACCATAGTCGTGTTCCTTCTCATCTTCTCCGTACTCGTCACCTGTTTAGTTCCATCGGTTTTCGCTCTGGAAGGAAATGGGTACCAAAATAAGGGTGGCCAAGGGAATTCATCGGGAACCCAACAGCAAGGATCAGGTACAACAAACCAGACAGGAGGCTATGGGGGAAAACAAGGCGCAGGTAACAACCAGAACGGGTCTGGACAACAAGGAGGCAACGATACAAACTCTTCAGAAGGACATCAATACAGACACCAATATCAGAGACGCTTTACGCTCATGGACGGCGCAGGCAATTACACCCGAATACGCTCACAATGTCGAAACAATGCCACACAAGAATCCTTTGAAATCTTCTTTACCATCGATAACGGACCAACACTGCAGCTTTCCTACATTCCCACCTTGAACGCAAGCATAGGCGAACGTCATTTCAGTCTGATTGTAGAACAACTCATCGAATATAACGATATTAACGCGAATGGGAAATACGATCATACTGATAGTATCGTCAGTTCCCAAAATCTCTCCAATATCACATTTACGAACATCACCTATACAAACAGTACAACACCAGAGGGGAAAACCTTCACCGTTATTGAAACACATACTTCAAATGATCTCTTCTCCATCTTAATCTACCTTGTAAGTGAAAAAACCATGTTCCAAAATACTACCATCACCCAAAAAGAAATAAAAATCGATTTCAAAATCACTAACTATCCTTTCATGAACCAAACAAGTCAACTTGCGCTCATCACTCAAATCGAGACACCTTTTTTTATCAACCCGGAACAGAACACCTATGATGAAATACAAGGGATAGCCAGCCAAGAAAGCGGACTGAACATCTCCTCTGCAACCAGGAGTGGCTTCTTCAGCTGGGCAAATGAAGTCATCGTCGATAATACAACATATCCAGTGAATGTGACCGTTCTTACACAAACAGAACAAACATTCACGGGAAATAACCCAGAAACATACACACAAAGTCAAATCATATTCTCCTATCCCCGAGGAGACACCATCATACATGACCCAAAGATCGGGGTCATCGAACTACTTGGAGGTGTGATCCCAGCAGTACTCCAATACGAATACCTCTCCATTATCTATCTGCTCGCCTGCATCGTCTCAGCAATCATCTTCTACGGGGTTGTGTATTACAGAAAAAAACGGTGACTATCACAAACATCTTTATATCTCACTTTCTCCATCATCAATAAAAAAAATAAGGTGATTCCATGGACACCATCCCGTTAATGAATATCAGCATCGTTGGAATTACTACCGTTTTTTCCTTAGGTCTGTTCATCATATCGCTGAACAGCTATCGCAAAACACAGAAGAAAAAAATCCTATTCGTCAGTCTCGTACTCCTCCTGTTTTTTATAAAAAACCTCTTACTGAGCGTCTTATTATTTACCGCACAGATTGAGAATACTGTCACTATTCTTGCACTCGAACTCTTCGATTTGCTCATCCTGGTGTTCCTTTTCATCGCAGTATTAACCAAATAGAGAGTTCGATATGGAGGACGTTCTCGAACTGGAAACACGGCGAAAAATCTTCGATATCATCTCAAAAAACCCTGGACTCCATCTCAGTAAAATCGCTGAGCTACTGCAAATGCGCATCTCACATGTCGAATATCATGTGAATTATCTTGAAAAACATGAACTGATCACCATTGAAAAATCAACCGGATATAAACGATCTTATATCAAGGGGACAATCGGGACTCAAGACAAACGGTACCTCTCGGTGCTCAGGCAAAAAACCCTTCTTCACATCATTCTCTTTCTTTTAAAAAAACAAACAGTCCAACATAAGGAGATCCTCGAAAACGTCGCTGTTTCCCCATCCACCCTTTCCTATCATCTGAATAAATTAGTGAAGCATGATATTGTCGAGGTCCAACGATACGGTGAACACAAAGGATATCAACTGAAAAACCGAGAAGAAATCATCACATGGCTCATCCAATACAAACCATTTGATTTATACGAAGAATTCACCGATGTGTGGTCTGATATCTCCATTTAACGTTTCCTTTGAATGTCATGAGACATTACGAAAGGAACGTTCATGACGTTTTCATATCATATTTTTCCATAAAAATTGATAGATGTATTTGAACAACAAATCTGTATACCTGTCTATTTTAATATTCTTCGAAAACCTTCCAAAAATTCGATAAATTTCCAAGAATTGATTTAAGTAAAAAAGTCCATAAGGATAGTATAGGAGATATCTATGAAAAAGAAAACCTTAGTAATAATAACTTGTTTAGTAATTGGAATCGTTGGATTTGCTGGAAGCGCAATGGCAACCGGCATGGGACCAGCACCGAACGCAGGTGACGGTGTCCCAGATGGCAGCGGATTTGATTCACCGAATGGACCAAATGGTACTGGTGATTCAGGAAATGGACCAGCACCCAACTCTGGTGATGGAATCCCTGATGGACCGGGTTGGTAATTCTTGAACAGAAGAGAATCAGATAAAAAAAGGTAGAGGATTCCAACCTCATTCTTTTTTTCTCTTTTTCCCATCCACCGTACATTAGATTATTTTTCCATTCCCGATGTTGTGGAGTTTCTTCGTATTTAAATCAAGTAAAATAAATGTATCGTTTTTTGTATACTTGACTGGTTTTTCAGCTTCAATAGCAATCATATGATCATAGATCTCTGTGATTGTGATCGGAATGCTTTGCATTCCTATGGCGCCATGAAACATCCCTTTTTTGACGTCTGAATAATACTGGTTTTTTATGAAATGAAGTGTAAATTTGTTATCAGTTTTTCCAGGCATCCTCCATCCACTATCTTTTCGCAATAGAGTCACATATATTTTAGTTACAATCTTGTCAAACTCTGGATCTTGATAGTTTGATAATCCAGGTGGTGGTTCATCACAATCAAAAAACCATCCATCAGGTAAAAAATTCAACACAGAGTCAGGGACAACACCAAGAAACTTAAAAGTACAATTCTCACTTAGCGAATTATGCATTAATGTATCTAGTCGGATTCGGCATCGTTCTACTAGACATCGCAGTACCGATGTTCAGGCAGGCAATGAGCAAATAAAAAAAGGAAAGACGAACCTGGAATTGTTAAAAGACGAAACGTTCGAATTAACTTCCTGATTCGGTGACTCCTCTCACCCAGATCTCCCAGTTCGCTACATACGATTGTACAAATCCTTCCATCTGACTGCCAAGAACTCCGATCTCATAATCTGTTAACCCCTCTTCATCATCAACAGTATCATACACCCCAAAAAAGGCAAACCCGTGTTTTCCTTCAGGGAACATTCGACCATAGGTAGTATGTTCCAGTTCTCCAGTCTCCTCATTTACTTTACTCATAGTAGCTGTTGAGATATTATAGAGCGTTAAATAACCCTCCAGAGTAGGGTCGCCTGCAAGATGGTAAATATATCCCTGCAGCTTATTATAAGGAGTTTTTAATGAACACCACGGTTTCCCTTGCTTTCGATAGTCACATCCCCATGCGTACGCTGTTGTCGGTGGGTTGTTCTGAAAATCAAACTTTATTTGATAATACTGAACATAAGGAACTGGGTCCCAGTACGCACTCACACCATAACTGTACGTATCGTCATCATCCCAATCAGTCGATCGTGGAGTTTTATGGTTATAAAAATTTAGATTTGCTTTAAACCAATACTGTGATGAATTTGCATCATCATCTGACTCATCATCATTCCCCCCATCATCAGTACCTTCGCTTGCTGGTGCAGGACCTCCACCAGCCATCTTTGAGAAATGGGACACTTTTGCCACAGCATAATGCATCGCTACATTAGCGAAACTGTCCTTCATTGGTTCCCATGTCTGACCATTTAAGACATACACCTGAATTGATGATTCCTCAACACCTGCTGGGATATCATCGATGTTGTAATGAATAATGACATCGATTGGTCGGTTAAAGGTAAGACCATCTGGTCCAAACTCGTAACAGGAAAACAGATACAATGACGGATCGTCAACCGGGTTTTGAATCACTTCAACGGTGACATTCACCGGCTCAGACACCGATCCTGAGTTTACGTTGATTTCCACAGAATCACCGAGAAGAGAAAAATGCCCTTCAGTACTATCCATCGAGAACGTCTCCTTCAAACCAATTTCTCCATCGTTGTCCGTATCTGTGTTCGTTTTTTGTTGTTCGGTACAACCAGAAAAAACCGTCAGGAAAAATATTCCTATTATCGCGAAAGCCACTAGTTGTTTTCTCATGATAAATCCCCTATGAAGTTTCCTGTTAAATTTGATGTATATTTAAATGTAACTTTTTTTTTTATAGAACAAAAACACAGTGCTTTTAAACGGATCTAGCTGAGAAAAAAATGTCTATATAAAAAGGAATTTTTTCGAAATCCCCTCATTACGATAAATAGTCATAAAAATTCAATCGCATATGTTTTCGTTTCATTCAGATGATGAGTTGGTTTACGGATGTGGTTCCTCAGGTCCAAAACTTAAAAAATTTGTCGGATTGTTTTGATTCTCAAATACCGTCGATATCCACCCAGCTGTAAAATCTATATCAGCTATCCATACTTCATCGATTGAACAATCTACCCAGTAATTGAGACCAGATCCTTCATGGATGTGCCCTGCACCCATGATGAACTCCCATGGAGTAGCATACCGAAGAGATTGACCATGACTCAGTGAATCACAAAGGATCCCATCCTGGTAGTATCGTATTTGATTCGTTGAACCATCAAACGTCATTGCTGTATAATACCAGGTACCTAATGTCGCATTATATTTTGCAAACGTTTGTGAATTACTATCTTTTTCTGCCTTTGTCCCCATCTCATTATTATAAAATTGCATACCATAGGTGACCGCGTCTTGGTTCCCCCAAGAATCCACACAGCGTTTCCCAAGGATAAATTCTCTTCCTTCATCATTCGTATAACCCGTGTCGATGTTCAACCAGCATAATAACGTCACCTCAGTTGGCTTAAGCGAAGAAGAATCTGGTGCGAGGAGATAGTCATCAAACCCATCAAACTGCAGACATTTCCCAACCGGTCCTTCAATTAAATCTGAAGAGCTCATGGAACCATACGCAGTCAGATCATTATCATGTGCTGTACTATCAAGAACACCCCCGGCAGGGTTGTTGTTCAGATGCCAGACCGCCTGAAAATGACTATCCCATGCTTTCTCAGGGAATTGTTGCACAGTACTTGCTGAATTCCCATAGTACATATACAGCACTGTATCTTCCGTCGAAGAAACCATGGGGACCTTGACCCATGCAGTCAACATCCCAGTAGCGCCATTAAAAGAATCAATTTCGTGATACAGCTTTGTGGCAACACCCTCAGCATCCATGAATAAGATGTCGTCGCCATCCTCCTGTGCTTTGTCTCGCAAATCCTGGTCAATGCTATTGATGAGAACCGGGTAATTCGAAAGATTCCCATTCACTTTCGTATGATCAATACTGATTTCTTTGCGATAGTTCCAGCCTTCGCTGAAAGGATCAAACGGTGGTCTGCCTTCCGTGTAGAACCGGCATTCCTGTGTTTTTGTCTCCTTCCCATCCGTAACCTCAATGGTCCATCGATAGATCTTATCATTCTGCAATCCACTAATGGGAACGGTATACACACCGAAGGGTTTTAAATTCCCATTCGCAGAACCGATATCCGGTTCCGTGGTAACGCTATAACTCATCAGATCGCCGTCAGCATCCTGAATCCGAAATTGTAACTCTGAGAGCGTCAGAGGGACATCTTGTTTTCCATCATCAGGTTGAACATCAGAAATTTCTGGTGCCCTATTTGGAGGGTAATGTGCAACATATTCTGCAGTCGTCGTAGCTAAAAGAGCATACCCAATAAATCCGTATAAGGAATAACCCGGGACACTATAGGAAAGACCGATGCCCATGAACCCAAAGGACAACCCGGTCTGAAATCCTTCTGCGATATATCCTTTACTGGTGAGCATATTTGTTGCAGAGGAAAGCCCATTTCCTAACCAAAGCATCGCGATACGAGGTCGTGGGAGAAGGAACAAAGGCATAAGCAGACCGGTACCTTCACCAGCCATGCTGCAGAAAACCGCGGTCCCGCGGCTAGCAAATGGCTGAGGAAATGACCGTTGTGTTTTCATGTTAGGTATCTGCTCGACCCATCCGGGATTGAGCAAGGAAAGATACGATTCTTTTGAGACCCTCTTTGAGAGCAAGCCTTTTTCATTGAGAAGATCGACGAACGCGATTTTTAACTCTTGAGTCTTTTTGCTGTATGGATTCAGCGTCAGCTCAGATTTCAACTCTTTTAACTGTTCAAAAATCATTGTTGCATCCTCAGTGGAAAGAACAGCATCTTGTCTACCACCCCGGGTGTTTCCAAACGCGTAACATGTGACTGCCCCGTTCTCCGTTGATTGGCTGATTCGTTCACTGCTCATGAACGGGTTTTCTTGCGATTGCTTCACGACGCTCTGGGAGCCTGGGACAAACAATCCTACGATAAAAAGAAGAATGATACCCAGAGCAATAGTTTTTATTCTACGGTTTTTACTCATCGATAACCTCCCTATGATATGATGTAATAAACACTGTTCTCCTTTAAAAATATATCCTAAGAATCTCATGTTTTTTGTATGAATCGAGCTTTCTCTGCGCAAGCTGCAACAGCAAAGAACATCGCAAGCGATTTTATGTTTGGATTCTTCGTGCTTG
>Ga0209287_10000753_pt1 | contig 17914 bp, 22 predicted proteins | sample PPLLak3cmMay2015_2_FD_187255 | JGI IMG/M metagenome (GOLD analysis project Ga0209287, IMG submission 187255) | Freshwater sediment microbial communities from Prairie Pothole Lake near Jamestown, North Dakota, USA - PPLs Lake P8 Core (1) Depth... | ecosystem: Environmental > Aquatic > Freshwater... | reverse complement strand
GGTCGAAGGCCTGCCGGTCGCCGACGGATTCAAAGTCGGCCCGGCCACTCGGCGGATTTTCGTGATCGAAAAACGAAGCTCCTAACGCGGGGCGCAAGAAGGAGGAAGCCAAAATGACCATGCGGAAATCTCTCGCACTTCTCTAGGTGGCGATTCCGCCGCTGATCCTGGCCGAGTTGGTTCACTAAATCGACTCCGACATTAGTGGAATTCGCGGCCCGGCGTCCCCATCAACATTCCTTTCCATTGTCGTCTATGGTTCTCCGGTTGTGGCGATTACGCTTGTTTGCCTGGGGCTTGCCATCCGCCTTCGTTGGATCTGGTGGGCGTCTCTGAGCATGCTGGTTTCTGCTCTGCTCGCCTTGATTCTCACGTTCCTGCAAACGCCAGGCCCTGCAGGCCTCGCACGCCCGTTCGTTGGCGGCACATTGCTTGTGTGGCTGTTTCTTGCGGCCGCGGTCCTGCCTGCTCGGGCGCTGGGTTGGCCAAGACAGGATAGAAGGCGTGAACGGACAGTCTAATCAGCGCTTGCGACGGACCTGTCTTTGCGGCGCGTCGGCAGGTCGCGGAAGCGCTAGTCGTTCGGCAGCCGATTTACAGAAAAATGGATGATCAATATGAATATTTTCTCGAAGGGGCAAAATCAAGATAATTCAAGCAAAAACCGAATATAGGCATTGGTGATTGGCGTATTGATATTTCCAATAATGATCCCGGTCCTCTTAGTCGTTGTATTGCCGCAGGTTGATCATTACTTTGGAATCGGCTCGTTTTCCTATGGATTGGGCAATTTCATTGCAAATATATTGACGCATTCTTAAGCTACAATCGAAAAATGACCAGCAAGACTAGGAGTTCGATGAAGTTTAAAAGCGTCCAACAACGTATTGCAGCCGACTTGCCTCCAATTCGCTACGGCGAGCGGCTGAACATGACCGTTGGGCGTAAAAACACTTGAGGAAAATCAACGATGAGAAAGAAATATGCATAGCAATTTCTAGCACTCATCACCGTAATGGCTGCACTATTTCTGTCCTTATTCGGTCTTGCTCCAGCCATTCGTCGATTTTCGGCTTCCAGGGGTCCAGTTTCGATTCCTTCGGCCTCTTTTCCCGGCTCCGGCCGCTGAAGTCCTCGACTTTCATGTACTTGGCCACGGTTTTTCGGTCGAGATTCAGCCGCCCGGCGATCTCTTGCGGTCCCAGCCCCCGGTGTTGGAGATCTTTGATCCGGTCAATTTGATTCATTCGGAGCATGTCTCCTCCCTGTAGGAAGGTATCCTACAGGGTATGCCCCGCGATTTTCATGGGCATTTTTGACGATTTTTCTGTCCATTTCCATTTGATCTTTTTGGGGATTTTCAGAGTATCTTAAATACTGGCCGATGGAATCCGGCAGGTCCTCTCCAATCGAACGCGCGGTCCCGGGACCTCGCCGCGAGCGCCAGGGCATCTCTTCGTCCAGCGGCTCTTCTTCGATTCCTGAAATATTTTTGGAACTCCTGTAACTATTTGATTGTCAATTATGAATATATTATAACGACATAGGAGGAATGAATAGCGGTGAGGAAGAAATGAAAAAACGATTATGGATAGGAATGACGATCATGCTATTCATATGTTATAAAGCGATTTATCCGATAGATTTGAAATTGGAACGTCAATGGAAACATAACATAGATTTGGGTGGAGATATATCGCATTGCCTCTTGGATCATGACGGCGACTTGATCTTGGTTCATAGACCCGGGATTTCCCTGGTCAATGAAAACCATTACAGCCATTTCGCAAGTTGGGGCCAGGGTCCAAACGAAATCGGGAATGTCTTTGCCTTGTGTCAATATGAGGATAATATTGCGGTTTTCGAATACAAGAACAAAGCCAAACTATTCGCAAAAAAAGACGGACAATATGCGGGTAAAGAAGTAAAAAATCTGAAATCGAGCCCGTCGACATACTACTTGAGAGACGGTTATTATTCCCAGAACAGGTTTTTATTGGGAGGGCCGGTTATATTCACGATAAAAAACAAAATACTCGATGGAGCTATGCTGAAAGTCTATAACGATAAATCAGGCGAAACGGAAAAAAGCATCATTCCGATTAAATATCAGGAACCGAACCACTATAACGAAATCCGGACACATTTTGCCGAGGATGAGAAATATATCTATTTCATGGCCCAGCATGAAATGAAAGTATTTCTCATATCCAAGATCAGTTTTGATGTGGAAAAAACCATCGAAGTTAAAAAGCCGGATTTTTATGTGGCCATGCCCAAGAATTATTTTGGATATAATAAAGATGATAAAAAATTTGATTTATTTAAAGAATATGTGAAATGGCAGACAACGTTTTCGGCAGTGACGAGAATCGCGGTAATAGAAGGCGGATTTCTAGTCATCCAAATCCGGACGTGCTCGGCGGATGCCGAAAAATTCGGATTGCTGTTTTATAACATCAATAATAATTTCGCCTTGGAAAAAGTGATCCTCATGAAAGATTATTTATTGGCCGGGCGAAAAAACCTTTTGTATTTTGTCCATAATGGAGATCCGATGGAAGACGAGGAAGCGAATCGATTGATCATCGACGTGTACCGAGTCGTTCGATAAAGAGGTGAGCAATCCCGCGGCCAGGGCCAGATGTTCCTGCTCGCGGACGGCATATGCCCCGCGTCGATCAGCCAGAGGCGGGTGGGGTGGTCCCCATAGCATGGATACAGGGAGGGCCTGGATAAGGTGTACTCCGTGCTCGCCGTAGTTACGTCATGTCAAATTATGTTCGTAACTTCGGGGCCAACGTAACGCTCCTCAGTTGACGGCTTGGGACATGGCGAGCTCCAGCGAGCCCATGATATTCTCCTCTCGAAAAGAGGGGGGTTCTGTCTCCCAGTCTTCGGCGTATTCGATGAGATAGCAGGTGATCAGCCGCACATGAGCTTCGTGCGGCGTCCGATAGCCGAGCGCCTCATACGATTTCTGCGTGTTGTTGAATTGAAAAAAGCCGGCCAGGCGCTGCCGGGCTTCGCTGACTGTCCGCCAGAGGCGTTCGACAGAAATATTGTCGAAGATCGGGCCGCGGCCGTCCGAGCCGATTCGGATCCTCCGGCTTTCCAAAAGCCCCGTGAAATCGGGGCTGGTCAATTGCGACCCCTGTTCGGTGACCGGATGGGGGGACCAGAATAAGTGAAAATGAGCGGTTTACACTGAATGTCTTACTCTCTCGACCTTGGGAAGTATCGGTCGACCCGAAATGGGGCGGGCCGGAAAAAATCGTCTTAGACATGCTCTGGGACTGGAGCCGTCGGCCGGAGCCGGGGATCAAATATTTTTCGAGCAAGACGACCTACCGGAAAACATTCGACCTGTCGGCCGCGGCATCGGCGACCGTGGCTGATGGAAAATCATGGCTCTTTCTCGATATGGGGTCCGTGCAAAATATCGCCCGCGTCCGCCTCAATGGCCAAGACTTGGGCGTTGTTTGGTCCGATCCGTGGCGGACGAAGATCACGGCCGTGGTCAAACCGACCGGGAATGTTCTGGAAATCAAGGTCGCCAACCTTTGGCCCAACCGCGTGATCGGCGATGAACAAGAGCCGCCCGATGCCGAATACGCTCCCCATTGAGCCTTGCGGCGCTGGCCGGCCCGGCTGACGTCCGGAACGCCGCGCCCGTCGCCCGGACGGCTGGCGTTTGCCACCTGGAAACACTACGATAAGGATTCCCCACTGCTTCCATCGGGCCTGCTCGGCCCGGTCCGGATTCTGGCCGCCCGGGATTAGCGGCCTTTTGGGTGAGGCGCATCAGAAGCCTCATTGAGGACAGACGAAGCGGCGCACTAAGTGCACGGGGTGGATGACGGTTATGGCTTTCTTGATGCGGGCCGTCTTCAATCGGGCTTGATAGGCCGCGCGCTCATTAGTAAACGGATTTTGGACGAGATCAGCGTGTTCCGTCGATCTCTTTCAGAATCAACGGAATTCGGGCGATAATGGCCTTGATTTCTTTATCGGTCAAATACGGACCCACGGCTTTATTAATAGCCGCGGCGTCCAACGCCCGGATTTTTTCGATGAGGGCGCGCGGCACGTCATTAAAAAGAAACGGCCGCCCGTCCGGTAGCTTGAAGATCCCGTTCACGCCGAACACGAGCTGTTTATCGAACGGATCATTCGACTGAAAGGCGCGGGAGTGATCGATGAGAATCACTCTCCAATCGTCCGTAACGAGGATATTCTGCTGGGTGCGGTCCGGATTGGCGATCAGGCAGTCCCAAACACGGGTGATGAGCTTCATTCGATCGGACGATTCAAGGGCTGATGCGGGGAAGCTTTCGCCGGCTTTCATCATTTTCAGGAGGTTTGTTCGGTGGTCCGCCCAGAGCGACAACGAACCAGGCACCGCCTTTTTTTGATTTGGAGGAGAGAAATTTCTTTCGACGTAGATTGGAATCATGTTCAGTTCGAGAAGCTTGTCCAGGCGATAGGCCGCGATTTCGTGTTTCCATGAGTCGGTGACGCCGTTAAAAATGCCGTCGGGATTTTTCCAGACCGCCGTATTTTCGACCTCGCCTTTCTTGAGATACAATCGGTAAGGTTTCGTGACGCCTTCGCCGAGCGGCTCGGATTTGATGATGTCGGCCGTGATGAGGAACTCTTCCCACATTGCCCGTTGGGCGATAGCCTCGGGCTTAAGCTGAGCGAACACTGGCATAATCGCCGCCAGGATGAATGCCGACACGACGCCGACCCTGAATTTATCGTTCACGATGAAACCTCCCGCCGGCTTTTCTCATGACCTTAATTTAATCCTTGGATGGAAAAATATGCAATATACAGGCGCCTCGAAGGGCCGCTTTTTCCCGTCCCGGAATCCAATGAAACGAAATTGACCCGGTCACAAAAACGGGATCGTCGGACAGCCGGAGCAGAGATCGAATTTGATCGAAAAGCGGCCTTTAGCCCCGGCGGCGGAAAGCTCCCGGCTGTATTCCTTCTTGACGACCCGGTTGTTTCCGTCCATGGTGATGTCGAGCGTCGCCATGCCCCCATCGCCCAGGGCCCGGGTGACCTGCCACCATCCCGGCTGATAGGGTGTATCGAATTTTTGAACCTCCGGGACCGGAGAGCCGGTCGGAATGATGACGACGGCCAGCTCGGCGATCACCCGTCCGTCGAAGTCGACACCGCCTTTCCGGGCCTTGATGGCGATCTTGCCGCCCTCGATCGTCCCTTCCAGGAGGGTGACGAATACGGCCGTAAGTTCTTGGCCCGGCCGGTTATTGACATTCTTCGGATCGGTTCGATAGACTATGCCAATGTTAATGGGGGAATATGTTCAAGCATCTGGAAAAACAACAAATCCGATAATCGTTTTTATGGTGTCTTTGACAGGAAAACTATAAGTATCTTATGAGGACAGAAAAGCAAGTCACTGCATTTTATGAGGATTCGTCTAATCAATGCTAGGCGGAACCAAACAGGGTGTAACGAGAAAAGACCATGGATTTGCCAAGCCGAGAATTAGTTGCTTCAATATGGTCTGAGGCCGAAGCCTTCGAACGTGCCACGCGCCTTTATAAGTCCTTGATCACAGCAAGGACCCCGCCGGATTCAGCGCCGATCGTTTTTGAACCTGAGGAAGCATTCTTTCGACCTGGTTGTGAGCTTCAGCTGGCAGGCCTGTGCCTTCTTGGCGGTCGCGACTTCCCCAAGCCACAGGCTGTCGTATTATCTTTGGCGTGTTTTGCTGTCGACCATTTACTCTGGGGTTGGACCGCCGCTGTAAATGCTCAGCCTCGAGTGGCTGCAACGCTCTCTCGCGCTGCCGTCGAAGCTTCAATCTTCGCCCTAGCCGCGGCCGAGAACTATGACGCGTTTGAGCGCCAGTGGACGACTCACAAGGCGTCCGGCGGCGCGGTATTAAAGTCCGTCACAAACATCCCGCCGGCGGTCAAGACGCAATTCGAAATGCTTTGGAAACTGGTGGTTCCCTTCGGCCACGCCAGCGTCGCGTCGGTAATGACGCCGCGCGGGACGTTCTTGGATGGTAGCCAAACGGGCGTTGGGATCTCGTTCGCTGGCCAGTACGCGGGTCCCATGCATGAGTCCGTTCTTGCTGGCCTGGCGGACGTTTACGCGTTAGGTGCAGTCGGAGCAGCGCAGGCAATGAGAATCACGCTATTGCCGGCATTTACCGACAAAACTCGGTGGGAACTTCTCTACGAGCAACTCATGGCGACCTGTGCGACGCCAAGGCCAGTCCCGAGACACTTGCGGCCGTACGTTGGCGAGCTTCAGAAGATACGCGATGGGAAAAGGTCCGCCTAATAACGCGCTGGAGCCGTCAGCGCGGCGAAACTGGGAATCGGCCGCGTTGCGGCTCAGCGCGAGAGGTTAGCCTGCTGGAAACGGAGGGAGTTCTGCAAATGATGACCGAACACAATCCGCAAGATTTTGCCACAGCCCTAGGCGCCAAGTTAGCGACGCGATCCCGGCATGTCTGTGTCTTCATCGGCGCGGGTGCGGCGAAGGCGTGCGGCCTACCAGATGTCAAGGACCTTGAGACCAAAGTGCGTGTATCGTTGGCCGGGGACGACCAAGCCGCATTTGACCAACTTATCGATGGTAGAAACATAGAACAGGTACTCAGCCGCCTGCGGCGAATTGCGGGTTTGGTCACGGGTACTGAAACAGTCGACGGATTGACAGCAACCCAGGCGGATGACCTCGACAAGGCTATATGCAAGGCAATTGTGAGCGCGCTTGACATCGGATCTGCAGATCTAACGCCGATGAGCCAGCTCGCTGCGTGGGCTGCTCGCGCCGACTATCGCCATCCCATGGAGATCTTCACCGTCAACTACGACCTGCTCTTGGAAACGGCACTCGAGGGGCATGGCGTGTCGTATTTCGACGGCTTCGTCGGAAACCTGCGGGCGAGATTCCGCACAGACTTGGTCGAGGCGCCACCAGGTGATCCGGCAGGTTACGTGGCATCGCGGTTTGTAAGGCTATGGAAATTACATGGATCGGTGAATTGGGTACGGTCGGAAGATAATCAAATCGTGCGTATAGGCCAACCGGCGAACGACCTCCCTGCTGCGATCTATCCGTCGGATGCCAAGTACGAAGAGTCACGACGTGTTCCATTTCTTGTCCTTCAAGACCGATTGAGGCGCGCACTGTATCAACCCGAGACGCTTGTTCTCATATCAGGTTACTCTTTCACAGACGACCACCTTAATGAAATGCTGTTCGACGCAGCGCTACGCCGCGAACGTTCTGAGTTCGCTGTGTTCAGTTACGCTGACATCAGCGATGGGTTATCCAAATGTGCTGAACGTATGCCGAACTTGCAAGTGATCGGAAGAAGCGAGGCGATTCTTGGCGGGGTGCGCCGCACCTGGAAGAAACCTGAGAACGATGTTCCGGGCGTCTGGGAGGATGGGAAGCTAACGTTACCGGACTTCACCTACTTGGCGTCCTATCTCGCGCGGAGTAGCGCACAGGATGTAGAGGTATACGACAATGCCTGAGCGAGATCCGACGTGTATTGGCAGAGTGCGGCACGTCATGGGTGCCACGGTAACCGTCGCACTCGATCCCGATCTCGCGGGCGTTGCGCCGATCTACCGAGGTCGGTTATTGCCCCTGGGCCAAATTGGTTCACTCGTGCGCATCCCGCAGGGACTTGTCGATCTCGTTGCCACAGTTAGCCTTGTAGGGATTGCGGAACTGTCTGAGCCGTTGGCGCCGGCAGGTTCAGTGTTATGCGATGAGCGGTGGTTGCAAGTTCAATTACTTGGAGAGATCCACCGAGGTTCAGGCGAGTTCAAGCGCGGCGTCGGTGCATACCCAGGGCTTGACGATCCCGTTCACTTCGCAACACCTCAGCAACTCAAGGCGGTTTTCCCTTCTCCAGGTGTGGAACACCTGCGCCTCGGCTGGCTAGCAACGGCCGAAGATGTTCCCGTCGCTCTGAACGCTTCTCGCTTCGTGGTCCGGCATTCGGCAGTCGTGGGATCAACGGGTTCAGGAAAGACCAGCGCGGTTGCTTCGATCCTTCAGAACTTCGTTAAAGGTGGGTGGCAGGCAGCAAATATCCTCGTTGTCGACCCCCATGGTGAGTATGCGGCTGCACTGGGCGGCATCGCTTCCGTTCGAAGCGTACTGGCGAAGGAAGGTGACAAGCGATTGCGAGTTCCCTACTGGGCGTTGCCGGCGCTTGATATTCTTCGGATATTTGCAGGAGGAACTGGAGGGGCCACATTCAGCAATCGCTTCACGGAGCTTGTGACGAAGGCGAGGCGCGAATTCGTGGAGTCGGCACAGTGGTTGACCAACGACCCAACAACGGTGACTGCCGACACTCCTATCCCATTTGACATCCGCCCGATCTGGTATCAACTTGACAGAGAGAATCGCGAGACGAGAACTAACAAGGGCGACCCTACAACTGCCTGTGAAACGGCTGCCGGCGACGCTGCGTCGCTGACGTCCGCGCGATTCCAATCCTACGGCCCCGGTGGTACGCCACCGCATCAGGCTCCGATGTATGGCACGTACGGGACAAGTCCTGACTTGCTTCGCTTGGGCTTGCTCGATCCTCGGCTTCGGTTCTTCCAAGAGCCGCAGGGCAACTCGGTTGGACCTGACCCCCTTGTCGGGGTAATGCAGGACTGGCTCGGTGGCGATAAGGCCGTCTCCGTGCTGGACTTCAACGGCGTACCGGCCGACGCAGCCGATGCTGCAATAGGCGTTGTACTTAACCTACTCCTCGAGGTTGCGCTCCGCTGCGACGCAGGCGGAGCGGGCATTGGCCGTCCAAGTCCGGTGCTCTTGGTTCTTGAGGAGGCGCATCGGTATCTCGGCAACGAAGCTACTGCGCTGACGCGCAGTTCGGCCAATCGAATTGCGCGTGAGGGACGTAAGTACGGCGTCGGACTCATGCTGGTCACACAGCGTCCAACCGAACTTCCCAAAACCGCGCTCGCGCAATGTGGGACGATCATTGCTCTCAGATTATCTAACTCAGAAGATCAGGGCGCAATCAAGACCGCGCTACCAGACGCAATCGCGGGTATAGCAGCCGTGCTACCTTCTCTTCGAACCCACGAAGCAATCATCAGTGGCGAGTCCCTGGTCTTGCCAGCGAGAACCATTTTGGATACGCCTGATCCTTGGCCGCAGGCCGAGGACCCATCTTTGGAACCGTGGAGAGGAGAACCAAAGGTGCCAGATATCTCGCCCGCGCTGAAAGCGTGGCGCGAAACCTATAGTTGAGGTGCGACCATGACTGAATGGATTCCTGTCAGTGGATCATCTCGCATTGTGGCGGAGGCGTACGACGCGGAAACCGAACGGATTTACGTAAGGTTTCCGAACGGTGTCGAGTGGTGGTACGCAGCTTGTCCTCGCAACGTCTGGGAAGCGTTTACCGCACCTGGGCAATCTCGTGGGCAGTACATCCACGAGGTTTTAAATCACAAACCGAATGGACGGCACTCTGGCTAACAACAGTTATAAGCAGACGGCGCTGTGCGCCGATTCTGCAAGCTGAGCGTTAGGCAGCAACAAGAAAAGCGAAAGGATACCAAATAGATTGTATGTCACGGATGGCTAGTAGAAATAGGAAATTCCTCTATCTGTCGAGATATGGTCAAATGTTGTGTACGGGGAGCGAGTGAGCATATCCCGGTGATCTCCATTTAAGCCGCGTTTTCCATGAGGCCATCGGTGAAAACGACGCCGCGAATCACATGAGCAAGCAACTGGGCGCTATTGAGCTTCCGCCAATGACGTTCCGCCTGCTTGGCCAGTTTGAAAACCATCATCAACGTCGCCTGGCGCGAACCGCAGCCTTTCGTTTGCCGGGTTCGGTGCCGGACCGTCGCAAACGCCGATTCAATCGGATTCGTCGTCCGGATATGCATCCAGTGCTCGGCCGGAAAATCATAAAAGGTAAAAAGCACATCCTCATCTTTTCGCAGACATTCCGTCGCTTTCGGATACTTGGCCTCGTATTCGGACAGGAATCGACGGTAGGCGGTCAAGGCTTTCTCCTTCGTCGGCGACAAATACATCTCATGGATCATCTTTTTCGCGTACGGTTGGACGCTTCGGGGCAGTTTATCCAGGACATTGACCGTTTTATGAATCCAACACCGTTGCTCCCGGGTTTTCGCGGATTTTTCCTCCAACGCCGCCCAGAAGCCCAAGGCTCCGTCGCCCACAGCCAACTTGGGCGCCTCCGGCAGACCCCGAGCCTTCAAATCGCTCAGGACTTCCAGCCAGGACGCTTTGTTTTCCCGGTGCCCGTCCCAGGCCGCCACCAGCTCTTTCGTCCCGTCCTCCAGCGTTCCCATGATAATCAACAGACAGGGGCGTTCTTTATCCAGGCGGACGTTGAAATAGATGCCGTCAGCCCACCAATAGACATACCGACGATCGGACAAGTCGCGCTTGGCCCAGGAGTCATATTCCGCCTGCCAGCCCTCTTTCAGCCGAACGATGTTGGTGGCCGAAAGCCCCGCCGCCTGCGGCCCCAAGATCGCCTCCAGGGCTTCGGAAAAGTCGCCCGTCGAGATCCCTTTCAGATAAAGCACGGGAATGAGCGCATCCACACTCGGCACCCGGCGCATGAACGGCGGCAGGATCCGGCTCGAATATCGCGTTATTCCCTCCCGATTCCGGACCCGCGGCTTACGAATGGACAGCGGCCCTATGCCGGTAATCAATTCCCGCCCGGGAAGATATCCGTTGCGGACGACCTCTTGCCGGCCGCCCTCATCTCTCTTTTCGGACATCGTCATCAGATATTCCGCCACTTCATGCTCCAAAGCCGCCTGAAGCATCCGTTGCGCCCCTTGCCGGATGATTTCATCCAGGGCTGCCCGCGATTCCGAAATCATTCGACCTTCGTCCCGTTTTGCGGTAGTCTTTTCCATGAGCGTATCCTTCCGGACCCTGCAAGGTCCTTGTTAGATTTGGAGATCCAACATAGGATACGCTCATTCCTTTCATACACAACTTTCGGTTATATCTCCTATCTGTCCGGAATCGTATGAAACGGGATTGAACCGATCATAAAAAGGGAATAGTCGGACAGCCGGAGCAAAGATCCACCTTGATCGAGAAGCGGCCCTTATCCCCGGCGGAAATGGCAAGACATATAAGTCTTCGGTAAGATTTTGGATCGTGCGATTCGCGCGTTCTTGACATTCTTCGAATCGGTTCGATAGACTGTGCCCATGTTAAAGGGGGAAAATGTTCAAGCTTCTGGAAGAACGACAAATCCGTTTTTATCGTGCTTCTGGCAGGAAATCCAATGGCATCTTATGCGGACCGAAAAGCAAGTCTCCGCATTTAATACGGACCGTTAAATTATTATTAGACGCCACTGTATAATAAGGCCATGAGAAGTGACAAACTTCGACGATTGAGAAGGCGGAACTTGACCTGCGAGATCAGGAAGGACTCGGAATGGCTTGTTCGAGAAGAACAGAAGATCTACGACGCTAGGGGCGAAGGAATACTTGCCCGCAAGCGTAAACGGTTCCGCTTGATCGATGTCTTCGCCGGTGCCGGGGGGATGACTCTCGGGTTCTCTAAGATGTTCGGGCATGCGTTTGACTCTGTCTGGGCGAACGATTTCAACGTCGATTGCGTCCGTACATACCGAAGAAATTTTGGGGATCACTGTGTGTCGGGCGACATCATCGATATCCTAAACGATCCTGCAACGGAGATCCCGCCAACCGATGTCGTGATTGGCGGGCCCCCTTGTCAGGGATTCAGTCTCCTTAACAAAAACCGCGAGGGCGATCCGCGCAAGCAACTCTGGCGGCCGTATTTTGAGATTGTCGAGCGGTCAGGGGCCCAGGTGTTCGTAATGGAGAACGTGCCCCAGCTCTTGGGCTCGTTCGAGCATGGCGAGATCATGGGCATGGCTGCTGCGATGGGCTTCAAGTGCTGGAGCGCCGTGTTGTCGGCGGCGGACTACGGTGTGCCGCAGACACGCCGTCGGGCGTTCATTGTCGGATGCAAGTTTCTTGATCCTGCACAGGTTTTCCCTCCGCGGAAGACGCACTTTAATCCACGGAAGGGAGCCGCACAGATTTCTTTTTCCCACGCAAACGGAAACGGATATCTGGCCGATGCCGTGAAGTGGCGCACGGTACGCGACGCAATCGCCGATCTTCCGCCTCCGAAAGGAACGGAGATTCGCTTCGAAGATCCGCCTCTTGATTTGCACTTCGGGCGTTCCCCCACGCCGATGAGTATGGCACGTTACCGGGCGATTCCAGAAGAAGGCATGAACCGCTTTGATCTTCAGAAGCGGGCGCCGGATCTGACGCCGGGGTGCTGGATTAGAAAGAAGAGCGGCGGCACCGATCTCTTTGGCCGACTCTGGTGGGATCGTCCCGCATTCACAATAAGGACTGAGTTCTATAAACCGGAAAAGGGCCGGTATTTGCACCCTAAGCAGCACCGCCCGATAACGCACCGCGAAGCGGCTAGGTTGCAGTCCTTCCCGGATGAATTCGTATTCACAGGGTCTAAGATCGAGATCGCGCGGCAGATCGGCAACGCCGTGCCGCCAGGCCTGGCAGCACGCGTGGCCGACGTAGTGTATCTGCTTCTGACGATGAACGGCCACTAATATGAGCGACATATTCACCCAGGAGAAGCGAAAGTGGATCATGAGTCGCATCAAAGGGCTCGATACAAAGCCGGAACTCTTGATGCGGTCACTCGTTCATCGTATGGGATTTCGGTTCCGGGTTCACAGGCGCGACCTGCCGGGCAATCCGGACATAGTACTGCCTCGGCACGGCAAGATTATTTTCATTCATGGGTGTTTTTGGCATGGGCACACGAGGTGTCCGAGGTCGAAGCGGCCGACAACGAACACAGCTTTCTGGAATAGGAAGCTCAATCGAAATATAGAACGGGACAAACTCTGTCGTAGGATGCTCTGCTCGATGGGTTGGAAGGTGCTGGTTATATGGCAGTGCGAGATACGCGCGCCGGAGAAACTATTGAAAAAGCTCGCGAGGTTCCTTCATGACGAGTGAACGTAAGAATTCTATACAAGCCAATTCAGAAGCCGTGCGGCAAAAGGTCGCCAAGCTGATCAAGAATTTCGAAGCAGAGCTTCGATCGGGCGAGCTCCGATCAAAGGTGCTTGCCTTAGTTCCGATCTTCCACGGGCTTCGCGATCTGGGCAAGGCATTGATTCCGGCAGAGTATGCATCGGCAGCGAGAGACAGAATACTGTACTACTTCCGTAAGTATCCGGGTACGATCATCAACGGTGACGAGTTACTCGTCGTCTCCGGCATTCAGGAGTATGCACGACGTTTGCGCGAGCTGCGTGTGCAATTGGGGTGGGCGATAGTGAGCGGCGTCACGATCAAGGAGATGTGCGGCGAGGATGCCGAGGGAGTCCCGGACGAGCTAAGGGTCATGCGGCCTAATGAATACGTCTTGCTCAGCGCCGAGGAGGACCGCGACGCCGCGCACCGCTGGAATGTAGCGAACACGATACGCAAGCAAAGCGGTTCTGTGCGCGAAAAGATCTTGAAGTTTTTGAAGGCGAACGTTGGGAGAGGAGTGACAAACGAGGAGTTGCGGTATGTTTCCGGCGACAAGACGGAATGGGCGCGCCGCGTGCGTGAACTGCGAACAGAATTCGGTTGGCCGATCATAACAAAAACCACCGGCCGACCGGACTTGGGAGTCGGCATCTATGTGTTACAGTCCGACCGGCAGAGCCCCGCACATGACCGGTGCATTCCCGACGATCTTCGTGGTGAGGTCCTTCGGCGTGATGGCTACAAGTGTATAGAATGCGGATGGTCACATTCTTTATGGAACCCGTCCGACCCGCGACACTTGGAGCTCCATCACATCAAGTACCATGTAGATGGGGGCGCAACCGTGGAGGCAAACCTCAAGTCACTGTGCACGGTTTGCCACGACAAGGCTCATCGCCGCGAGAGGAATAAGGCGTGATGCCGGCCGTAGACGATACGCCCACTTCGCTGTGAGCGCACGAATTGTGAGGTTATGGCGGCGTCTAACAACCGGGCGCAGCGGACGGTCCGTTGCGCGGCCCGCCGCTGAACCGGAGCGTTCGGCCTAGAGAGGACACAGCAATGCGCAAGATTTTTGAGGAGATATGGACCTACCTTCCTGGGTCTGTTGGTTTGACTACAGCAGACCCGCATTCTGTTGCTGAGAGAGAAGGTGTTCCCGTCTCGAACTATGTTGATCTAATCAACAAGATAGCTACCCTCGCCTTCTGGAATCCACAGTTTCTTCTATTCTTCAGAGGACAGCAGTGCGACTACAAAAGTGGTTACGCCACAACACTGCTGCCAGCCATCTTCCGCAACCAACACGATGACTTGAAGGATAGGTACGAATCTCTTGCGCGAGCGGAGGACATCCTTAAGACCGAGTATAGATTCGAGGGTGAAAAGGGAATTCGGACGCACGGCATACTCCGGTGGGCGTTGCTTCAACACTATGAGATCCACAAAACCCCCCTGCTCGACGTTACATACTCACCCCGCGTCGCCTGTTCCTTCTCGAAGATTGTAGGCTCCGCTGACCCTACATTCGTTTATGTGCTGGGGCTACCACAGATCAGCGGTAGTATTTCAGTTTCCTCTGAACATGAGATTCAGAACATCCGGCTGTTGAGTGTCTGCCCGCCGGCCGCGCGCCGACCACACTATCAAGAGGGGCATCTTGTTGGTGACTACCCAACACTTTGGTACGCAGAGAAGATGGAGAACGACCTCCATGAAGTTGATTTCAACCGTCGGCTGCTATGCAAGTTCAAGTTGCAGCCCGGAGGCGATTTCCAGACGATTTCGGAAGAGTTCCTCTTCCCAGACATCACGAACGACGATGTCAGAGCAATGGCAGACAGGATCAAGTGCAGGCTATCCCAATCGACGACGCGGCACAGACGTGGATGAGTAGTCAACAGGGCTGAACAAGCGGATGCACGCGACGGCTTACAGCCGAGCGTGATCCACAATGTTGGGCGGCAGCATAGGCACGAAAATGGAAAGCGAAATGCACAGACTACCGGCAATAGGAACCAGCGGAGTTTCGCTTGCCGGTGTGAATCAGCGGGAACTTGCAGCGTGGGCCGACAGAATCGTTTGTATCGTCGGCCCATCGGGCGCAGGCAAGCACACGCTTTGCCACCAGATCATGAGACTAGAACCTGAGCACTTTGTCCTGCTCGGGCCAACAACTACGCGTGAATGCGATTCATTCGACTTTCTTCACAACAACTACCAACAAGTCACAACTGAGGAATGTATCACGTATCTCCGAGACGGTCGGTTTCTTTATTGGCATTCTACGCCCCATGGCGTCTATGGTCTCAGCAAGGAAAGACTGAGATCTGCTTGCCGCTCCGCACGAAGACTCCTACTCACCTTCAGGTCCGTCGGTGCAATCACACTCAAGTCACTGATGTCGCGAATCACGGTGATTGAGTTGCGGTGTGGCGTCCATGTACTCGCTAAACGTGCCGTCGGACGGTCTTACTCGCGCGGCAACGATGTCGCGACCAGACTTGCTGCAGCCGAGCGCGAGTTGCAGGCAAACGAAACCATGTTCCAGAAATGCATCCGGAATCAAGCAAACAGGTGGCATCAGATCTCAAATGATGATGACGCGCCCCCCATATCTCCCAACGTAGTCAGCGCCGCTATTGCAGCTATTCATACTGATGAAGTCCATTACTACGGATTCAGGCAGGATCGAGGAGTTTCAAATGAAACTGACTAGACAGTTTATCGGCACAATGCGACCGTATCATCTGGCGCTTCTGGGCACCACAACCCTTCTCTCAGTGATCTCTTCCTTCCTGACTTTGCCAATGGAACTAAAGATGACATTCCTGGGTGTTCTTGGTGCCTTGTTTTTTGTGACACTCGGTAGTCTGCTTCAGGCCATCCGTTCTCCGGGGCATGGAGTGACGGCATGGCATCTTGACCGAGATCCGACCTATGTTCGGTCATTCATTCGCGAGGCACTCGACCGGGGAAGGAATAGCGGCGAAGGACTTGAGATTGATGCAATGGGTATCAAGGCGGGAACTCTCTCAGACATGCTTGACACGTTGGTTGGCACACTCAATTGGGATTCCTCGCGCATTCGGTTCTTGATCTTGAAGACAGGCAGTCGAGGGGCCATCCAACGAGCTGCTATTGAGGGCCGCCGACAATTCCAATTGAGTACCGAACGGGGGTTGGAAGCTGCACTCGACCTAAAGGACAAGATCACAAGAAAGGCGACGACAGCCATTGTTAGTATCAAGACCTTCGAGTTCTTGCCTGCGTTCTACATAGTACGAATAGGGGACGTGATGTTAGTCGGGTTCTATCTGAAGGAAAAGGGGACGAATTCGCCATATTTGCTGCTTCGCTTGGAACCGGACAGTTTCTTTCCGTACTTCAAACGTTACTTCGATGCAATATTCGGATCTGACCTGAGCGCTGAATATCCGGGTGCGACGGATGCGCGAGAATCTGGTCGAGAGCCGCCAACGCGACTGCCCAACAACGGCACCGAGCCTATTCGGTGAACCTGCGGCGGATTCACCTTAAGGCTCATGCCGGGCGTTAGGCAAATGATAAGGAGTACGATGGACACACTCGACAAAGACATTCGAGAATTGCAGAAACGCTCAAGTGATGGGTTGATACAGCGGGCTTATATAGGAATCGTCTCGTACATATCTCGATTGCGAACGGTGTTTGCCGATCAGCGAGGTGAACGCGCGATAAGTGGGTTGTACCAGGGTTATTTCGACATGACCTACTTCGCGCTATTTTCCGACGAGCTGAAGGAACGCGATCTCAAACTCGCCGTTGTCTTCAACTACGAAACGTTCGGATATGAAGTCTGGCTTGCTGCGCGAAATCGAAAGATACAGAGACGATATTGGGAGCTGTTGCTTAGCACGGGTTATAAGAAGCACCGACTCGTTGAGCCCGCAATTGGCATTGACGCCATCGTGACGGCTGTGCTTGCAGCAGACTACTCTATGGAAGATGAAGATAGCCTCACCACCCACATCATCGAAGGGGTCACGGCCTTCGAACGTGACATTATGTCGTTCTTAAGTGAAGCGGATGCAAAGAAAAATCCATGAAGCTTAACAGCGGGTTCCAGCCGACGTTGTTCCGCTGCGCTCCGCAACGAGCTAAACCCTACCGTTACGACTTTATCGATGCTAACGCCAATGTTGGTCCAGTGCTTGGTCGGATTGTGTTGCCAATACCTTGATCCAGATGCCGTCGATATTACGGTTGGCGACAAGATGTTCGATGCCGCAAATGGAAAAGGGCGTGACGTCGATGTGAACGTAACCGTCCAGGATGAAAGTGGCGTTGTGACCGCTGCATTGGCGAGCTTGGCCTGGGGAAATCAGGCTTAAAGGTAATTTTCCCTTCAGATCTCGAAGACCAGCAGGGCCCAGAGCTGATGGCTGTAGTTTTCCCGGCCTGCGACGTGGGCCTCGATCATTCGGCGGACCGTAGTGCAATCGAACCAGCCGCCTTCCCGGAGGCGCTTTTCGCTGAGCGTCTCTTCCATCAATTCCCGGAGCTCGGAGGCGAGCCAGTGCTTGATGGGGATGCTGAAGCCCTCTTTTTTCCGGTAAAGGGTCTCGGACGGGAGAAGCCGTTCCAGGGTTTTTTTGAAGATCCATTTCGTCGTCGAGCCGTGGAGCTTGAAGTCGCCCGGAAGGCGGAAGGCGAATTCGACAAGCTTGTGGTCCAGGAGCGGCTCCCGGGCCTCCAGCGACGCGGCCATGCTCATCCGGTCGACCTTGACCATGATGTTGTCGACGAGATACGTTTTCAGGTCGAGGTAAAGC
>Ga0209287_10000751_pt1 | contig 17927 bp, 21 predicted proteins | sample PPLLak3cmMay2015_2_FD_187255 | JGI IMG/M metagenome (GOLD analysis project Ga0209287, IMG submission 187255) | Freshwater sediment microbial communities from Prairie Pothole Lake near Jamestown, North Dakota, USA - PPLs Lake P8 Core (1) Depth... | ecosystem: Environmental > Aquatic > Freshwater... | reverse complement strand
GGCCAATCTGAAGATGATTAAGACAGAAGATGAGATGATGGGGACCCTCCTGGATGTATTCGGATGAAGTCAACGGAACTAATATACTTCCCTGCCTTTAATGGTTATTCCTCTGCTTAAGGCCATCTGGGTTTAATTGAAGGGAAGAACCTGGGCACGGCTTTTATGTACTTCTCGTATTCCTTCGGGTACAGGGCCTTAAGTTCCTTCTCTTCGAAAGGGATTACGACAAGGTTGTACCATAGAAAAAAAGCGATCGCCATGAGTAATATAAAGGTGTAGTCGAGGGTCAGCCACCAGCCAAGCAGAAGCAATACCACAGCAAAATATAACGGATGCCTTACATGCATCTGCGGTCCCGTAAGTATAAGCGATTCCGTCCTCTTAGATATTGCTTCCGGCTGTATCCGCATAACGGCCTTTCGTATCGTCACATAGGTTGAAACCAGGATCTCTCCAGGCCTCCTGTATTTGAACAGCCAGCCCATAAAGAGAAAGCCTGATAACAGTACAGCGATGCCGAAAAAACGAACCGCTGACGGCATGCCCAGGCGAACCGGTATCATGAGGATCCTTCCTGTCAGGTATCCTAAGAGACCGATAACGCATACGAAAAAACCAATAAGCAGAGGTACAGTTAAAACAGCCTTAAGTTTAATGTTCATCCCGGCTCTTTCCTTTCAACCTAATATAGTCACATCTGGATTTGAAACAAATCAATCCGTCATCATGAACCACTTTAACAAACAGCAGGTGATCAAAAATGTCCGGTCTTAAGAAAGGAGATGCATTTTGTAATCGCTGTTTTATCATTCATAATAAAGGTATGAGAGGCATGGACAACCAGAAAATCCTTCATCCCTTCAACCTTCGAGCTCTCCACAGACACCTTGCCGTCATCCTTTCCCGGGATGATCAGGGAGTTGATCCAGTTTATACTCCTGTCGCCTGTTATGACCCCTGTTTCAAAATCCACCCGGCCCAGGCCTCTGAAAATGCCCTTTTCATCCGTGCCCAGCTGCCTGCCGGCAGGCCCGTTTACAAACTTAAAGGGCCATGTGTTTCCCAGGAAATCAACTACCTCGCTGCCGTGGTTAGGCGGACTCAGCATCACAACCCTGCCGATATTCGGCAGAGGATCATATTTCTGTATATAGCGAACTATTATCGCCCCCATGGAATGTGCAACAAAATGTATCTTTTCCGCACCACGGGTCTTTGAAATTATCTCCTCCCTCACTGCGCCTGCAATCTCGGGGATATTTAATTTTCTGGAGGAATAATCGACGTTCAGCACCTCGTAGCCTTCCCTGGAAAGGGACTCCTCCAGGGCCTCCATGGATCCGGAGGTCCTTGCCAGCCCATGGAGCATGACCACATGTTCCCGGCACATTGGATATGCCTGGGCTGATATCAGCAATATGAACAGGATCGGAAGGTATCTTGATTTTATCGCCATCAGGTTTTGTCCGTGCAGTTTCAGGTTTATTCCCGTGAAGATCGGTCGCTCCTGCCGAATATTTAGCTTATGCAGCAATAGTTTACAACAGTTTTTCATCCTGCAGTTTTTCCAATAAAAATATTGAAGTGAGATTGAATGAGGAGTAGATATTTATCCGGGATTATCATCAAAAGGAGTTCATATGGGAACAGTAGAGAAGAGTCTGAACCATACTGAAAGCAAGGATATGGGCATGCTTGCCCGGCTCGGGGCTAATCTTGCGGACTGGTCGGAGAGATGGTTCCCCGATGCCTATATATTCGCCGCTATTGCGGTAGTAGTAGTCTGCGTTGCCGCCCTGTTCATGGGCCGCTCCCCTGCGGAGATCTCTGTTGACTTCGGCAAATCCTTCTGGGCGCTTACTACCTTTACCATTCAGATGGCCTTTGTTGTAATAGGCGGTTATATAGTTGCCGTCGCCCCCCCTGTGAAAAGACTGGTAGGTGTCCTGGCATCAATTCCAAAGACACCCAGGGGGGCTGTGGCCTATGTGGCCTTTATAGCCATGGTCTCATCCCTGCTGTCCTGGGGCTTCAGCCTCATCTTTGCGGGCGTGCTGACAAAGGAGGTCAGCAAACGTGTGAAAGGCATTGACTACCGGGCAATGGGCGCTGCGGCATACCTTGGCCTCGGCAGCATCTGGGCGCTGGGATTCTCTTCCTCCGCGGCACTGGGCATGGCGACCAGGAGTTCAATCCCTGCCGATCTATATAAGATAAGCGGAATCATATCCCTTGCGCATACCATACTCACCTGGCAGAATTTTGTTATGATAGTTGTATTGATCGTCCTTTCTGTCTGGATCTGTTATGTCTCGTGTCCATCTGCGGCGAAGGCCAAGACAGCCGAGATGGCAGGGATCAACTACGGGGACGAAAAGGAAGAGGCTGCAGGCAAGGCGGCAACTCCCGGAGAATACCTTGAGTACAGCCCTATACTCACTGTAATCATTGCCCTGCTGGGCGCCGGCTATCTGATCCATGTCTTTGCCACCCAGGGCGGTCTTGCCGCTATGGATCTTAATACCTACAACCTGATGTTCCTGATCTTCGGGATGCTTCTTCACTGGAGGCCGAAATCCTACCTTAAGGCAGCGGCCAGGGCTGTGCCCATGACTGGAGGGATTCTGATACAGTTTCCTCTTTATGCCGGGATATACGGGGTCCTCATGAACTCAGGCCTGACAGATGTCCTTGCCAATTTCTTTGTCAATATATCCACGAAGGGGACCTTCCCGGTAATCGTTGGGATCTATTCGGCCATCCTTGGTCTCTTCCTCCCCTCAGGCGGAGGCAAGTGGTTTGTAGAGGCCTCTTATCTGCTGGATGCCGCGAAGGATCTTAACGTGAGTATGGGATGGGTTGTCCAGTGCTATAATGCGGCAGAGGCCCTGCCCAATTTTATCAATCCCTTCTGGATGCTTCCCCTGCTCGGGATGACTGGTGTAAAGGCCAGGGACCTTGCCGGGTATTCGATCCTGCAGCTGATATTCCATACCCCTGTCGTGCTGATCATGCTGTGGCTGCTGGCAAAAACGATTCCCTATATCCCGCCGATTATACAGTAGTGCAAACTATTTTTCGCCTGCCCCTTTCGATGCGGGGCAGGCCCAGTAAGTTGACTAAATAAAGATGGATAATGCATAGACAAATTTAAAGTTGACTAACATGGCTAATCCTTTTATAATTATAACATAGTTCTTTAATTCTTATAACCTGTAACGGAAGAGCAAATTATGAGCAAAACAGACATAATAATTGGGGCATTAGTAGGAGCTGCCGCGGGCGTACTGGTGGGGGTGCTGTTCGCTCCCGATAAAGGTGAGGAGACAAGGAAAAAGATCGGCAGAAAAGGCAAAGAGATCGGTGATGATCTTAAGGACAGGTTCAGTGATATTATTGATTCGATCACTGAAAAATTTGAGGAGATCAAGGAAGAAGCCGCTGAACTGGCTCAAAAGGATAAGACCAAGGAAGAAGCCTGATAACAGAGCAGAAACGGTAGTAAAAAAACTGCACTCCGGGTATGCCTGCACATTGGCATATCTATGTCGGCTGTATTGAGAAATGGCGCCCCTATGGAACATGAGCAAAACACAAAAGAAAATCCCGGCATTTTAAAAGACCTCCTGGACAGGGCCGAGGCATACGGCAGGACAAGCATTGAATTATTAAAGCTTAGAACGCTTGATGTGACATCGGATTTCCTGTCCACGCTGATATCACGACTGATAGTCGTGATTTTTCTTTTAATATTCATGGTCATGCTTACTGTCGGTGTGGCACTGTGGGTTGGCGATCTGCTTGGGAAGGCCGGCTATGGATTCTTTATTGTAGCTGCATTCTATGGGTTGATCGGGGTCATATTATATTTCCCCCTTGGCGGGTATATCAAAAGACGTATCAGCGATTACATTATCAAACAAACTAATAAGTAAGCCGCATGAAAAAGATAACCTCTACAACCGAACTGAAGAATGCAATATTGCTGCTGGAAGAAAAACAGGCTGTCCAGGGTAAATTGCTGAAAGAGCAATTCCATGAGGTACGTGAAAGTCTGAGACCCGCCAATGCAGCAAAAACCCTCTTCAGCCGGTTCAGCGCATCAACGGACTTCAAAATCGGCCTGACCGCTGCAGCCTTGAGTCTGGCAACCCTTTATCTTGCCAAAAGGGCCATAGTTAAATCAGCACAAAAGCCCTTGAAAAGATTATTCGGCAGCCTTATACAGGCGGGTGTTTCAAATATCATCTCCCGTCAACCTGACACGATAAGATCAATCGGTCAGGTCCTGTTTCAGCGTGTCTTCCCCAAAAAGCAGGAAAACAAATCCTGAAAAGCCTGATAACATTTTTGTTATTGCCATCCATGCAGGTCTCAGGCCAGCCTCCTGAATACCGATGCCTTTATTGCCGCGTATATCTCGCCGCCCTTTGTGATGGACAGTTCACTGGCCGCCTCTTTTACGACCTCCGCGATTAATCTCTCTCCGCCGCAATCCATTTCCACGCCAATTCTCCGGCCTGACTCAAAGATATCCGTAACACGGCATTGGAGCAGGTTTCGCGCACTTATTGCCTCGGGATGACGCTTGAAGAGTATTATCTCCCTTGAAGAAAGCTCGAAGAGGCCTTCCTCCTGCTCGTTTCCTGACGAGATCAGGAGTTCCTGCTTTCCCCATTTATAGGCATACAGGCCGTTAAGCCTGCGGGATCCTATCACCCTGATAAGGTTGATGTAACCTATTTCATTTTCTCCCATGCGGTCTCTTGCAAGGTTTTCAGTTGTTGTTTGTTCAATGACCCGTCCCTCGGACAAGACAAGGACCTGATCTGCCATCACCTTCATCTCAAGCAGGGAATGTGAGATGAAGAGATAGGGGATCTTGAATGCCTCGCAAACACGATTCAGAAACGGGATGATCTGGAATTTTATCCGGTCATCAAGGCCCGAAAGCGGTTCATCCATTATCAGAAGCCTTGGATTTGAGAGGACGGCACGGCCGATGGCTACCCTCTGCTGTTCGCCGCCCGAGAGATTTTTTATCCCGCGTTCAAGCAGATGGGTCAATTGTAGAACATCCAACACGCTTTCAGGGGTGATCCTGCGTTCTTCCAATTTACATCGTTTGAAGCCGTAGAGGAGGTTTCCCTTTACATTAAGATGGGGAAATAGATATGGCCGCTGGAAGACCATCCCTATACGTCTGTGTTCCGAGGCCATGTCAATGCCCTGTTCGCTGTCAAAGAGGACATCGCCATCCAGGATGATCGAGCCCTTTCCCGGTCTCCTCAATCCGGAGATCAGCCCTACAAGGGATGATTTGCCGCTCCCGGACGGCCCGAAGACCCCGATGCGTTCCCCCTGGAAGGCAAAATCCATGTCAATGGAGAAATGGCCGAAATCCTTTTTTATGTCAACCTTGAGATCCATATCAGTCTGCCCTCGACATGCGGCCGCTAAGCCATTCATGGAAGATAAGCACTGCGACTGAAATGACGATGGAGACAATGCACAGGGCAAGCGCCATAGTGTCACCTCTGGGCGAACCTGTATATTCATAAATGGCAAGAGGGATGGTCTGGGTTACCCCGGGGATGTTGCCGGCTACAATAACCGTTGCACCAAACTCCCCCAGACCCCTTGCAAACATGAGCAGTGATCCGGCAATGATCCCCCTTATGGAAAGAGGGGCGATGATTGTGATAATCGTGTCTATCCTTCCGGCTCCGAGGGTACGGGAGGCATCAATAAGTGTTTTATCTATTGACTCCATTCCTGTGCGCATGGACCTTACCATCAGGGGAAAACCAACAACTGCGGTTGCTATGACTGCCGCCTTCCAGGTGAATATTATCTGAATGCCCATCGGGAACAGAAGCTTTCCGACAGGACCCTGTCTGCCCAAAAGAATCAGCAGCAGATATCCGATCACGACAGGGGGAAGGGTAAGGGGAAGATTGACGATTATATCCAGGAGGATCCTTGCCCTGAACCTCTTAAATGTCATGAGATAGGCTGTTGCGAAGCCAAAGGGGAGAGAGATAAGCGTGGCCGTGACAGCCACCTTAAGGGAGAGCAGGATCGCGGAATAGTCATTGGAAGTAAAGTCAAGCACTTATGATCACTCGATGATAAAACCGTATTTTGAAAGTACGGCCCTGGCTTTTTCAGATTGGAGGAATTCAAAGAATGCCTTTGCATCTTTGTTTTTTGCCCCGGTATTTGTAAGAGCCATAGGGTAGATTACCCTGGAATAAAGGTCCTGGGGCACTTGAAAGAGTATCTTTACCCTGTCGGACATCTCCAATGTATTGCTTGCATAGATAAAGGCCCCGTCAACTTCGTCCCTTTCCACGTACATCAGGCATTCGAGGACATCTCTGGTCATAACCAGTTTGTTATTCAACTCACTGTCAATGCCTGCCTTTTTAATGGCCTCCATGGCATATTCTCCTGCGGGGACGCTCTTGGGACTTCCGATAGCTATCTTTTCCAGAAGGACAATCTCCTTCATGGTTTTTAGATTCAGGCCGGCATTTCCCACGAAGACGAGGTTATTATAGGCAAGGGTGTCTACATTTTTCTCCGAAATAAATCCCCTGTCCTTAAGGTATTTCATCCACTCAATATTTGCAGAAATAAAGATGTCCGCGGGCGCACCGTTTTCTATCTGCTTTGCCAGGGCTCCTGCTGCACCCGAATTCCTCTGGAAGCCCACTCCTGGATGTGTCTTCGAAAAGGCATCGGACATTTCTGTTACTGCATCCTTAAGACTTGCAGCTATTGCAAGCCTTATCTCCCCGGCATCGGCCGGGAGCGGGATTGAAACCATAGCTGCGAAAAGAAATATAGCAATGCAAAGGTTTTTAGTCTTTTTCATTTTTATCTCCACCCTTGTAGACCTCCCTCTGAAACCCCTCAAATTCGGCCTGTGCAAAGGAGTTGATCTTTTTTTCAAGGCCCTTGAAGGAGCTTATATATTTTTCAGCAAAGGGAGTCAGGGACGCGCCCCCGCGTTCATTCCCGCCTCTTCGCCTGACAAGTATCTTCTCACCCAGGCATTTCTCAAGCCTGTTAAGGATGTTTAATGCCTTTACATAGGAAAGGGACATGCTTATTGCGGCCTTGTTTATGGATTTATATTCATCGATCCTTTCAAGGAGCCGCACAGGCCCCGGGCCCATGAAGGGTATGCCGGGATCATCAGTAATGAATGTCTTGGTCGTTATCTTCATGGCCGTTATTTATTGCAAAATACAGCGGCCGATGTCAAGGGGTTTTCACATCCTGCCATATTGAATTCATATGATTCCTTTTGTTGACATACCTATGGGTTGTTTATTAATATTGCTAATCTTTCTGTGGTCTCAAGATGCCGTTCAAATTGAAAGGGGCAGGGAAAAAGCAAATGAAAACAGCCTATATCGATTGTTTTTCCGGGATAAGCGGCGACATGTTCCTTGGCGCCCTGATCGACGCGGGGCTCCCGCTCGATGAATTGAAGCGCGCCCTGGGCTCTCTTCCCCTTGACCATTATTCCCTTGAGGCAAAAAAGGAGGTAAAAAACGGTCTTACAGGCACAAGGTTTATCGTGCACCAGGAACATGGCGCCCACCACTCCCACAGGGGATTAAAAGAGATTCGGGAGATCATCCGGAAGGGCGCTCTGAGCGCCAATGTAAAGAAAAGAAGCCTTCGCATCTTTGAATCGATTGCCGTTGAAGAGGGAAAGATACACGGATGCCCTCCTGAGGAGATACATTTCCATGAGATCGGCGCAATTGATTCCATAATAGATGTAGCAGGGGCTGCCTTTGGCATAGAATTCATGGGCATCCATGACCTTTACTCGTCAAGGCTGCCCCTGGGGTCAGGATTCATAGAATCAGGCCACGGCAGGATACCTCTCCCTGCGCCCGCGACTGTTGCCCTGCTGAAAGGGGTGCCGGTCTACAATTCAGGGCTTGAGTGCGAAATGGTAACACCGACAGGCGCCGCACTTGTTAAAGAATTTTCAGTTTCTTTCGGGCCTATGCCCCCCATGACCATCGAGGCCGTCGGCTATGGGGCAGGCAGCAGGGTGCTTGCCGACAGGCCCAACCTCCTCCGGATACTGATAGGAAAAGGGGAGACACAGGAGACGATAGAAACCGTTGTGGTCATGGATGCCAACCTGGACGACACCAGTCCGGAATGGCTGGGCTTCATGATGGACAGGCTTTTTGAGGCAGGGGCGCTTGATGTCGTCTTTTCCCCCATTCAGATGAAAAAAAACAGGCCCGGCGTGCAGATACAGGTTATCGGCAGGCCTCAGCAGAGGGATGAACTTCTGGATATCATCTTTGCCGAAAGCACAACCCTGGGGATAAGGTTCAGCCACAGCCAGAGAAAGGTGCTTGAGAGGACCAGTGCGGAGATCGACAGCCCGTGGGGCAGGATGGAGGTTAAGAAGGTTACGGGTCCGGACGGCTCCTCTTTATTTTATCCTGAATATGACGTCTGCAGGAGGATCGCAAGGGAAAAAGGGCTTCCAATCAGGGAGATCTATTACTGGGTCCAGGGAAGAAACAATGCTTTTACAGAAGGCGACAGGGATTGAAAACGGATCAGCGGCCCGATAGTCACCCGTTCAGGGAGGCGTTTAGAAAGGGTGATTTCGTTGATAAAACAGCCCTCGTCCTTTCATCATGGTTCGGTTCAGGGCTTGCGCCGATGGCGCCGGGGACCTTCGGCACACTTGCGGCGGCGGCCCCGGTTGCGGTAATCAAATATCTTGGCGCATCCGCTGAATATATATTCATTGTTATTCTTGTTTTCCTTGCACTCTGGAGCTCCCATGCAGCCCGGAATCTTCTGGGCAGGGATGACCCTCCCGAGGTTGTCATCGACGAGGCGGCAGGTTTCTGCCTCGCCGTTTTTCTGCTGCCGCTAAACATCTTAAGCCTTTGCTCAGGGTTTCTGCTTTTCAGGATTTTTGATATATGGAAGCCCTTTCCCATAGGCTTTATTGACAAGAGGATTAAAGGCGGATTAGGAATAGTGCTTGACGATATCGTCGCAGGGGCATTTGCAAACATAGGCGCAAGGATCATAATGGCGTTATTTTTTCTCTCCTCCCCTTAAGGCAAGGGGAGGCATGGTGGGGTTATGTTAATCAGTTATTCCTTTATCATAACTCCCGTTCACCCCCTCTTCTCTTAAGAGGGGAAAGATTTGTCTGTTCTACTTTTATGAGAGGTACATATATGGCTGTACGTTCATTCCTGGCCTTTGAACTGCCCCCTGAAATAAAAGAGAAGGTAAGACAGGTCTCGGAACAGCTGAAAAGATCAAAGATGGATGTAAGATGGGTCAAGCCTGACAATATTCATCTCACGATAGTGTTTCTGGGAGATGTGCGGGAAGGGGATATATCCGCTATCGCGGGGGAGATAGAGCAGGTCTGCTATGGGTTCCATCCTTTTGAGCTCCATCTCAAGGGATTGGGGCTTTTCCCTGACAGGAGGAGACCAAGGGTTCTCTGGGCCGGCTACCACGGGGATATTGAAAGGATGGCCTCTCTAAGGGATGTCCTGCATGAACGTTTAATCCCCTTTGAGATAAAAGAGGAAAAACGGGAGTTTAAGCCCCACCTGACCATCGGCAGGTTTCGCAACCCCGGCAGGGGCAATGAGCAGCTGGATGAGATATTAGGCTTGCACGATGGTCTTACAAGCCCGTCCTTTCAGGTCGGCGAACTTGTGCTTTTCAAGAGCGAACTGAAGCCCCATGGGCCTGAGTATACAAGACTGGAGTCCTGGCCCCTGGCAGCGGAGAAATACCCTGCAAGGTGAAAGCTGCACAGATATGATTACCGGATGCACATCGAACCGTGCATTGCCGGGGCATGATTTTTCAGCCGGATTTCTTTTCAGCCAGGCAGGATAATCAGCATTCAGCCGGCCTGGCTGATGGAATAGATTTTGCAGAATGCGGGGCTGTCTACCAAAAGATATCAGCTTATTTAATCGTATATAAAAACCAACAACCACACAGGGAGAATTAATATGGCGGAAAATATAGACAGGGATAAGGCGGTTGATCAGGCCATTTCTCAGATAGAGAAGGCGTTCGGCAAGGGATCCATCATGAAGATGAGCGATGACAAGGTTATGGATATAGAGGTTATATCCACGGGCTCTATTGCCCTTGACCTGGCCCTGGGCATCGGCGGGGTCCCCAGGGGGAGGGTGATAGAGATATTCGGGCCTGAATCATCAGGAAAGACAACCCTGGCCCTTCACATAACGGCCGAAGCCCAGAAAAAGGGCGGCGCCGTAGCATTTATTGACGCCGAGCATGCCCTGGACATAATCTATGCCAGGAAGCTGGGCGTTGACGTTGACAGCCTTCTTGTCTCCCAGCCGGACACAGGCGAACAGGCCCTGGATATCGCCGAGATACTGGTAAGGAGCGGCGCCATTGATGTCCTTGTCATAGACTCTGTCGCGGCCCTGGTCCCGAGGGCTGAGATTGAAGGGGATATGGGCGATCAGCACATGGGGCTGCAGGCAAGGCTCATGTCCCAGGCGCTGAGGAAGCTGACCGCCACAATCAGCAAGTCCAGGACGTGCGTCATATTCATCAACCAGATAAGGATGAAGATCGGCGTCATGTTCGGCAACCCCGAGACCACCACAGGCGGGAATGCCCTGAAATTCTACGCCACCCAGCGCCTGGACATCCGGAGGACGAATACAATCAAGGAAGGAAACGACGTGATCGGCAGCAGGACAAAGGTCAAGGTCGTCAAAAACAAGATAGCCCCGCCCTTCAGGGAGGCAGAGTTTGATATAATATATGGCCTGGGCATCTCAAGGGAAGGCGATATCCTGGACCTGGGCGCGGAGCTTGATATTGTTGAAAAGAGCGGGGCATGGTACTCCTTTGAAGGTGAAAGGATCGGCCAGGGCAGGGAGAACGTAAAGAAATTTCTCGCGGAGAATACGGATATAAGGGAAAGGATAGCAGACCTGATAAGGGAAAAGACCGGACTTAAAAAATCAGAGAGGCAGGCCGGAGAAAGAGACGCGAAGGGATCAAAATAAATGAATCACAGAGAGATAAGAAGCAAATACCTGGAGTATTTTAAAAATAAAGGTCACGAGATAGTGTCAAGCTCCTCGCTTATCCCGAGGGATGACCCGACGCTCCTTTTTACAAACGCGGGGATGGTTCAGTTCAAGGCCATGTTTCTGGGCGATGAAAAGCGCGGCTATTCAAGGGCGGCATCTTCCCAGAAGTGCGTGCGGGCGGGCGGCAAACACAATGACCTTGAAAACGTGGGCTACACGGCAAGGCATCACACCTTCTTTGAGATGCTGGGCAATTTCTCCTTCGGGGACTATTTCAAGAGAGAGGCCATATCCTGGGCATGGGACCTGCTGACAAACGTGTACAGGCTTGATCCCGGCCGGCTGTATGTATCCGTCTTCAAGGACGATGACGAGGCCTATGACATATGGAACAGAGAGATAGGCATAGACGCATCAAGGATAATAAGGCTCGGCGAAAAGGATAACTTCTGGGCCATGGGTGACACGGGCCCCTGCGGCCCCTGCTCTGAGATCCTGTTTGACCAGGGTCCATCCGTAGGCTGCGGAAAGCCCGATTGCAGACCGGGCTGCGACTGCGACAGGTACCTTGAGATCTGGAACCTTGTCTTCACACAGTTCGACCGGCAGGCATCAGGGGAGCTGATCCCGCTCCCGAGGCCCAATATAGACACGGGCATGGGGCTTGAAAGGATATCGGCAGTCATCCAGGGGGTTACATCCAACTATGACACGGATATCTTCAGGGAGATCATGGCACGTGTAGAAGAGCTCTCAGGCAAAAAATACGGCAGTGATCCCAAGGCTGACCTGTCCTTCAGGGTGATAGCCGATCACGCCCGCTCTTCGGCCTTTCTCATAGGGGACGGGGTCATGCCATCTAATGAGGGGCGGGGATATGTACTAAGGCGCATAATAAGAAGGGCCATCAGGTACGGACAGGCCCTTGGCATGAAGGATCCCTTCTTTTATAAGGCGGCGGGCAGGGTCATTGATGTCATGGGGCATGACTACGGCGAACTTATAAGCCACAGGGCATTCATTGAGGGCATCCTGTTAAGCGAAGAGAAGCGATTCTCCGACACGCTTTTCTACAGTACAAAGATATTAAGAGATGAGATAGACAAGCTCAGTGCTAATAAAGAGACGGTAATACCGGGGGCGCTGGCCTTTAAATTATATGACACCTATGGCCTGTCGGTGGACATAGTAGAGGACGTTGCCCGCGATGAGGGGATGACGGTCGACCGTGAGGGTTATGATGAGGCCATGGGCCGCCAGAAGTCACAATCCCAGGAATCGTGGAAGGGGAGCGGTGAAGAGGCAGTACCGGAAGCATATCGTAAATTGTTAGCAAGAGGTATGGTAACTAAATTCCTCGGTTATGGCAATAAATTGACAACAACATCAGGAGTAGTCTGTATTCTTAAAAACGGTGAAGAGAAAAATAATGTCAATGAAGGAGATGATGTTGAAATAATACTGGAAGCAAGTCCTTTTTATGGTGAATCAGGAGGGCAACAGGGAGACACAGGTCAAATAATTATGAAGAATCAAAACACAGATTTGACCATTCGAGTCACCGGCACTTCAAAATTCGGTAAAGGTTTAATCACTCATAAAGGAGTTGTAGAAAGCGGGGGCATATCGGTAGGTGACAGGGTAGATGCGATTGTAGACGAAGAAAAAAGAAGGGCAACAGCTCTAAACCATACTGCCACACACCTCCTACACGCGGCCTTAAGGGAAATCTTGGGTGACCATGTAAAACAGGCTGGCTCGTTTGTTTCATCCGAAAGGTTACGTTTTGACTTCAGTCATTTTACGCAGGTCTCCAGAGAAAAGCTTAAGGAGGTAGAGGCCCTTGTAAACCTTCGTATCAGGGAAAACCACATTGTTGAGACAAAAGTGATGGCAAGGGAAGAAGCCATGAAGACCGGGGCCATGGCCATCTTTGAGGAGAGGTACGGAGACAAGGTCAGGCTTGTAAGCGTGGGAGAGGACGTGAGCAAGGAGCTCTGCGGGGGCACACACACGGCAAGGACAGGGGATATAGGCGTCTTCGTCATAGTGAGCGAAGGGGCCGTGGCCGCCAATGTGAGGAGGATAGAGGCGCTCACAGGCAAAGGGGCGCTGGAATATCTCCAGAGACAGGATGATGAGTTAAAGGACGCCGCAATGTTCCTGAAGACGACCCCCGACCGTCTGGGGGAGAGGATCGATCAGATATTGTCCGATCAGAAATCAAAGGATAAGGAGATAGAGTCCCTGAAGTCAAAGATAATGCAGATGCAGTCCGGAGACATACTCTCTGATGTCCGGGACCTGGACGGAGTCAGGGCCGTTGTGAAGGAGATCGAGGCGGATTCACCCAAGGACCTCAGGGAATATGCAGACAAGATTAAGGACAGGCTGAAATCGGGAGTCATCGTCCTGGGTGCAAAGAAGGACGACAAGGTCATGCTCATATGCTCTGTCACCGACGACCTTACAAAGAGGTTCAAGGCGGGGGATATAATCAAAAGGCTTTCGGAGATGGTGGGAGGCAAGGGCGGCGGCAGGCCCGACATGGCCCAGGGCGGCGGCAATAGGCCCGAAGAACTTGGGCGGGCGCTTGAATCGGTTTTTGAAACAAAATAGACCAAAAAAATATTAACCACGAAATACACGAAACACGCGAAAAATGAGATTAAATAGGGTCCGCTCACCGAGCGGACCGCTGTAAATAAAAGGAGATGCTTATCATGAAGGCATCCGATATTGAACAGGAAATAGACAGCATAAAAAACCAGCTTGTTGAAAAATATCAGCCTGAGAAGATTATTCTTTTCGGATCAGCTGCATGGGGCGAGGGAGAGGTAAACGATATCGATTTTTTCATTGTCAAACGCAATGTGCCTTATTATGGCGGCGATAGGCTATTGGAAATCTATGGCTTGATAAAGGCTAAAACCGCTGTTGATTACATAATATACAAACCGGAAGAAGTAGAGGACCGGCTCTCCCTTGGAGATCCTTTCGTAAAAAAGATATTTAAAGAAGGAAAGGTCATCTATGGCTGATCGGAAGATTATCCAGGAATGGCTTCAAAAGGCGGAGGAAGACCTCAACTTTGCCAGAAGCAACCTTTTGGAAGGAAATAACTATTACGCTCAAATTTGCTTTCACTTCCATCAGTCTGCCGAAAAATATCTGAAAGCCTATATTGTGTCCTTCGAACTAGAGTTCGAAAAGACCCATAACCTAATCCAGCTTTTAACCATCTGTTCATCTCAAAACGCATCAATCCTAAGTATCATGAAAGAATGCGAGAGACTCAATACGGCTTATATAGATACCCGATATCCTGTTCATTGGCCGGTTGATTATACAAGGGATAAGGCACTAAACATGAAAAAGGATGTTGAAAAAATTGAAGATACTATAATCGGACTTTTGTCAGAGGGGGGATTTATTTAAGGCTTTCTCTGCATCCGGTTTATCTTATTAAACATCCGGTCTCTAAAAGTTCCTGCAGGGTCCGCTCACCGAGCGGACCTAAATGGAATTTGTATTATAAGACCTATCCGGCAATAATCTGCAACACATCCCCGTAGTTTTATCTGTCCCTTTTAGACTCATCCGATCTCAGGCCTCTATCTTTTCAACCGTGAACCGTGAACAGTGAACTCGGAACCGAATTTTATGTTTTTTCATAAAATTCTATTGACCTTTCCCCTTATTTATGCAAAATTTTCACCGTTTTATGCTGCCACATATTTTCAGCGGCCCTATAAGGGATAACTGAAGACACATCATTTTTTAACGTATCAAATTTGTCTTACAGCCGAATACCTGTATGCAGTTAGGCGGAGTCGCGCCGACTTGTCCGTCGAAGTTTTAACGAAGATGGGAGCCATGTCGTAGGAGAAAAACAGGGAATCGGATGATTAAGGCTTCAAACTATCGAATCGATTTCAACTTTTATAAAGTTGATTTTATAAGTCAGATTTATTCTATTTTAAACAATTGAGAGCTGTTTGCAGAAGTTCAATTTTTGGTTTAGGGGGATATGTTTAAGCATTATTAGAATTTTAATTAGTCATGCTAGTCAACAACGTCCCCTTATCTATAGGAGGGCTATAAACTGGCAAGGAGGATTGTTTGTGAGTTTTATGCCGGGAGTAAGCCGGAAGGCGTTGAAACATATCCGCTTGGTAATCAGACGAATGGGATTACACCTACGAACAGAGAAATCGCTTCAGGAAATAGCCCAGATGTTGAATCCGGTTGTGCTAGGTTGGGTGAATTACTTCAGGCATTACTACAAATCAGCCCTACATTCAGTGTTCTATCATATCAATAAAATGCTTATGAGATGGGCGATGAGAAAATACAAAAGACGGGGATTAAAGAGAGCAGGTTTTTGGTTGGAGCGTGTTAAGAGAAATAGCCCTAAATTATTTGCTCACTGGGATCTAATGCCGTTGATGGTTAGACAATAAGAGCCGGATGAATCGAGAGATTCACGTCCGGTTCCGTGAGAGACTATGGGGGGAAGTTCCTCTGGCCTACCCGACCATCGTCCAATACCGTTAGTCACACTATTCAACAACGTCGAACAGTCCATCAAGGAGTATCTATGAAAATAGTGGAGCCGTCATATCTAATAGAGGATGAACTAAACGGATCAGAGATACTGAAAAAAATAGAGCGAGCGGGAAGAACCTGTTATAAGAGCGAAAGCAAGATTAGCGACGAATCAGCAGAAATGTTTATTAAAAACATTCTGCAACTTGGTCATGAATCGGTAATTGAGCATGAAAAGATTACGGTAAGAATAATTTGTGACCGCGGTGTTTCTCATGAAATTGTTCGTCATCGCCTTGCCAGCTATTCTCAGGAGAGCACAAGGTATTGCAATTATTCGGACGAGAAGTTCGGAAATGAAATAACAGTAATTAAACCACTCTTTTTTGTCCCGAGTACAAAAGCATGGGATATATGGTATGCAGCAATGTTGGCTGCTGAGAAGGCTTATTTCGCGCTACTGAAGGATGGTGTTCAACCTCAAGCGGCAAGGAGTGTATTGCCAAATTCTCTTAAAACAGAAATAGTAATAACTTATAATCTTCGTGAGTGGAGGCATTTTTTTCAAGTAAGAACTTCTGAAAAAGCACATCCGCAAATGAGAGAAATAACAATTCCTATTTTGAAAGAATTCAAAGAAAAGATACCGATAATTTTTAACGACATTCATCCGGCATAGCTAATCATGGTATTTGGAAAAATTGATCATTCATCTTTGGAAATAAGAGTAGGATCATCATCAAGTTTTTCATCAATTGCAATTGTTAGAATATTTGCCTTTAGGTATCGAGGAGGACATGAATCTAGATTATTGGCTGTTTGGGAGTTTTACCCTTAGCCTTTTCGATTCTTTCTGGGTGTGGGGTTGATCATTAAACAGTTGGATAGGAGCTGAACATGCTTGAGAGTCTGATAATAGGTATTATTTCCAGTTTTACAGCCTCATCCTTATTCATAAGCGCATTATATTTGATTAGGCCAAGAATTGAGATTTCTCCATACATAGCAGTCTCGATAAATTCAGATGGGAAGAAAACCTATAAAATTAAGATAGTCAATCGGAGAAATAGAAAAGTAATAAATATACGGGCCGAACTTCATCTTATTAGAATATACAATAAGCCCGATGGTAAAGGAACAGATGCAATAAAAATTGAACTAAAAAGAAATGAAGTGTTATGCTTGGCTCCATATAATAAAGCTAATGATGCATTAGCTTTTGAGTTTCGATTTATTACTTATGAAGATTTAAATGAATTTTGGGAAGATATAAATGGTAAGCACATTCGATTTCAGATATCAGCAACAGATTCATTCAGCAATTTTACTAAAGTATTCACAAAATTGTATCACAAAAAAAGTTATTCTATTAAGGAAGGCACACATTTATCGGGAGGCTCTTTAGATGTTGGATGAAACGCACTTCTACAAAAATAAGACAAGAAAGTGAATGACAAATATTCATTTTATCGCACACGCCCATGCAGTCGACTCGTTACAATTGTATAAGTCCATAGGGGGTGAAGATACAATGCATTTTCAGAAAAGAATTTTACACCATTTCTTCTTATTGTGGATGCATTGCAATATAGTTCATTGATAATTAGAAAATAAACCTATCGGGAAGGGATTAAACCATGAAGACTACTTCTCCTTTATTGCAAAATCTTATTGACAAAGATCTAATTTTTTCGAAATTAGATTATTTTGTTGATGTGCAACTTTGGCCAAGGCAGTCAGCAATGAATCCAGTTTTATGGTTAGAAAATTTTCAAGAATCTGAAATGGAATATGCACTTTCTTTGCTTAATTCATTTCTTTTCTATAGCGAGGACCTTGTAAAGCAATTGTTTGTTGCCGCATTTCAAACACTCAGTAATCTTATTCGACAGAGAAGAGATTCATTGCTTCACACAAAGAGTAACTGGTGTTCTTTTGTAAAGAGATGTGTTATCACTCCAGTATATGGTGAAAGACCGAGTATAACAGATAGTGGGATGGGATTTGCTCGAAAAGCACGCAAGCTACTTAATATTGAAGATGGACGAATCCTAAGTGATAAAGAGGTTTTCCAACTATTATTATCCTCTGGTCCTCGGCCTGTAATATTCGTAGATGATTTTGTAGGAAGTGGGGAACAGTTCATAACGACTTGGAACCGTATTGTTGATTTCCGGATTAATTTGACTAACGATATCTGATTATATTGGACTAATTGCCGGATTTCCGGATTAAAATGACCAAGGCCGACAAGAAAGAATC
>Ga0209287_10000750_pt1 | contig 17936 bp, 12 predicted proteins | sample PPLLak3cmMay2015_2_FD_187255 | JGI IMG/M metagenome (GOLD analysis project Ga0209287, IMG submission 187255) | Freshwater sediment microbial communities from Prairie Pothole Lake near Jamestown, North Dakota, USA - PPLs Lake P8 Core (1) Depth... | ecosystem: Environmental > Aquatic > Freshwater... | reverse complement strand
ATGGCGTTTGACCCTTCTAAAATAGCTATAAATACCGCATTATCAAAGAACTTCGTGTATATTTGTTATTGTTCTTCTAATTTGTCAAAGTAGAATTAATATAAGGATTGTTAAATTCCGTTGCCATTTCAAGAGCTATACTCGGATTAATTCTGGCAAGGGTATCTATTATGGTTATTTGTTTTCCCTGATCATTTAATCCTATTAAGTTTTTCTTTAACTCCCATTTAATTTTGTAGTTTATGAATACCCAATCAGATTGGAATGTCAGGTAGATTCCTAATGATAATGCTAGAAAAGTACTAGAAATAATAATTTGCCTTCTAATATTCCTGTTAGCCGCCTTAAGCATATTTTCTTTATCAAATTTATTTCTATCCCAGATAATCTTCTTCCAATTTTTTCTTATGAAGAAATATTCTTTCCAACTGGGTAGAAAACGATTTTTTTTCTCAACAATCCACTGGTTTGTTCTTTGTTCAATAAGTTGGTTAACTTTGTTTTCATCAATATTATTAAGGGAGGCAATACTTAGTATGGGTATTATAAGCCTTTCGTGGGTAAGTTCGTATTTAGCAAGTTCATTGCCATTACATTCAATTTTGTTAATAAGCCTGAGTGTTTGTAGCCATTCAATTATCTGCTCCACTCTGCTGGTATTATACTTGACTTTATTAACAACGTTATTAATAGTAAGTCCTCCTGCCCGAACATTTTCTTTATGGTTGATAAATGCTAGTAGAATGTTAAGGGCAGCAAAATCATTATTGTGTCTATTTGCTTTATTTTCGAGTTCTGTTCTAAGAAAGCTTTCCAATAGCCCGTTAATACCGCCCAGTTTTTGAAATGCGATTTTTGTGAATGATTTTTCTTCTGTAGGCAGCTCATTTAGAATAAAAGCAACCATTTGTATATCCGTTGCCAAAACTCGGCCATCAATACTTGAAGCGAGTTCTGATTGTACAATTTCTTTAATAAAGAGTTCATTGTAATCAATATTTTCTTCTCTTGCAATTACTTTAAAAATTTCCAAGGTTTGAATACAATCAAATTTTTTTAGATGGTAATAATTATACATGGCACTTATATTATAACCTATAACCTCCTCTACTTCATGAAGCCAGCCAGCATAATCGATTCTAATGGATATTAGTATTTTTATATTCCATAAATTATTGTAGCATTCTTTCATTTGCTCTATAAAGGGCTTTCTGTCTGTTTCTTTTTTACAATGTGTAAAAAACTGTTCAAACTGGTCGAAAATTATAATAAGTTGCTTTTGTCCATTTTTTGGAAAGACGATTTCGAGAATCTCTTTTAGACTATTCTTCTCCTTAATATCATTATTTTTCTTTTGCTGGTGTTGTTGAACAAGAGCGTTTTTAAATGATATGAGTGGATCTTCGTTAGTAAGCTTTACAACGACACTAGCAATGTTTTTTTCTTTGAATGCGGCACTTAAGCCAGCTTTTAAAAATGAAGTCTTGCCACAACCCGATTCGCCAATTAGCACTCCAATTCGGAATTCGCTACCAATGATAAATCCTAAAAGTTTATTAACATCATTATTTCTCTGTAGCTTTTTGAATATTTCTGAATCGGCAAAATCAAATGCGTTAAGCCCTTTAATAGGTGAACTGTCTTTAATGTCGATACGCTTCTTTAGCAATCTTTTTCCCTTTGACCTTTTATACAGTAATAATATAACTGAAATAGCAAGGAAAAAAGAAAACATGATCCAAAAAAAATTATTATATTTTTCAGTGAGATGAATATTGAAACTGCTGCAAAACCATTTTGCTAATTTGGGATTGAATAATATCGTAAAACCCATCAAAACCAACTTCATTCTTATATCCCAGGACTTTGTCCTAAAATCCCAAATAAATTGTGCAATAAACTCAATTAATTCACTTGTTTTTCTAAAAAGTTTTTTATAGTTGTTATCGCCAAAAGGGCTTTCTGTATCATTGTATGGTAATAATTCACTGGACATATGAGTAATTATTATATGTTTTTCAAAATTCTAACCACTGTTCAGATTTAATGTCTAATATATACATTTTTTATATCAATTAATTATAGCAATAGGAAATCATTATCACAATACAATGTTTGTGGGAAAGAAAAACAGTATATAGTTGATACATGACCATTGAAATTGATACCACAAAAACGTTCTTTTAACTTTATATACTTTTAGTATCTCCCAAAAAAAACAAAAATTGTTTGGCTATTTTCTATTTGATGATGGAGTTGGAAAGGGACACGAGTAAATTTGTGGTTATTAATAATATGAATAGTTTGATTAAATAAATATCTAATTTCTAAAGCATTTTTTCCAAATACTCCATTTGATCTCTTTTTCTGGAATAGATTTTACCAATCTACACAACCATTGTATTATATGATTTACAATACATTAACAATTCACATTCCCTATAAGGCACAATATTTGATTAAACAGCCATACAAATAACTCTTTAATAAGCGTTTAAATAGATATTAATTTCCAAAAAGTCTCACTATCTGAGCCTTTTTAATTGTTAAACTAAAAATTAAATTTATGGCAAGTACCGTTGAAACAGGTCATGCAAAGAACGTGGCCAATTTTGAACATCTGGTTTCCTACTGCACAGGGTATGGAGCAACATTCAACCCGGTAAAAGCAACAATTAAGCTAACAGCATTAAGCACGTTGCTTACCAATGCAAAGGGGGCAATCAATGCAGTTAATGCTGCATTACCAGCCTACAGCAATGCAGTTTCGGCACGTGAGGCAGCATTTGAGCCGCTAAGCAAGCTCATTACCCGCATTATGAATGCCCTGAAGGCAGCCGATACCACCCAGCAGGTGGACGAAAGCGCACAAACGCTGGTTCGTAAGCTACAGGGGCGAAGGGCATCGGCAAAGCTTACCGAGGAAGAAAAAAAGGCTATGGCAGAACAGGGCAAAGAGCAAAAAGAAATATCATCGTCACAGCTCAGCTACGATAACCGTTTGGACAACTTCGACAAGCTCATTAAGCTTTTAACATCCATTACACAGTATGCCCCGAACGAGGCTGATTTAAAGGTGGTCGCATTAACAACCCTGTTAACCGATTTAAAAGCCAAGAACACGGCAGTAATCACGGCAACAATACCACTGAGCAACGCCCGCATCTCACGAAACGACATACTTTATAAAGAACTTAGCGGTCTCGTAGATATAGCTCAGGACGTTAAATCGTATGTAAAATCCATATTCGGAGCAACTAGTCCCCAGTACAAGCAAGTTTCGGGCTTGGAGTTTAAGCGTTACAAGGCTTAACTTGGATAAGAGCCAGTCTTTTTTCAAGTAGGCTAGAGGATTTATCAAAAAGCGATTGGCGGGTTTGTAAACGTTAATGGCAGAATTGAAATAGCGAGCAGAGAATATAAATAACCAGATAGAGAGTTTACAAAAACCTTTGGAGAAGTTAAAAGAGCGCATGGAGAATATGAAAAAGACATTGGCGACATTAAAACAATCGTTGGCGGGTGTAAAACTCAGGTTGGCGAGTACGCTTACCACACCTGAAACCCTGTACCATCGAGTACCCTATGAACAAGCTGCATGGTAGGATAGAAGAACTCCAACATCTTCTATAAAACACAAAAGCAGCTTGTTCCTTTTTTCTTTCCCTTAAGCAAAGCACCCTTCCGCTTTTGTACTTTCACCTCTGTAACGTAAAGAACTACCCGTTGAAAGAGTAAAAGCCTCCGCGCAAAGATTTTTTGTCACATTTTTTGTCCCTCCCAGGTTTGGCACATTTGCAAAAGCACGCCCCCTTCGGGATGCACTAACTTTTGCAAAAGAGCCAAACGCCACCCCACAAAACAAAAAATCCGCCAAAAAACCTTTTCCCCCACGGTAAAACCAAGAAAAACAAGAGCGCCCCAACCTGTCTGCCGACAAGGCAGGAAATGCCCCTGAAAGGGGCACGAATAGAACGGCGGGAACCGCCGAAAGGTCTTTTCGTCCGCCGATTCGTACCGGAATGACCCTGAAATCCTCCGCCCGAATCGCCCGGATGATGAAGGGATCAGGCTGTAAGCCTACCTTTTCCATCGGCTCGTCCGACGTGCTGACGCTGCTGTCCATCCTGACACCGAAAACCCCTGCTGCTCTCAACGGCTTGACGCTTCCTCGCATCCTAAAGGCTGACGTTGACGTTGAAACACCCAGTAAACCCGACCTTCGGACGACCCGTTTTGACGTTTCCTTACTGGCGACGACCGCCCTGCTGCTGGCGACCTTCGGTCGCCACTTGGACGTTGACGCTCTTTTGATAAAAAACTCCAATTTGTTGAAAACTAGGGTTTGCTGTCAATTTTTTGTTGATAAAAAGTTCGAACTTCGTTTAGAAGTTTGCGACAAAAGAAAAAGCCTTGCCATTAAATTTGGTGAGGCTTTTTTGTATAAAGATTTTAGTAAACATAAAGTATACTGGGGTTAAAAGAAAAAGTTGTTAATTTAGGCATCATGCGTAGATTTTAGTTAGCCTGTATAGGAAAGTTGGGTGATTGGCTGATCCGGCATCTGCCGGATGCTAAACTGACGTACTGGGTAACTGGTACCGGGGGTTCGAATCCCCCTCTCTCCGCCATTATTATCTCGGGGTGTAGCGCAGTCCGGTTAGCGCATCTGGTTTGGGACCAGAGGGTCGGGAGTTCGAACCGAACGGAGTGAGCTCACGAGCAAAGCGAGTAATCTCTCCACCCCGACAAAAGAAGGAGGCTGTCTAAAAAGTCAATAATAGTTTCTCGCAAAGACCACAAAGTGAAAACGCAAAGACCGCAAAGCATTGATTAGTAACTATATTTATTTTGCGATCTTAGCGAAAATCTTAGCGTTCTTTGCGTGAAATGGTCTTTTTAGACACCCTCTTTTGTTCTTACTCAATCGTTAATTTCTCATCAAACTCTAAGCGTTTTAGAACGAATTTTAGTTCAAAGTAGCTAACCTTATCGCCAAATTCTGCTTTTGCATTGCTAAGCGATTTGGATTTATTGCTAATAAAGTACTTGGATATTTGATCGATTTTCTCTTGTGTCAAGAAATTACTTATGTCCAGCTCACCAGTACCAACATAATGTGCTAAATGTCCTTCGATGGTTGATAATGCCATTTTGCGTTCTGATGCAATTTCTACAATGGACTTACCCTCCTTAAATAGTTCGAAGCTGATTTTCTTCGAATCAATTTTTTCGATTTTCTTTGATGGGGTTAATTCAATTTCTGCTTGGGGTAGCTCAATGCCATTATTAATGCGATATTCTATAATAATTTCGAGTATTTCGCTTCCGAACTGTTGAATTTTTGCCTTGCCAAGCCCCTTTATGTTTTTCAACTCTGCAAGATTGCAGGGCAGTTGATTTGCCAGTAGGAGTAAGGTTTTTTGTGGGAGTACTAAGTATTGTGCCACATCTAGCTCATCTGCTTTATCGTCACGCCATGCTTTTAGCGTGGCGTATGGCTCTGATGAGGTTTTGCGATTTGTGGAATACTCACTCTTTGGCTTAACTTTTTGTTCTACCTTCTCAATGGCTGCTTTTGCGCGGATGTCGAGATAATCTTTGGTGTTAAATCCATTAAGGCAACTTTTAAGACACTTCAGCTTAATGGAGGATTCCTCTTTTAATCTATCTACTTGATCGGTAATCTGCTTTCTAATTGCTTTATTATCAGTTTCAACTGCTATTTCGTTAAGAGTATTGATAATTATTGATTCCACTTTTTCGGAGAAATAGCTATTGGCTTTTTTTAACCGTTCCTGCAAGGGTTCGTTCTCTTCAACTGAATTTACAGATGTTAAGAGCTGCTGAACCTGAATCTTAAACTTCTCTGAAACCTCTACTAGTTCGATTTTAAGGGAAGAACTCATCTTGATAAAAGGATCGCTGGCAGTTTTATGGAAACTCTCCTGATGGTTATTGATTAGTTTTAGCAAGTAGATTAGGCGGCGATTTATACCATTGAAATCAAAGAGTTCAAGAATTAAGGTTCTCTCATACTCTTTTTTGGAATCCTCCAGAAGTTCTTGTTTCGGAGGGTTTTGCTCAATGTCATGAACGAACTGTGAGACGGTAGAATCACTTTTTATACTTTTTGCTGCAACGGGAGTGCTAAGAACCATCCCCTCAAGGGTCTTGCATCGGCTTAAAGCAACATAAACCTGTCCATGAGCGAACGCTGAATTGGCATCGATTATAGCCCTCTCAAAGGTTAATCCTTGGCTTTTATGGATGGTGATTGCCCATGCCAACTTAAGTGGGTATTGGGTGAAAGTGCCTGCTATCTTTTCAGTTATCGCTTTAGTTTCAGAATCGATTGAGTATTTTGTGTTGTGCCAAACCTCCTTTTTTGTGGGTATGGTCGATGTTTCGTTGGGGCACTTCACGTAAATTGTATCTTCATCAATATCTGTAACCGTTCCAATCTTTCCGTTATAGTAGCGCTTTTCGTACGAGCTGTCATTCTTAACAAACATGACCTGAGCACCAACCTTCATTGTCAGTTCGAATTCGGTAGGGTAGGTGCTCTCAGGGAAATCACCATCTAGTATCGCTTTAAAGGTATGGGGCTTCACCTTTAGCTTGTTCAACTTCGATTCGTTGATTCCCTGTGCTTGATAGTTATGAGTGGTAAGGGTTATATAGCCCTCATTATCGCTTGGGTTGAAGTTGGGTTTATGCCTTTTGTTCAGCTCATTCAGCGTTTCATCGTCAAGATTATTCTCGCGAACCTTATTCAGTATTTGGATGAAATGGTAGTCGCTTTGGCGGTAGATATGCTTTAGCTCTATGCTGATATATCGTGTTTTTTGAAGCGCTCGGCTTGAGAAAAAGAAGGTGTTTTCGTAGTAATTCTTCAGAATGTCCCATTCATCATCCTTTGCAATGGGGGCGAGCTGTTGTAGGTCACCAATCATCAGAAGTTGAGTTCCTCCAAAGGGCTCAAAACGATTCTTGTATTTGCGAAGCACTTCGTCGATGGCATCGAGAATGTCGGCTCTCACCATGCTTATCTCATCAATGACAAGCAGGTCGAGGCTTTTGATGATGTTAATCTTTTCGCGGCTGAAATGTTTTACGCTATCGGATGTAGGTTTCTCCTCAAAATCGTGAAAGGGGTTCTCTGAATTTTTCTGTATTGGAAGGTATGGACCAAAGGATAGCTGAAAGAATGAATGGATGGTTACTCCCCCTGCATTTATTGCTGCAACTCCTGTTGGCGCAACAACAATCATTCGCTTAGGCGATTTGATCTTTAGGTTGTGAAGAAAGGTTGTCTTACCTGTACCCGCCTTACCTGTAAGGAATATGTTTTTATTGGTGTATTGAACAAAATTAAAAGCCAGTTCAAGTTGAGCGTTGTGTATTGGTTCCATTTTGGTTGCAATCGGTTGATTGCTTAAAGTTAATAAAAAATGAGTTTCCATTGATGTGAATTCCTATCTTTGGTTTGTTTTCCTCCTTGAAAAAAATACTCTATGAAGAAGTTGATAAATACGCTCAGCCTTGCAACTGCCTGTGTGTTGATGCAGGGTTGCAATACAGGTAATGTAAGTAGGAATGATATGAATGTTCGCCAAATGGTTGACACAGTTGGTTTTGCCCACATCAATTGGCAGGAAGATTCCATTATAAATAGGATTGAACGAACCTATACCAAGGAGTTGTCAGAGGTAAAGATTGATGACAAAACATCTTGGCGAGTAGCAATCTGTCCTCACGACGATTATACCTATGCAAGCTGGCAATATCCTGCTCTGCTTAGAAATTTAAAGGCAAAAACGGTAATCATATTTGGAGTTGCACATAAGGCGCGTCAGCTGAACGTTTCCGACATGATAGTATTTGATAGCTATTCTCATTGGAATGGCCCTTATAAGGATATCAAGGTTTCGCCAATTCGGGAGGAGTTGATGGCTGCAATGCCAAAAGAACTGTATCAGGTAAACGATAGCCTTCAAAAGGTTGAGCATTCGGTAGAGAGCATGTTGCCTTTTGTTCAGCACTTTAACCGTGATGTGGAGATTATCTCCATTCTTGTTCCATTTATGAATACAGAAAAGATGGCTGAAATATCAAAACATTTATCATCGGCAATAGCTAAGGTGATGAATAGAAATAATCTTGAATGGGGGAGGGATATTGCCTTATTAATTACCACTGATGCAGTGCATTATGGCGATGAGGATTGGGGCGGGAAAAATATGGCTCCTTACGGGGTTGATAGCATTGGATACGCAAAAGCGGTTATGCATGAGCATGGGATTATCGATAGCTGTTTAGTCGGAGAACCAAATCTTGAAAAGGTAAAACGATTCATCGATTTCACTGTTCAACCCAATAATTATAAGGAGTATAAATGGACTTGGTGTGGTAGGTACAGCGTTCCCCTTGGGTTGATGACAGCCCTTAATCTTCAAAAGGAATTAAACAGCGACCCGCTAAATGGCATATTTATCGGCTATTCTACAAGCATCGACCATAAACCATTACCTGTTGATGATTTGAGAATGGGGAAGACCGCCATTGCTACAATAAGGCATTGGGTTGGGTATGCTTCGGTTGGGTATAGATAGTTAATATGGGTCGAATCAGCCGTTAGAGGTTTTGGTATCTATTGTCAATTTGACCCATTAATACATTTTTACCCTATTTTAACTTGTACTTTAGAATGAAGGTACTTGTTAATATTTCGGGGTTAATAATCTTAATGTTGTCCTGATCTAGGTTATCCAATTGACTATTAGCTATAACGTATAAGTAACCGTTAGCAATTACATTAGTGGTAGGAATGTTAAAATATTTATTACTGTCGTCAATTAGCTCGATTCTCACAACCTTATCAAATTCATCAGACAAGTATAGCCTTACTATTCTAGACTTTCCGATTCTGTTCTGCACTCCTATTATTGAGTTTTCATAAAACTGTATTCCATCAAGCCTCCTAGATGTTAATGAATCCTTGGGCATCTGTATCATCTCCATTCTATTATTGCTAAAGTCAAACCTTTTTAATCCATCATTTGATGCAACAAAAAGATACTTATTATCAGGTGAAATCTCAATTCCATTTGGGTATTTCAAATCACCTATGATGCTGATTTTTTGAGGCTCCTTCATCGAAATACCCCATTTCCAAATGCTGTTATCGAATGTATCAGTAATATAAATAAATCCTTCATTATCAATCGCTATATCGTTAAAAAGTCGTTGAGAAGTACTGATCGGGTAAAAGATTTTTTTAATCAGTTTCTTTGTATTCAGATCATAGGCAAATATCCCTGTTCTAAACTGATCTCCCATAACATTGCCCGAGCAAGCCCAGAGAATTCTACGCTTACTATCCACATGTAAGCCAACTCCACCAACAAATCCATCGCTATTACTTGCAATGAAATCGCTCCATTCGCTATTTTTCGAGATTTTTACAATTTTATTCTTGTATATACTACTTATATAAAAATTGCCAGTGGCTGAATCGAAGGTGATTCCTTCAGGAATTAAATCCTTCTCAACGCTAGTAAATACAACTTCTTGCCCATAAATACAAATACTTGTAAAAAAGATAATAATGCTAAAAATTAATGATTTCATAGTAAACTTTTTTTGAGAATAAGATTAAATATTAGTTTCGTAACTATTCACCACGGAGACACTGAGGTCACAGAGATTCACTGAGATGATAATAAAAAAATCAAAATATTTTAAGAATAGCAATTATACCCAATACTCCATTTAACTCTGTGTTCTCTGTGTCTCCGTGGTTAATTGTGTTTTATCGACTGCAAAGCTAGAATAGTAGTCTCGAGCATCTCATCTGTAAAATCTAAATGGGTAACCATTCTTATTGTTTGAGGACCAAATGTAAGGCAGTGAATGTTTTTCTCTCCTAGCAGTTTAACAAATTCTTTATCCTTCATCGATTGTTTTAGCTTGAATACAAGGATATTCGTTTGAACAGGATTTACAGTTTCAACATATGATTGTTTTGATAGCACTTCAGCAATTGCTCTTGCCCGTTGATGATCCTCTTTCAGCCTTGTAATATTGTTTTCAAGCGCATATAGCCCTGCTGCTGCCATAAATCCTGCTTGACGCATTGCTCCACCAAATACCTTGCGAGTTCGACGAGCTTCGTTTATAAAATCCTGTGTTCCCAATAGTAATGAGCCAACAGGTGCGCCAAGCCCTTTCGATAGGCAGATTGAAATAGAATCGAAAAGTTCGCCGTATTGCTTTGGTGTTTCACTCGTTTCGACCAAAGCGTTGAATAATCTTGCTCCGTCTAGATGAAACTTCAATTTATATTTATCGGTAACCTCTTTTATTTTTCGAATCTCATTGATATCCCAATAGCTTCCACCGGCTTTATTTACTGTGTTTTCAATCTCAACCAATTTAGTTCTAGCGGCATGAATATTATCGGGGTTGATGTTTGCTAAAACATCCTCAGCGGTGTATCTACCTCTACCTCCCTGAAGTAAACGTACTGAAGCGGAAGAATTACGAGCAATTCCACCTCCCTCAAAATTATAGATATGTGCAGTCTGATCGCAGATAACCTCATCGCCGGGCCTAACATGAACGTTTATGGCAATTTGATTGGTCATTGTACCTGATGGACAGTATATTGCAGCCTGTTTCCCGAACATCTCAGCTGCTTTTTTCTCCAATGCGTTTACAGTTGGATCTTCACCAAAAACATCATCGCCAACTTTTGCGGTCATCATTGTATTGAGCATTGCAGAACTTGGTCGGGTAACTGTATCGCTACGTAAATCGATAAATAGGTTCTTGTTCATCTGTTATTTGACTTTTGAAATTTGATTTTTGGTTTTTGAATTATTTAGACCAAAGATAATCCAAATGGTTTCATTCGTTGTAAAAACATTTGAGCCCTTTTTACTACTTTTGAGGGAAAATACAAAATAGATGATCAATATTGAACAATTGAAGGAACTTGTAAAGCGCGAAGATGCGCTGAGGAGGCATCTTTGACATCGATAATAAGCTAATTAAACTCGACGAGGAGGAGGAGAAGACTCACTCTCCAAACTTCTGGGATGTGTCTGCTGATGCTGAGAAGCAGCTTAAACTCGTTTCATCAATTAAAAGTTGGACTCAATCATTTTCCGATGTAAAGCAGAACATTGAAGATCTTCAGGTTCTCTTCGATTTTGCCAAGGAGGGAGAAGCGACTGAGGATGAGGTTGCCAAACAATACGCTCTAACCATTTCGAAGATCGAAAATCTTGAGCTCAGGAATATGCTCCGCAAGGAGGAGGATAGGCTAGGTGCTATCATGAAGATCAACTCTGGTGCTGGGGGAACTGAAAGTTTGGATTGGGTGGAGATGCTCATGCGCATGTACTTACGATGGGGTGAGCGAAATAGCTATGAGACTAAAATTATCGATATTCAGAAAGGGGATGAGGCAGGAGTGAAATCGGTAACCCTCGAATTTATTGGAGAAATGGCCTATGGCTACCTGAAGAGCGAGAATGGCGTTCACCGTCTTGTGCGTATCTCCCCTTATGACTCTAGTGCGCGTCGTCATACAACATTCGCTTCAGTATTTGTTTCCCCTGCCATTGACGATACCATTGAAATACAGGTAAATGTAGCTGATATTAAGTGGGATACCTACCGCTCGGGTGGTGCTGGAGGGCAGAATGTGAATAAGGTTGAAACAGGGGTGAGGCTTTACCACTTGCCATCAGGCATTGTTGTTGAGAATACTGAAACCCGCTCGCAGATGCAGAATCGGGAGAACGCCATGCGTATCCTTAAAGCACATCTTTATGAGTTAGAACTTCGTAAGCGACAGGAAGTGCAAGCAGAGATAGAGGGCAAGAAGAAGAAAATAGAATGGGGCTCGCAGATTCGAAATTATGTTCTACATCCTTACAAATTAGTTAAGGATTTGCGAACAGACTATGAAACATCAAATGTTCAGGATGTTTTGGATGGAGATTTGAACGATTTCTTAAAGGCTTACCTTATGCAGTATGGTGGGGAGTAGAAATCCAATATAACAAAAACAATGGCTATTAAACTGCTTTAGCCAAAAGATTTATAAGATAGTAAACAATACAATAGTTTGTTAAATTTTAAATGACAGCACATATGTAATAGGTTTATACTTTTTAATATTTTATATCAATTGTATTAATTTAATATACGTATAAAAAAATGAATCGAACAATTTTATCACTTACAATTGCCTATACCATTTTTTCTTCAGGTACGATTTTTTCACAAGAGGTTGATAATGTTTATTATCCAACCCTCAAAGGCTCGTATCTAGGTCAAAAGTTACCTGGGAATATCCCTGAAGTTTTCGCACCGAACATTGTAAATTTCGGACTAACAACAAGAGATATTGCCATTTCAGAGGATGGAAAAGAAATCTACTTTAGAGTTGGTCTTCCGGGATTTTCTCGAACAGCGATTTTAGAAACACGAGAAATTGATGGTAGATGGACTGCACCAGAGGTTACTTCTTTCTCCTCAGATCCTCGATGGCGTAATCTGGAGCCATGTCTTTCACCTGATGGGAAGGAATTCTTCTTTTCATCAAATCGTCCAGCTGACCCAGCATCGGATAAACCTGGTCCTTTCAATATTTGGAGAGTGAAGCGTATGGCAAATGGATGGAGCGAACCATTACGCCTTAATGATTCAATCAACGGTTCCGATGGTACATTCTTTCCTTCTGTTACCAAGGATGGAACTCTATATTACGGTAGGGAAGGGAAAGATGGTCTTGGAGAAATATGGCGTGTAAAAAAAGGTAAGGATGACGGCTACCTCTCTCCAGAAAAACTACCAAAGCAAGTTAATGCTGGAGAAAGTCGTTACAACCCTTTCGTTGCGCCTGACGAAAGCTATGTGATCCTTCCAATCTATGGGTTAAAAGATACTCAAGGAGGAATGGACTACTATATTGTTTTTAGAAACCCTGATGATACATGGTGTGAACCAATCAACCTTGGCTCGACAATCAATACCCCAACGAATGGTGAGATCAGTGTTTTTGTGAGCAGGGATAGCCGTTACTTATTCTTTTGCTCAAGTCGGATAAAAGAAGGTATCTTCTCCTCAGGAGAAAAACTAACCCTTAAGAAGTTTAAAGAAATAGCAAGAGAAAGCGGGGCAAATGGTGATCTAGCAATCTACTGGGTATCTGCTGAGTTTATAGAAAAGTTAAGGTCAGAAAATTTCAAAAAATGATATAGTGAATGTAGATTATAATCTTAATAAAAAGAGTCAAGCATTAGACTTGACTCTTTTTCAGTATTGTATCTGTCCGTTTTTTATTTATTTTTCAAAGCCTCTCTAATCTTCTTTTCAAGCTCATCAGCAAGTTCAATATTGTCAAGCAATAATTGTCTAACAGCATCGCGCCCTTGTCCAAGGCGAGTTTCGCCGTAGCTGAACCATGAACCACTCTTCTTAATGATGTTCAATTCTACGCCCATGTCAATAATCTCGCCTGTTTTGGAGATTCCTTCACCGAAAACGATATCGAACTCAGCTTTTTTGAAAGGTGGAGCCAACTTGTTCTTAACAATCTTAACACGAACACGGTTGCCGGTTGATTCGTCGCCGTCTTTAATCTGGTTCATCTTACGAATATCCACACGAATAGTAGCATAAAACTTAAGCGCATTGCCACCTGTAGTTGTTTCGGGGTTGCCGAACATTACACCAATTTTATCGCGGAGCTGATTGATAAATACACAGCAAGTATTGGTTTTGCTGATTGTTCCTGTAAGTTTTCTGAGTGCTTGAGACATTAAACGAGCTTGCAAGCCCATTTTGCTATCGCCCATTTCACCTTCAATCTCAGCCTTTGGTGTGAGCGCTGCAACAGAGTCGATAACGATAATATCAATAGCCCCTGAGCGAATTAGGTTCTCAGTAATCTCGAGAGCTTGCTCGCCATTATCGGGTTGTGAGATAAGAAGTGTTTCAACATCTACTCCTAATTTTTCGGCATAGGTGCGGTCGAAAGCATGCTCAGCATCAATAATCGCTGCAATGCCACCGGCTTTCTGTGCTTCAGCAATGGCATGAATTGCAAGAGTTGTTTTACCCGATGATTCAGGGCCATAAATCTCAACAACTCTGCCTCTCGGGTATCCGCCTATTCCAAGCGCAGCATCAAGGGCAATTGAACCCGATGAAATGGTTGGTACATCTGCAACGGCCTTGTCGCCCATTTTCATGATGGAACCTTTGCCAAAATCTTTTTCGATTTTATCGAGGGTTACCTGAAGGGCTTTAAGCTTTTCCTTGCTGATTTCCTTTTTTTCTTTGTTTTCCGCTTTTTCCATTATATGATTAATTTTCTAAGGTTTTCCTATCAATTCAAGAATCTGATTCAAATGATCACCCGTGTTTACTTTTGATATTACATGGTTAATAATTCCCTTTTCATCAATAAGAAATGTTGTTCGTAGGATTCCCATGTAACTTCTGCCATACATCTTCTTTTCTCCCCACACGCCATACGAGTTGGCTACTGCTTGGTCTGTATCTGCTATTAGCTTAAAAGGCAAATCAAACTTCTTGATAAAGTTTTGATGCGATTTTTCGTTATCAGGGCTAACACCAATTACTTCAAATCCAAGATTAGCTAATTGCTCATATCCATCGCGAAGACTGCATGCCTCGGCAGTACATCCCGATGTATTATCTTTTGGATAAAAGTATAGAATAACCTTCTTCCCCTTGTAGTCAGAGAGTTTTATCTGATTGCCATTTTGGTCAACAGAACTGAATTCTGGAGCTTTATCTCCTGATTTTAAACTTATTGTCGTCATAGGTAATTATTTGTAAAGTTAAAAAGTTTGATTGATAATTCTTTAGGTATTTGCATTTGGCTTGAAACCATTTATCAACAATTCATAATCAACCTATAAACAAGGGTGTTGATAAAATAGTTTAGGAATTAATTGTGACTATTCTGTAGTAATTGAAAATGAACAAAAAACCACGGAGACACGCCTGCCTGCCGCCTGCCTGCCGGTAGGCAGGGTAGGCAGGGAGGGCACAGAGAATAATAGTTTAGAATATTCTTTTCGGTCATAATGATTGCAAAAAAAAGCATATGTTTTTGTACTTTATTTAAAAACTTATCATGGTTATTATTCTTTGGTCAATGAAACATGCCTCTGTGATCTCTTTGTCTCCGTGGTGAATAGTTACGAATGATTTAATAAAAGGAATTTAGTATAAACGGATTAAATGGGATACTTTCGAAAATCTATGTTGTTTTTCTGTGTTATCAGCATTTCGATTTATTTTATACTTTTATACACTTTTATAATTAGGTGGTAATTTTAATGACAAATTCTATGATTACAATTCGAGGACTCAAAAAATCATATAGCAGCAATGAGGTTTTAAAGGGTATTGATATAGATATCACTCCCGGTCAAATTATTGGATATATCGGGCCAAACGGTGCTGGAAAAAGTACAACCGTAAAGATTCTTTGTGGAATTATCACTGAATATGAAGGCGATATAAAAGTGTTTGACATGGATTTAAGAACGCAGTCGCTCGAAATTAAAAAACGAATTGGGTATGTTCCTGAGAATGGTGCTCTATATGACCTTCTAACTCCAAGAGAATACCTCAGTTTTATTGGAACAATATATGGTATTTCGAAAGATAAACTTGATACAAGAATTAACCACCTGCTCTCGTTCTTTGGGATGGATAAGAATTCAGATCAACGCATGGACACCTTTTCAAAGGGGATGAAGCAGAAAATACTTATTATGGCGGGTATAATCAATAATCCGGATATTCTTTTTCTTGATGAGCCTTTATCGGGTTTAGATGCTAATTCGGTGATTTTGGTTAAAGAGATGCTTATAAGCATGGCCTCCGAAGGGAAAACGATATTCTTCTGCTCTCATTTAATGGATGTTGTAGAGAAGATTTCGGATAGGATTATACTCATTAACGACGGTAAGGTTCTTGCTGATGGCACATTTGATGAGTTAAAGACCGAGAAATCTGCAACCCTCGAAAAACTGTTTGCCAACCTAACAGGTAATAAGGATAGCGAGTTTAAATCCGAAGTGTTTAACAAAGCATTTGAGGAATAACCGCTATGGAAAAAATTGCAATGTTTATAATTAGACTTCTTAAGTACCCCATTCAATGGTGGGGTGCCGACTATGCTCAGGTTGAGATAATTCTTAAAACAAAGCTGTCGATGGATTTTCGTCGAAGCCCATCCATATTTCATGCATCGGGTAGTACCGATAAAACCTTCAATTTTCAGCTGATTATAATGTTGTTCTTGGGGATATTTATATCTTTTGGTATTACAACTATCGATAACCTGTTGCTGAATTTAACCATTTGCTTTTCAATTATAATGGTAATGCTTTGTTCTTCAATTATTACAGAGTTTTCCACCGTATTGTTTGACCATAGAGATAATCAAATATTACTATCACGACCAATAAGCAGCAGGACTTTGCTTCTTTCAAGACTTTTGCACATTCAGGTTTATATAGGCTTAATGGCTATTGCGCTTTCAGCAATACCATCTGCTGTTATAGCATATAAATATGGTATTTCCCCTTTTCTTGCATTTTGGGTTGCAGTAGGATTATGCGCATGGATTTCACTTTTAATTACTTCGTTTTTCTATATGGCCTTATCTAGGGTGGTTTCTGGAGAACGATTTAAGGACATGATGTCGTACCTCCAGATTTTTCTCGCTATTGTTCTGTTTGGTGGATATCAGCTTATGCCTAGACTAATGGAAGGCGCTAACCTGAAGGACTCCATAATGAGTATTCATTGGTACACTTTTTTAATTCCTCCAACTTGGCTTGCCGGGTTTGTCGATGTTTTTAGTAGCACTGAGGTTAATTTTGCGATAATCGGATTGGCTGTTTTAGCCATTCTGGTTTCTATTGCTGGCGGAGTATTTATTGTAAGATATCTTTCCAACAGCTTTTCAAATGCGCTAAGCGATAGCGCAGCTGAGATTTCCGAAAGCGAGAGACCTGTTAACGTAAATACGACTAGATATAGTCCACTTAAATATTTATGTGTTTCGGAAATTGAGCAGATGGGTTGGCGATTAGCTATGGCGATTACAAAGCGTGATAGAAAGTTTAAACAAGCTGTTTATCCCTCTTTTGGGATAATGATTGTAATGGCTGTGCTAATGATTAAGCCCGATTTTTCTAGTTTTGCCAATACGATGGAGAAACTTAGCGAGGGTAAGAACTTTTTGTTCTTTTTCTTTATTTGTTTTTTTGGAACAACTGCAATTACTCAACTTCCATACACCGATACGCCTGAAGGGGCATGGATTTACAAGGCTCTCCCAATAAGTAATCATGGGCATATACTTACAGGTGCTATAAAAGCTATGCTTTTTAAGTTTTTTGTTCCTGTGCTGATTATTCTTTTAACAATCACTTTGTGGATATGGGGTGTATCTAAACTGCCTGGATTATTTGTTGGTAGCGCGCTAATAATATTGATTAATCAGTACTCAATAATTTTTATGAAGATGTCGTTGCCATTTACGCAAGCGCGCGATATGCAGCAAAAAGGCACAAATATGGCTCGAATGTTTTTGTTAATGATGCTTATGGGTATTGCGGTGTTTATGGTTTATCTATCTCTATTGATGAATGTATATGTTGTAGCAGCGCTATGTGTTCTATTAGTATTGATGGTAATAAATGCCAATAGCCAAATAAGAAAGCGGAGCTATATTTTTAGTTAGGGTCTGCTGATTAAGTGTTAAAACACAGAAATATAAAATATTACAACAATTTTTTGTTGTGTAAGCGCAAGCATTTTTTATGTAAAAGCCTAAAATACGTGCACTTGTTATTCTAATTTTAATC
>Ga0209287_10000749_pt1 | contig 17964 bp, 17 predicted proteins | sample PPLLak3cmMay2015_2_FD_187255 | JGI IMG/M metagenome (GOLD analysis project Ga0209287, IMG submission 187255) | Freshwater sediment microbial communities from Prairie Pothole Lake near Jamestown, North Dakota, USA - PPLs Lake P8 Core (1) Depth... | ecosystem: Environmental > Aquatic > Freshwater... | reverse complement strand
TCATAGGATTGTTCTGGGATGAAGTTGATGAGGTCTATTCCGTGTTTTTCAAGGTGAATGAGTTTTCTGATTCGATCACGTATGGTCGTTTTAGGATTGTATTGCAGTCTGGTGAGCATGAATCGTTCAAATTGTTTCCAGGTTTCAGGGGCAACATCCATACTTTACAAATCCTTACAGAAATGTAATTACTATTGCTTAATAAACTTTACGGAACTGTAAGGAATAAGTATTTAAGGAAGTTAACGGATTTGTAAAGAAATGGCTGAGAAATCAATCACCGACATCGGTAAGGTTTTCAAAGATAAAGATGGCGCATACAGGATCTATGTCGGTAAACAGATTGCCAATGCTGCTCATTTTGAGAATAAAGAAAAAGTAAGAGTAGACTATTATCCTGCTGAAAAAAAGATTGTGATAAGAAAAATTACTGAATTATAAGGTATACGATCTAATTTTATGATTGCTTGTATTCAGATTTGTTCAATTGTTTATACCATATAATATTTTTGCAATATATTTATATTTCACAAGAACATTCGATTCTATAGAACTATATTTTAAGAGGAGGAAAAAATGAGGAAAAACTATTTGTTAGTGACGTTTGTGATAGTATTAGTTCTGTTAACGTCTCTTCAGATTGGATTTAAAAATTTAGAAGCAGTAGCCGATAAACAGGCTCCAGAAATCACCTCACTTTCCGCTGATCCTGAGACAGTCGGTTTTGGTTTTAATGTCTCAATCACTCCGACGGTTACCGATGATCTCAGCGGCGTTAATTGTGTGAAGATAAACATCACATTTCCAGATGCTACATTTGAAAATTTTACAATGGACAAAATACGAGAAAATTCGTACAAATATGAATTCACTGATACATGGCATACTGGTCAATATAATTATACCGTGTGGGCGGTTGATAATGCAAGTAATGCAAATCACTCTTCTCAGTATAGTTTTAATGTTTCTGCCCAACTAACGGTGGATGTCGCCACATTAAAAAATAATTATACTGACAATGAATATGTGAATCTCACAGATCCACCCATCCTGCCTGAAGACTATAGTGTTGTTGATCGGGGATTAACTTGGAACAAATATTACAATGCATTAACAGGGAACAATATTCTGGAAATATATGACACACCAATGAACTATCAAGATGCATTTCATACGTGGATACCTATTAATGAGACAATCGAACAACTTATACCAATCCATCAGGCGTATACGTATGGATATCGTTTTGGAAATGAAAAAGGATTATACCATGCGTACTTTAAACCGAATATCCAAGATTCATGGCCAATCGCATTTGCTTTCAATAAATCGACAAATCCTGCCGCTCATATTATTAGAAGTAAACTTTTAGGAGTCGGGTATCTTGACCCGGAGAATAACTGGGCGTATCACTATCTGCAAAATGTTCAAAGCAGTCAAGGTTCAATCAATGGTGATTCTGTTCTCTATGAAGATGTTTTCACTGGTGTCGACATTGTCTATAGTTATGAAAATGCCAAATTGAAGGAAAACATACTTCTTAGTAATGCAACAAAAAATATGCTGCTGACTCATCCGCCATCACTCTATGGTTGCAGTGATAATTCTTTCCTTGTTTTCATCACAAAATTAGATTTCCAGAATCTCCATTTGTATAATTCTTCGATTCCGATTACAGGTAATCTTACGATTTCAGAGGGACAGATTGATTTTAGGACTACTTCAGGAGTGTTACAATGTTCGCTGCCAATTGGTGACGTCTTTGAAATGATGAATGAGACAGCTCGACGTCCATTGGTCTACCGGATTGTCCATTTCAATGGGAATTATTACCTTCTTTCGGGGGTAAGGATCACTGATTTGATGGAAATGGATTTTCCTGTTATCGTCGATCCTAGCCAACAGCAGAACACATGGATGTCATCAACAAACGATGGATATATCTATAAATCAAGCAGCACGAGTTACAATACTGCCTGGTCTTCTGGAACTGGGACAATTTCATCTTCAGCCGATTACATCACTATCGGACAAAATAAAGGTTTTACATTTCCCAATCCCACGTATTATGTGTATCGTGGATTCTTATTTTTTAACACCTCATCTCTTCCTTCCAATGCCTACATCGATAATGCGACACTTTCTTTGTACAAGAAGGGGGACAACTCGACCACTGACTTTACGATAACGATACAGAATGGACAACCGACATATCCTCATACTCCTCTTTTATTCGGTGATTACAATAAGAGCTACTACTCGGGAAATGGTGGCGGTCTTTCTACGACAAGCTTTGTGAATGGGAGGAATAATATCACGCTTACCAACCATAGTTGGATTCAGAAGGGTGAGATGACGAAGCTCTGTCTCCGCAGCAGTCGTGATATTAATGGAACGACACCAACTGGGAAAGAGTATGTTGATGTCTATAGTCGGGAGAAGGGAACGTCTTATGCTCCGAAACTCAGTATCTTTTATAGGAATCAGTCGAAAATCAAGAATGTTGGATCAACGGATATAAAGGGGTATCTAAAAATACAGGTGCAGTATTATTGTGATGCTATCAATCAGTGGATTGTTGACCATACAACGGTAGCTGAGGATACGCCGCGGATTATTAATGCTGATGGGTATCTCGCTCTTGATGGGATTTTTAATGGTAAAGTGAATAGCTCAAATTTGATTTTTTGGAATGGTACTTATCGGGTGTATGCTGCGTTATGTGATCCTGATGGGAATGTGTTGAGAAGTAATGATGGTACACTCGTTTCTGAGGAGTATGCTTTTCAGTATTTTAGGGCACTTCCTTTAGGATGGCATTGTATCATGTCTAATGGTTTTGGACAGGTAACAAATATTGCGACCCGGGGTGTTACCATCTATAAAAATGAATTATATGTTGGTACGGAGAATTATAACAAAAGTAAGATGGGGGATAATATTGGTAAGATTGGTTTTGCTGCGGGTACGAAGGTCACTATGGCGGATAATTCTTTAAAAAATATTGAAGATATTGAGATCAATGATACGGTTAAAGCGTATGATATTGGTACATGTGGTTTTGTTAATGCTTCTGTGATATCTGTCTTTTATCATCCTTCTGAAAATCAGCCTGAGTATTATGTGAATATCAATAATAAGCTGTGTGTTGGGCGTAATCAGACGTTATTTGTGAATCAATCTATTTTGCAAGCCCAGGATGTTTTTGTTGGAAGTGTTCTAAAAGATGCGAATCTTTCGAATGTTTCGGTTTCTTCAGTTCAGAATAAATTTGAGCAACCTTCAATGTATCATATTGAATTGTCGTTAGATTCTGAGGATTCATTTATACCGAATAATTTAACGTTTTTTGCGAATGATGTCCAGGTTTATCCCTGGCTTCTTTCTGAAGATAGTGTTGATTTCAGTACTTATGATCCTACATCCATTATTGGTCGGAACATTGGAACCCTTTTTCATGAGGGTCTTGCTAAACTTCGAGCACGTTGGAGTGATGGATGTGAACTCTGGAAATATAATTATTCAACAATGCAATGGACTGAGTTGGTTGGATCGAACCGATCAGGAGGGGGTGTAGATTTTTCGGCTGGATTTGGGAGCACCTTTAATCTTGCTGTAGGTGATATGATTGAATTTAATGGAAATTTGTATGTTGGTACTTGGAATTCCCCGAGTAATGGGAGTGAAATTTATCGCTATGATGGGGTTGATTGGGAACAGGTTATTGGACCTGATGCGGTTTCTGCATATGGTTCTGGGAACTCGGGTGGTTTTAATAATCCTCATAATATGGGGATATCCTGTTTCAAGATTTTTAAAAATAACAGTGGGGTAACCCATCTGTATGTGGGCACTATTAATCTTGATTGGACAGCAATGAATGGTTGTTGTCAATTGTGGCGTACAACGGATGGAGAAACTTGGGAGCAAGTTGTTGATAGAGGATTTAGAGATAATGGTGCTGGTTGGAATGTGAAGAATGTATATCTTTGGAGTTTGGAGGAATTTGATGGTAAATTATATGCTGGGACTTTTAATATTCCTGTTGGTTTGGAGCAGGGTTGTCAGCTTTGGAGATCTGGTACGGGAAATGTAGGTGAGTGGGAGAAGGTCAGTCTGCCAAATGGGAGTAGTGTATTGGAGAATTTTAAGGATGGTTTTGGTGAGAAGGAGAACTATGGGATTCGAAATATGGTGAATTGGAGTGGTTGTTTGTATCTTGGGACTGCGACAAACGCCGGGAAGTCTGAAAATGATAGTGGAGTTACGGAGGCATTAGAAATTTGGTGTTTTAACGGCACAAATAACGATTTTGATGCTTGGGAATGTATTGTTGGTGATGATTCAGACAATGTCGAAATTTATTGGAAGGACGGATTTGGTGATCATTATAATAAATATGCATGGTCGATGGTATTGGTTGATAATAAATTATGGATTGGAACAAGTAATGTACAAATTGACTCTGATCCATTTGATATGGATACGAATGGTTGTGAAGTTTGGCGTTATAATGGGGCCGCTCTTACACCTATTGTTGAGGATAACGGTGGTGAAATACAGAGTGGTTTTGTGAATGAAACTGATGTGAAAAATGGAGGTGCTCGATCAATGGTTGAGTTTCCTGTAAATTCTGGTGATATCGTGGTTGGGACCATGCGTGTTCACAGCTTTGTTTGGTGGTGGATGGAGGAAAAAGGGTGTCAGGTTTGGATTCGTGTAGATTAATAAAAAAATAAAAGATGGTTTATAGTAATAAATATATGATTAAAATACAAAAGAAATATAAATATGAATATATAATAATAAGGTGGTTTCATGAAAAAAATGATTTGGATTACTATTAGTATCTTATGTTTTCAATCTTTTATTTCTTACTTTGCATCAGCATCGAATAGTACTCTAATTGTAGATAATGAGGGTGACGGAGATTTTGTGTCAATAAAGGATGCTTTAGCACATGCTCTTCCTGGTGATACCATTGAGGTCTATAGTGGTATATACTATGAACAGGGTTTAAATATTAATGTTAATGAAATCACATTAAAAGGAATATCATATGAGCTTGGAAATGGTAGCGATATAGGTAAACCTTATATAGATGGCGAAGGTATGAACTACGTTTTCTATTTAAATGCTTGTAATATTACACTTGACGGTTTTCATATTGAAAACAATCCCGGAGGGTTCCACGATATAATTGATATATCCATTAATGCGGAAGGTTGTATAATATCAAATAACGATTTGAATCATACGGGTACGTGTTTTATCTATGTCACGAGTTCGAGAAATAAGATTATCAATAATACAATCAACCATAGTATTATGCGGCAAGGTATTTGTCTCGGAGATCCATCTCAAGATAATTTTGTTTCAGGCAATAGTATTAGTAATTGCGATACTGGCATATTATTATGGGATTCATCATATAATCTGATAACGAAGAATATCATTAAAAATTGCTCTGAGTTTGGTATCGATAATACTTATATTTATAATACATTCCAGTACAATACTCTTAAGGACAATGAGGTGGGATATCAAACGCTTACTGGAGTGTATAACTCTATTATCAATAACAATTTCATCGACAATCAGGTTCATGCTCAATATCAATATAATCGCTTTAGAAGCTGTTTTTCGAATAGGTGGATTGGGAATTTTTGGGATGCGGGAAGAATACTCCCATACCCGATTGTTGGTCAAATATTGTTCTTCCCATGGATTCAGTTTGATTGGAATCCTGCTAACGTACCCAATTAAATGTCTTAATTATGAAATATTGTTGTGCTTCAATTCATCATCATACTACTGATGTAGACTAACCGATAAAATCCGGTTAAGGTTGACACACCTCCAGATGGAAATCAGATAATTCCGGCCTGGCCCACTCTTCTTATTTTGTTTTCAACATCGCCTTTGACTTTTTAACGAAACGTTCTGCGAAATCGATGACGAACACAGCCTCCGTCTTTTTTACGAGGTTGCCCCCGTATTGGATATTGTGTCGAGTAATTCTGATCTTGTCGAAGGTGTTGAGGAGCTCGGAAAGCTCATGGTCCTGCGGGTAGAGTTCTTTGAGGGTGATAATAACGCAAACGTGGCTTCGTTCGATGTATCCTTTGTTGAAGAGGAGGGCTCTGGCGGCATGGAAAATGGTGTTGTATGAGGCCAGCTCGGACATCTCATATTCGTTGATGTTAAGGTTTTTTTGTGCTGAGATGAGGAACCGTTCGGCGACCTCAAGAGAGCTGGGAATCCGTTCAGCGGCTTTGGGGTCTGGTTTAATGTAGCCTTTGGAAAGGCAATCGTTCATGTTCATAGCTGGGCTCCTGCGAGGAGGAGATGCTTCTGGAGAATAGCTTTAGCGAAGGGGTCGTTGTTCTTTTTCATGGTTTCCCATTTGGTTAAGGAGAGGATGGTGAGATGGATTTCCTTCCCAAGAGTTTGTTGGAGGTTGAGGAGGTTGTCTTTGTTTATTTGGTGTTCGTCACCGATGATGAGAAGGTCAAGATCGCTTCGTTCATCGTATAGTCCTGAGGCGTGGCTGCCGTAGACGGCAAAAGAAATGCAGGTTTGTTGGATGGTTTCGATGTGATGTTCAGCGAGGAGGTTGGCGATGTACGCGCGTTTCATTTCTTGGACGCAGTAGTGGTTGTTGTTGGTGGAGAATAGGTGGACATTGCCGGTTATCTCTCTGTTGATGATGCCGTCTTTCTCGAGGAGGTCGCAGTAGATCTTGATACTTCGTGGGCTGACAGCAAGTTCCCTGGCCAGTTCGTTGAGATATTTCTTTTGAGTGGGGTGTGAGAGGAAGTATTCGAGGATTTTGCATCCGACAAATTTTCGAAAATCAGCAAGCATATTATTAAGTAAACAATCATTTACTATATTAAATCTTTGTTTATTAAAGAAAATGAATGGCGTTATTATCTTGAATTTCTTACAATATAAATAATGTATCGCAAAAAAGTTAAAAATATTTTGCATTTTAAAAATGATGCTACTCTAGGATATTTGGTTTGATAAACCAAATTTAAAGCTCATTATTTGGTGTGTCAGTTCAAATATAACGATGTGAAAAACGTTTCAGTCTCCGGTTGTTCGATATAGCTGCGTCTCCCATAAATAATATAAATAATGTGATAAATATCTAAAGCAGAGGTATATGAAAAAAGTTGGAATAGTATTAATTTTGTTTCTTATTGTAACCCTCAACATTCCTTCGAGTGTAGGATATTTTTTAGAAGACCGGCATCCACTTTTAAAAAATATTATAATTGTTGATAATGAGGGTGATGGCGATTTTATATCAATTAAAGATGCGTTAGAACATGCTGTGCCTGGAGATACAATCGAGGTTTATAGTGGAACATATTATGAATACAATATTTCGATTGAGATAAATAATATTACTGTGATTGGAGTGCCAACGGAATTAGGTAATGGAAGTGATATAGGGAAACCATTTATTAATGGCGAAGGAAGAGATGATTTGATAGAGATAAGGGCTGGAAATGTGACAATTGATGGTTTTCGTATGGAAAACGTAGGTCTAGGTGCAAATGGAATAATAATTATTTATCATGGCGCACACGGTTGTATAATCTTCAATAATGATATCGCTTATACAACAATGTCTTGTATTTGGATATTTAGTTCAAATAATTATATAATGAATAATAATATTAGTTATAGCACTATGAGACAGGGCATTGTTCTACGAGATCCATCTCATGATAATGTCGTTTCTGGTAATGTTATTAGTGAGTGCAATACTGGCATATTACTATGGGATTCACCACATAATCTGATAACGAAGAATATCATCCATAATTGCTCTGAGTTTGGTATTGATAATACCGATAATTATAACATATTTCAGCGTAATATTCTGAGAGAGAATCAGGTTGGTTACCAAACATATTATGGAATATATAACTCTATTATTAATAATAACTTCATCAATAATCAGGTTCATTCTCAATTTTTAAATAGTCGTATTCGATTCTGTTTAATGAATCATTGGATGGGGAATTATTGGAATCAAGGAAGAATATTGCCCTATCCGATTCTAGGGGCCGTCCTGTTCTTCCCATGGTTTCAGTTTGATTGGAATCCTGCTAACGTACCCAATTCTATTTCTTAATTTTTGAAATACTGTTTTGTATCAATTCATCATCTTACTACTGATGTAGACTAACCGATAAAATCCAGTCTAGGTTGACACGTATCCAGGTTGAAATCAGATAATTCCGGCCTGGCCCACTTTCTTCTTTCGAAGAAAAGGTGAAAGATTGGTTTTAATTAGCGTGTCACTTCATGTTTTTCTTCTATTCCCCCTGTTATATTTGTAGTGATTTGGGTTGTTTCATCGCAAAGTTTAAATATTCTGTGTTATTTACATTTAACATAAAATAGAATATAGGTTAAGTGAACATGCCAACAATCCATGATATTCTCATTGAATCGAACCCGTGGTGGAAAGGTCCAACGACCATCGAATATAACGATCGAGATCTCCATACACGTTTAAAAAAATTCCTTCCTCTTCCGCAAATCATTGCAATCACCGGCCTGCGACGAGTCGGGAAAACTACACTCATGTTGAAAATTCTTCAAGACGCGATCCACCAAGGTGATGATCCGCACACCCTCCTCTACTTCTCCTTTGATGAATTCAAAGATATCGACATACGCACTCTTCTCGAAGAATACGAACATATCCTTGGAAAAAACCTCAAACAAGGCAAATACCTCTTCCTCTTCGATGAAATCCAAAAGTTAGAGAATTGGGATGAACAAATCAAGCGACTCTATGACACCTACAAAAAAAATGTTAAAATCATTATCTCAGGCTCAGAATCACTTTTCATAAAGAAAAAATCACGAGCCACACTTGCCGGCCGTCTCTTTGAATTCATCTTATCCCCGCTTTCCTTCAACGAATATCTCAGATTCAAAGATGTGCACTATGAAAACACCGAGCTTTATCAAAAAGAACTCGAAGTGCATCTTGCTGATTACAAACAGACCCAAGGCTTTCCTGAGCTTCTGACAATAACCGATAAAGAAATCATAAAAAAATACATCAAAGAAAGCATTGTGGAAAAAGTTATCTACAGAGACATTCCCGGGTTAGTCAAAATACGGGACAGCTCCATACTCGAGTCGATTCTCACAATATTTATGGAAGAACCTGGACAAATTGTTGAACTATCGGACCTTGCTAGCGATCTTCACATCTCACGGCAGACACTAGCCATATACCTACGTTATCTTGAAGCATCGTTTCTCATATGCAAGTTATACAATTTTTCGAAAAATAAAAGAAAAATAGAGCGAAAACTAAAAAAATACTATCCTACAATACTCTCCGTTGACCTTCTCTTCAAAGATGAACTGACATCGCAGTCGAAAGTCCTTGAATGGTTTGTTGTCACTCAACTCAAAGCCGAATATTTCTGGAGAGATTCGTATAAAAATGAAGTGGATATTGTACAGATCGATGATAAAAAAATAATTCCTCTTGAGGTTAAGCAAGGGAAAATTGAAACAAAAAGTCTCCTGAAATTCATGGATTGCTACAAAGTCAACGAAGGATACGTTATTACTTCGACTCTTGAAGCACACTACAAGTACGGTGACAAGCATATTTGGGTGATTCCTATTTCTAAATTCTTACTAAAAAAGTAAATTTTAACCTATGGCCGCGCATGGTTGTGCCCGGCTCACTCTTCTCTTATTTCTACCTGTTTCCAGGAAAACATAATATATTTCATCCATCATTAATAATATCTGGAACATCATATGAAAACAAAACTGCTAGCTCTCTTACTCTGTATCATTCTTTTTTCACCAATGTTTTCCACTGCAATCACTTTCCAGCAGAATACCGATCGACAAGAGTCACAAACTCATCTCTTTTCCACTGAAGCATCCTTTGACCATCTCCTCACCATGATACTACGAATCGGCCACTATCCAAGCATGTCCGCTTGTCTCATCCATAATACCACCATCATCTGGAAGAAAGCATACGGCTTCTCTGACCTTGAGGCACACAAACCAGCGACCACCCAGACCATCTACATCGTCGCCTCTATCACCAAGACTATCACCAGCACTGCTCTCATGCAACTCTACGAACAAGGACTTTTTCAGCTCGATGACGATGTTAACATCTACCTTCCGTTTCCCCTCAGGAATCCAAATTTTCCCAATGACCCGATTACGATCAGGATGATCCTTTCCCATTCCTCCAGTCTTGCCACGGACCCCATGGCATATCATTGGTTCAACTATTCCAATCCGCCTCCCATCCCCTGGTACCCCAACCCCTGGCTTCAAGAATATCTCCTCCCCGGTGGTGCATACTACACCCCTGAGATCTGGGATACCACCCAACGTCCAGGAGTATACATGCAATACGCCAACATCAATTTCGATATTGCAGGATATTTAGTACAACTTCTCTCCGGAGAACCCTTCCATGAATACTGCAATGACCATATCTTTTCCCCTCTGGGGATGGCACGGACAGGGTTCCGCCTACCAGACCTGCCTATCGATGACGTCGCTTTCCCTTATCTCTATGACAACAGGACCTACCAAAAACTACCCCATTATCAGATTCTCCATTATCCGATAGGAGGATTGATGACAACCATCGATGACCTCTCCTGTTACCTCATCGCCCATATGAACCAGGGAGTCTACAACGGGACTCGCATCCTGCAAAATGAGACAGTCACCCTCATGCATACCATCCAACCACCAGGAAACATCTATAAAAATTTCCACTACGGACTCGGATGGATGATCGTTGAAAAACCTCTTCGAAAAAACGTCTACATCGGGCACAGTGGCGATATCCCAGGAACACACACCCGTATGTACATAGACCAATTAGACAACACCAGCATCATCTGTTTCTTCAACTCAGACCGATCCACGTATGTGAAAAAATTCGTTTCATTGCTCATCCAAAACCTCTTATTCACAAAAGCAGAACAACTCACATAAAAAACCAAACATAACATTAAAAAATAATCAATCGATTCCCCGCCTGGTGGGATATCTTATGAACGTCCTTCTCAACCTAGGCGACATCATCAATCAACTCTTCAGAGATAATCAGATAAATATCAACTCCTATGTTGGCGAAAGCATCGCCGCTGTCATCCTCTTTACTCTTTCACTGTTGATCGGATGGATCGTCTACCACGTCTTTGAGCATTACTTCAGCAGATGGGCGAAAAAAACAAAAACATCCCTTGATGACGAAATCATAAAAAACACGAAACGACCGATTTACTTTTTCGTACTTATCATTGGGTTCTACTATGCGATAGACCAGCTTTCCATCCTGAAACCGTATCAGTACTACGTCACACAAATCTTCCTTGTTGCCGAAGTTTTTCTTGTCGCCTATATCATCACCAGGTTCATCAACGTGATTCTCTCCTGGTATGCAGAAAGGATTGTAAAAACCGGGAAAAAAGCATTAAGCAGCAACATCCTCCTCGTCTTCAAAAAAATCCTTCATGTGTTCGTTTACATTTTCGCGTTCCTGTACCTTCTCTACGTCAGCAAGATAGATTTATCTGGTGCGGTTGTCGGACTCGGAGTCACTGGGATTGCAATCGCCTTTGCCCTACAAAGTATTCTTGGGGATGCGTTCAGTGCATTTACCATCTATTTCGACCGGCCTTTTGAAATCGGCGATTACGTCATCATCGGTAATTATGAAGGCACGGTCACCAACATCAGTATGAAATCAACTCGACTCAAACTCCTTCAAGGAGAAGAACTCGTTATCTCCAACAAGGAAATCACGGGTGGGAGTCTTCGCAATTTCAAGAAAATGGAGAACCGCAGGGTCGCCTTCTCCATCGCAGTTACCTATGACACCCCTCTGGTCAAATTAAAAAAAATCCCGTCTCTTCTTAAAAAAATTGTTGAATCATGTGATAATGTCGAGTTCCAACGGGTTCATTTTAAGGAACTGGGGACGTTCAGCCTTAATTTCGAAGTCGTCTACATTCTGAAAAGCCCAGACTACGTCAAATACCTCGACACCCAACAAACCATCAATTACGCCATAAAAGAAGTCTTTGAGAAAGAAAAAATCGATCTTGCGTTCCCAACACAAACGATTATGGTGAATCAATCTACCACATAATCAATGGGAGAGTAACTCAAATTCGTTTCCCCCCCGGAAAAAGAAATTCAACGAGTGGTAAAACAACACAGGATTAATCTTTCGAAAAACCAAATTCGTTTTGATAAATAAGAAACCCATCACATCCCATTGCGTGAACTCTTTCCGAATGATGGATGGATATTTTTTTATACAGTCCTGTGCGATGCAACGGCCAGCGATATCACCGCTCATCAATGCTCGATAGATCCCCTGACCAGAGAATGGGAACGCACCCACACCTGCATCCCCAACAAAGAGGATGTTTCTGTAAAGGAAAGGACGTTGCAGGCCAAGAGGGATTAATCCCCCGGTCACATAGTTCATGGTTCCTGTGATGTGTTGATCCTCTTTGAATCCCTGGAGCATCTCTCTAAGGTCATAGCCGAAATCCCCAAACACTCCCACCCCGATGTTCACCTCATTTTTTTCAGGGTTTCGTGGGAAAATCCAGAAATACCCCCCATCGCGAGAAAAGATAATCTGTATCGTGTCACAGAAGTGACAGTTCGCATCCTCTAATGTCTCTTGATAGGTTTTCCCAATGTATCCTACCCTGAGGTTTAATTCTCGTTTTACCATGCTTGGACACCCTGAGGCATCAACAAGCACATCACCAGTGAGGTCATTGATCGATTGTATCTTGTCATTCGTTTGTAGAATTACTCCTTTTTTTTCTGCATCGCAGGCTAACTGGCAGATAAATTCCTGCCGGTTGAGAATAAAAGCAACACCTGGAGGCCGTGTGGTGATGTAATGATGCTTGCCTACCTTGACTTCTGCGCGTAAGATCGTGTTATAAATGCTTTTTCCAGTCGGCACCCATTGTTTCCATTCACGTTCAACCGAATGGGCCTCCCCGCATCGTCGTCCCTCATGGTTGTATCCGATGTCTTTATATTTTTCATGGACAACAACCTCGATGTTTGGGTTATAGGTTTTTATCGAGATTGCTGTGCTCAGGCCGCCAAGACCTGCACCGATAATATCAACCTTGATAGGTCACACCAACCTTACATGAAGGAATTCTCTCCTAAGATATATAGTTTTTTTAAAAAGAAGAGATAAGTACATAAAAAATGAATATTTTTTTTCAGTCAAGTATCGAGACATTTAATGTATCAGTAATTTCAATCAATGCCCCCTCAGTTCGTTTCCCCATGCTGCAGTTCACCACCGTTGTATCACCTATAGTGGTCATCCCTGGGTCCTCATGGATGTGTCCGCAGAGCACCAATCGAGGCTTATAGATATCGATGAGATTGCGTAGTTCTTTGCTTCCACCATGAGTCCCTATGAATATCTTGTCTTGGAGTTTGTATGGTGGATAATGGGTCACCAGGATGCTTGATGTCCTTAGGAGTTTTTTCAATGGTTTCTTCCCGGCGTCATCATCAATCGAAAGGTCAGGAAGCTGTGAGGGGATCTCACGTCCAATGCCTATGAAGGGTACACCTTGGAGTGTCATCAGTCTTTTGTCAAGATTCGCTGCGTTACTCACATTGATCCCTTGGTCGACATCGAACGTGTCAATATTCCCTGGGACTGCGAATGTTCGAACCGGGATCTGGTTGAGATAATTCGTTGCAAGCTCCCCAGGTCCGAACTGGGTGATGTCCCCACAGATGATGACAAGATCAGGGTTATGGGTGGCAACATTTTTTAAAACAAGGTTCAGGCGATATTGTGCCCCGTGGATATCAGCAACAGCAAGAATCTTCATAGGATTCGGAATGAGGCTGTTGATTAAAAATATTGTGACATTATAGAAATCTTTTAGGAAAAAAATAAAGAGAGGTGGTTACCGGCTGTCTTGTTTCGGAATGAAAAAATCAGCCATGCTGTCATCTAAAAATATTTCTAAGAATTTTTCTGTAAATTCTCTACTGAGTTCCATGGGTTCGTCCCTTCCTCTCCTTCTCCTTCGTATTGTAAAACGATGGATTGTATAAATAATTTACTTTCTGACACTCCATCATGAAACCAGTACAACATCCAGAGTGTTCAAGAAAGATATTAATAAGACCTTCTTTGATAAAGGGGATACATTTCTCCGGGAATGAATCGAAGGGACATTATGACAAAAGAAGAAGAAATCACCAGGAACCTTACCTTGATTGAATACTACAAACAGCAGCTTGAATCCATTGACATGCAGCTCCAATACCTGCAGTCAACACTCATGGATTATCAGCGAGCGAAAATGACAGTGGAACAACTACATGCAGTTGATGACAACTCAGAAATTCTCATCCCTGTTGGTGCTGGGACCTTTGTCAACGGTTCTCTAAAAAACGCATCAAACGTCCTGATTGGGATTGGTGCAGGAATCGTTATTGAAAAATCAGTTGACGCGGCAATAGGAAAACTCGACGAACGAATAAAACGTATCCAAGAAAACCTCGATAAAATGGCGTCCCTGGGCCAGAAGATTCAGTGCGATGCAGAAGAACTGTCGCATAAGACACAGCATATGATGGAAGAAACACAACAATAAAAAAATTGTTAAAAGGGTAAACATGTTTGATTTTCTCAAAAAGAAATTAAAACTCTTTGAAAAAAATATCGAAGCAGAAATCGAATCCGAGCTGAAAAAAGAAGAGAAAAAAGAACAAAAAAATCAGATGGAGCCTCAAAAACAACCCATGCAGACTCCCACACCGGTAACACCGGTCGAGAGTCCACCAGCAGCTCCGGTGATATCAAAAGAGAAAGAACCAGTGGTGACGCGGAAACGAGCGTTACGAATTCAAAAACCGATCAGCGAGGAAAAAAAACAGCGTGACAAACAGATCGATAAACAAATTGAGGAAAGCATTGAAAGCGAACTGCAACGAGCTTTACAAACCAGAAAAAGCATCGAACAGACCGTCGGGGTGGAGAAAAAACCCACATTGACGATCGATGAGAAGAAACTTGATGAGCTGCTCTGGGACCTGGAGATGGGGTTGCTGGAAGCTGATGTTGCATATTCTGTGATTGACTCAATTAAGAAAGACGTCAAACAGGAGATCAGGAGAGTGCCGTTTGACAAAGGCAAAGCTGGAGACCTGGTTGAAACGGTCCTTAAGAACGCGATCGGTCATGTGCTAAAATATAATAATTTTGATTTTAACCGGTTTATCGATGAGCGGAAAAAACCTATCGTCATCATGTTTGTCGGAGTGAATGGGACTGGCAAAACCCTTTCGATAGCAAAGATCGCTTACCAGTTGCAAAAACTGGGGAAGACCTGTGTGATGGCCGCAGGTGACACATTCCGTGCTGGGGCAATTGAACAACTCACGATTCACGCAGATAACCTTGGAGTGAAGATTGTGAAGCATGGGCCGGGGTCTGATCCTGCCGCAGTCGCCTTTGATGCCATTGAGCATGCGAAAGCAAAACATAAGGATGTGGTGCTGCTGGATACCGCTGGTCGGATGCAGACGAACTCGAACCTGATGGATGAGATGGCGAAGATCAAACGGGTCGCAAAACCTGATATGATCATCTTTGTCGGAGATGCGTTATCAGGCAACGATGCGGTCGAGCAGGCGAAACGGTTCAATGAGGTCGTCGGTATCGATGGGGTGATTCTTACGAAAGTCGATGCGGATGCGAAAGGTGGGAGCTCTCTATCGATTGCCTATACGATAGGGAAACCGTTGCTCTTTATCGGGGTTGGTCAAAGATATGAGGATCATATAACGTTTAACCCTGAATGGATGGTTCAGCATATTTTTGGGAGTTCATCTTAAACAAGTATTTCCGTCCCATCAAAAGGTTGACCGGTGAGTGCTTTTTCAAGCTGGTCAAGTCGTTTTCCATTCACGATAAAAGTCGGTATTTTTGCTCGTTGTATGATTTCGAGAGCAGGCTCGTCCATGAAGATATTCTTTCCAGCAACACCCCATTTGGTGCCGTACTGTGCGATCAACTGGTCGATCGATACTTCCTTGAGTTGTTTTGCATCTTTGTATTTGTTCGGGTCTTTGTCATAGATGCCGTCGACGTTTGTTGCGTTCACAAAACGGACTGCATGGGTTTTTTCTGCAAGCTCCGCACCAACAAGGTCGGTACTGTGTTTGGGGTCTGTCCCTCCCATGACGACAATCGGGAGATTTAGTTTTAATGCTTCGCTTGTGGTATGAGGGATTTCCTTATTGGAGACTCCAAGCAGATTGGTAATGATCCGTGCGTTTATCCGCGTCACATCAATACCGATCAGATCTAAGGTGTCCTCGTCAAATCCTAATCCTCTTCCGAGTTGAATGTACCGCCTGGCAATTTTCCCTCCACCGACGATGATAAACAGCTTGTACTCTTTACTTATTTTTTTAAAAAGAGTGGTGAGTTGAGTAAGGAAGCGTGTGTCTGCTTCATCAGAGAGAACCACTGATCCTCCAATGGATACCACAACGGTTTTCATCAGACTGCGTATCGTTTCGATTTATTTAAACGTACCACAGAAAAGACGTCTTAGGCGACTTCAACACCGCTTTGACTTTGTACTTTCTTAGGGTCTGATCCGAGTCGCACCTGTGGCAGGGGGATTGGTGGTGGTAACCCAAGGTCTTTTGCGATGCCAACAGCCTCAGGGACACAGGTATGCATCACTGCGGTGTGGATGTTGCTGGCAACCTGATCAGGTAATTTCCTGGTATCTATCCATTCTTTTGCCAGTTGTTTTGCCTCAGGATCCTCACTGACAATGGTGCCTTCCATTTTAATCATCCCGATTGGTCCGTAGCTAGAAGTATATTGGAACTCTATGATGAGTTGTTTTTCTGCGTTGTTGATGACCTGGGAGATCTGGCTGTTATGATCGATTCGGATCTGCCTTGGTTTATCATCAGGCTCCACATAGCGTCTTGCTTCTATTGATTTGAGTTTGATTGCCTTAATTATCATAGCGTACTCCAATAAACACAGACTCCCTTTTAGGTCTTTCGTTTCATAAAAATCTTCTATGATTGTAAGGTTTTTCCTTCACAACACATCACTGTTTCTGGTCTGATAAGACGATCTTCTGGGAGTTTACGATATCGATTTTCAATGGAATTTGAAGTCGTGCTTCAACGGACCATTCCACCCGTGACCCTGACATGCTCAGCTGGTTCATGACCTGTGCAATCTCTGAGAGTGTTTTCCCTAGGCCGGTGAGGGTTGAATTGAAATTCTGCTGAGCCGATTGAAGGATATCGGCAGGGATTTGTATCTCAAAGGGGTAGAATTCATGGAAATAGACAGCCTCTTCGTCCAGTGGTATCTCGAAATGATAGATGGTGTATACTTGGGTTTGTTGTCCTTGGTTGCCCACCCGGACTGGTCCTATCGCGATGTTACCCTGATGGACGATGCGCAGACCAATGAGTCCGACTACGAGTTTTTTTGCATTCAGTGGTCGTTTTAATTTTAATCCGACGCTTCCCTTGATGGTCTCCCCTGGTGTGTACGCGTATTTCTGCAGTTTTACGTCTATTTGGTCTTTTTTGAAAAACGAAAGAGGGTTTGGGACATATGTCCGACCGACCGATGGGCTCATGAAGAAGAGGATTTCCGGGTTTCATATAAACCTATCTTTTCTTGGAAGTCAGTATGGCTGGCAATAAACTCTATTAAATGCCTCTTTATAACAAGACGTGGGTCCTTATGAAAACGATGAAGGTTGCGATGTACTACAACAACAATGATGTGCGTATCGAGGAGTTGCCTGTTCCTACGATTGGGGATACTGAGCTTTTGGTCAAGGTGAAAGCCAGCGGTATCTGCGGCAG
>Ga0209287_10000748_pt1 | contig 17964 bp, 14 predicted proteins | sample PPLLak3cmMay2015_2_FD_187255 | JGI IMG/M metagenome (GOLD analysis project Ga0209287, IMG submission 187255) | Freshwater sediment microbial communities from Prairie Pothole Lake near Jamestown, North Dakota, USA - PPLs Lake P8 Core (1) Depth... | ecosystem: Environmental > Aquatic > Freshwater... | reverse complement strand
AACCATCACAACAGGCGAAGAACCTGAGCAGCCGGAAAGGGTGATCCTGTCAAGACTGAATTTTGAGTCGCCGGTTGTCTGCCCGGCAGAAATCCCCAACTCCTTTTCAAGGGCCAGCAGGATATCGTTTCCCCCCTTGAGGCGGCATGACAAACAAAGACAGACGCCTATCCGGTGTTCTCCGGGCGCTGTTAACCGAAACCCGGGATAAAAGCCTGCAACGCTGTATATGTCATTTTCACTGATATCCAGATACTGACCTACCTCCGATATAAGCTCCGGCGATATGTATTTTTCCGTTTCCTGCAACTTCTGTAAAATAGGAATAAGGTTGCTTCTTTTTTTTGAAAACTGGGTTAAAATTTCTCTTTCCTGCTCATTCATTTTCTCATTATCTCCCAGGCCCTGTTTTATCTTAACGTCTTGTAAAACCAGGGCAAATATTCTATTGCTTCTACAAAATAATTCGTGAATCCTAGACTATTTTCAAGATATTTGTCAAGCCTTAATAAGGGTAAATCAATAAGTTCTCTCGCCAATGATCTTAAGGGTATTGCCTTCCCTGACCAGGACAAGAACCTTTCTGCTGGAGCCCGTAAATGTGGAAGACCTGTAATTCATGTTGAAACTGGCCTCTATATGGTTAGCCATGGTCGGGCCTGTTATCTTCATGTTTGATATCCTGATGCTGATCCATGCCTTCCGTTTATTTTTAGTCTCCTTATCTATCCGCCATGTATTTTTGGTGAACCCCTCTGACTCAAATTTATCGGAATAGAATGACATATATCTGTCGATATCTCCATTTGTGCCTGCGGTTTTTTCCCAGGCGGTCTTCCACTCCATAACAAGGTCATCGGCGGTTTCCAGGAGTTCCGGCCCTATTCCTGACGCCGGAGCGCTGTCCGCGGCGGCTTTTTCCGCTGTTGCCTTCTTAACGGCAGGTTCAGCCTGAGATACACTCTGGTCGGCATCCTGCCGGGTTTTGTCCTGTTCTTTTTCCGGAATAATTGGCTGCACCACCACAACCTTCTTTGTCTCCTGCGGTATTTTATCTTCAGCAGGCCTTTTGACGGAAGACTGTGTCTTTTCCTGGATACCAGGCTTCTCCATTGCCGGCTTCTGTGTTTCAAGACCCCCTGAACTGTGTTTAAGGGCATAACCTCCTGCCGCCGCGATAATGATGAAAAAAACAGAGTATATCATCAGCGTTTTCCGCATCATTTTAGTGAGTCCGCCGCATTTGATGATGCCTGCCGTTAAATTTGCATTCCCTCCCTTTCTCTTGTCCAGGTCTATAAGGCCCCGGAGAATTTTTTCCGGTCTCTTATGCTTTTTTGTCAGCCAGGCTATGTCCCTGTTCGAGACCCTTTCCGTCAGCCCGGTGGTGGTCATTATTATAAGACATCTCTTGTCGACCGGGTATTTCTTAACCTGAACGGCAGGTTTTTCATGGATGCCCAGCCCATGGGTAAGGGCGTTCAGTGCACGAGGGTCTGCAAATTTTTTCTCAGCCAGCGGGTCCTCCTCTCTTACCGTATGGTCCCTGGTCAGCTGATTCAGTTCCCCGGCCTGAAAGGAGTATATCCTGGAATCTCCCAGGTGAGTAAAATACATGATCTTATCAAGAAAGTAGATCAGGCAGATAGAGGCGGCAACCTTCTCACCGAGCTTGTGCCTTTCTTCTATTATTTTTTTATTTGCCTCTTCCACTGCATAAATAAGGGCATCAGCAGGGGATTTGTTTTCGGACAGGTGGCTGAAAAAGGCCCCGGGTACAATCCTGCATGTCTCCTCCTTTACGATATCTGCAAGGGAATCGATGCCGAAGCCATCCACAACCATGAAGAGATTATCCGAATGGATAAATGATTCGCTGGTTTCCCTGTTCTGGCTTCCGACGTAGCTTTTGAAGGCATATTCTAGGTTTTTCATTGGGCCTTACCTGGTTGCATTTGAAAACAGGATTTGTTTGTTTCAATCCATTTTTTACAATTATCAGATAGGCTGTTTTAAATCAAGGGATATGGAGGGGAGAACAGCAGATGTCCGCCCCGGAGGCTGTTTCGAATAATCTGCTACCGGGGCGACAGGATATGAATCTTGATCTTTCCGGCAGGCTAGATGGCAATCTTGTCTTTAATTGATTCGAATATCTTTGTCCCGATGCCCTGGACCTGCATGATGTCTTCTACCTTTTTAAAGGGTCCGTTCTTTTCTCGATACTCCACGATCCTTTTGGCATAGGACTCACCAATCCCCTTAATCTCCATCAACTGCTCGGATGTCGCCTTGTTGATGTTCACCTTTCCCGAGACCTGCTCAGCGGACTTGCCGGTATCAGCCTTTGAGGCGGCCTGAGCAAAGGCCATAGACGTTGAAACAGCAAAAACCAGAACAACAATCGCCAATCCAAATATACCTCTTAAACTTCTCATCACTAACCTCCTTTTAAAGCAGTTTGTAATATCCGTCCACAGGGTTAAGACTATCCTCAGACGGGGCCTCTCAGGAAATAATCATGATCTGAAATAAATAACAGTCGATCGACCCAGAGCTTATTACAAATTTAATGCCATGATTTAATGATGATATAATTTTTCATGATTCACTTATAATTCAAATCATAAAGATCCGGAGATGGGCCATGGACGTGGCTTACAGCACCTTGAACGCCGGAGATTATTTAGCTGATGGCTGTTATTCCGAGGTATGTTGTTTTTAATGAAATTTAATTTTGCACTATAACATGTGCATGGGGCACTCAAAATCGTGCATGTATGGGGAGGTGGTTATGTACATTCAGGAAATGATCCTAAAGAACATCTATTTTTTCAGGATTAAATGTGATCCATGCATCTTCCCCTATGCCTGGAAGCACATCCCTGGCTGCATTAAAGGGGACAATAATCGTCAATGGAACGCCGATATCAACAAGCGCCCTGATTGAGCCTTTTTCATCGGAAAGCTGAATGACCCTGCCCCTGACGCTGAACCCGGCCTTAATATCACCATGACACTTATATATTCCAAGGGCATCCGGGTTTATGAAGACTCTCACCTGGCCGGATTTCACGGTCTTCACGGGGATCTTTAAATCCTCCTGTATAACGCAGAATTTTACGCCTTCCGCATCCGTCTCTATGCTGCCGCCGAATATATTTTCATGAACTGATTCCGTGACCTTTCCTTCATTCAGGCAAATGATATCATCCGCAATCCGCGATGCCTGTATCATGTCATGTGTGGTGAATATGACTGAGATTCCCCTGAGCCTGTTGATGTCACGGATAATCCGTTCTATGATTATCCGGTTCTCTACATCAACACTTGCCGTAGGCTCATCCATCAGAATGACATCAGGCGAGCAGGCAAGGGCCTGTGCAATGGCCACCCTCTGGGTCTCCCCGCCTGAAAGTTTGTCCGCCGCCGCGCTGATGAATCTCTCCATGCCCACGATGGCAAGGAGCTGATTGACTATCTTCTCTCTCTCATTCTTTTTTACATTACGTATCTTCAGGGGAAACTCAACGTTGCTGAACACGCTCCTCGTGAAAAGGATGGGCTTCTGCTGGACCAGCACAGCCGACCTTCTCAGCCTGATCAGGTCAGTCTTTCCGAAATCTACACTGGAGCCCTTATAAAAGAGCCCTCCTGATGTAGGAGAGCCAAGAAAGGCGAGTATCTCAAGAAGGGTGGTCTTGCCTGACCCGTTGGGGCCGATAAGGCCGGTCACCCTGCCCTTTTCCAGGGAAAGAGAGAGATCAAGGACATTCCTGCCGTTATAATTCCTGACGATATCCGTTAACTCATAGAGCATTAATCAGTCCCCGGCCTTTCCCTGAAAATAATTTAATACAATGTTCACAGCAAAACTTATCAGAAGAAGAACAATACCCAGCGCAACGCTCATGGTGAATTCGCCCTTGTCAAACTCAAGTGCCATTGCGGTGGTCATTGTCCGTGTAAAACCCCTGGCATTGCCTCCAAGCATCATGCTTATCCCGACCTCGGCTATCACCCTCCCGAAGGCTACGATAATGGCTGCCAGTATGGAAAAGCGGGCCTCCCTGATTATCACAAAAGCGGTCTGAAAAGGATTAGCGCCAAGGGTCATGGCTGTCTTTCTGTAGCGGCCGTCAATGCGGCTGAGGGCGGTTATTGTGAGGGTTATGACTATCGGCAGTATAAGGATTACCTGGCCGATGATCATGGCCTTCGGGGTGTACAGGAGCCCCATTGAGCCCAGCAGCCCCCGCCTTGATATAAAGGAGTAGACAAAAAGGCCGATGACGACCGTCGGCAGGGCAAGCAGGGTATTGAGTACGGTGGTTACAAGACGCTTTCCCCTGAAGTCATTCATTGATATCGCAAGACCCAGGGGGACGCCGGCAAGTCCGGAAATGAGCGTTGAAAAAAAACTCACCTTCAGGGACAGCGAGACAATGACCAGCAGGTCCTTATCAAGAGACCATAAAAGGAGGAGCGCTGAATTAAAGCTGTCAAGGAAGAAGGTCATATCATTTTACTTTAACGCATCCGGGAAAAAGGCCTGGTGCCCCTGTATCCTGTAATCCGCTATAAGCCTCTGTCCCCTTTCGGACACAAGCCATCTGGCAAGCCTGTCCGCATATTCATATTTGACATCAGGATATTTTTCAGGATTTACAGGGATAATGCCGTATGGGTTGCCGAGGTTGTCACCGCCCTCGCAGAGTATTTCAAGGTCAAGGCCCTGCTCCCTGCCGTACCGGTATTCAAGATATGTACCGCGGTCGGCAAGTGTGTATGCCTGCTTTTCCTCAGAAAAGGTAAGGGTCTTTCCCATGCCCTGGCCTATGGATATGTATCTCTCTCCAAGCACTGCGGGATAGATATATTCGAGGCTCTCCGCCTTTCCCTCTTTAATTACATCGGTCTTCCTTTTCTCCAAGGTGATCCCCGCGAGACCCCATAGCTCCTGTTCCTTCGCATGTGTTCCGCTGTCGTCGCCCCTTGATACGAAAAGGGATTTTGAATCCGCAATCCTCCTGAATGCCTCTTTTGCGTTCATCCCCCTTATTCCTGCGGGGTCATTTTTAGGCCCCAGGATTATGAAATCGTTGTGCATGACAGCCAGCCGGTATGCCCCGTACCCCTCCTGCATGAACTTATCTTCCCTGGGCTTGTCATGGACGAATATTACGTCCACATTGCCGTCCATACCGTCCCTGATGGCTGCGCCTGTGCCCTTGGCAAAGACCTTGACCCGGATGCCCGTGTCCTTTGTAAACTCAGGGAGAATGACATTGAGAAGCCCTGAATTCTCAGTGCTTGTGGTTGTAGACATCTTTATTATCTTCTCCTCGCCGGAGGCATTGGAAACAAAAAATGACAAGATCAATAAAATTGTCATTATAATAAATGTATATTTTTTGTTCATCTTTATCTTCCCACCCGTATAAGCCTTAATCAGGTAATTCCCCCTTTGATAACTCCCCCCGCCCCTCTTAACTTAAGGGTGGCGCCATCCTCCCCTTATCATAAGGGGCGGACGGGCCTGCACACCGTAGTTTTAACGAAGGTGTGAGGGGTTACTCTTCAGCTACTTATTTTGCTCCCTTGATTGCCCCATAGATAATTATCTTCCCTTCATCAACATATCCCCACCCCGCTTCCATAAGGTCGATATCGGTGGTGCCTTCAGGCAAAGGCTCAACCTTGATAATAGTTGCCGTGCGGGTTGAAGATCCGGCGCTGTGGTCCCAGGCGGAATTATACGGCCATACAACATCCTGATTTTTTGCGCTGCTTCCCTGGTCCGGAGGGTTTAAGGTCTTTTGAGGCACGATAACCCTGTAGGGGCCTTCACCGTCAAGTTTGTTGTCTGAGCTGAGTGTGCCGGGATCCATATTTTTACCGTCCCGGAGGTAGGCTAATAATAATTTCAGTCCTCCCGGCGCCTTGATTGGCGTGTTATTGCTGTATCCCCTGCCGGATGCAGCGCTGTAATCACACCAGCCTCCGTTTGCCTTATCCGCCTGTTTTTCATACTGATAAACGGCGGATGGATAATCTCCAATGACGTGATACATGGCAGGATCAGCGTCAGGATATAGCGGGTGATACTGAGACCAGCCGTCCGGCGAATATATCCGGATGCCTGTGGCGCTATCGAGAATGCCGGCATCCTTCAGCAGCGTTTCCAGTGTGACCCCTTTATATTCCGCATAAAAGTCCTCAGACTTGCTGGCGCTCATCAGAAGGAACTGCGTGTGCTGGGGCAGCGACTCAAGCTGGGCCCTTGTATAGACGCGTGATGGAGCCGGCTTTTTTTCAGGGTCGTCCCCTTTATTTCCCGGAAACCTTACTGCTGCGATCTCTGTTTTATTGTTATAGCCGTCGCCGTCCGAATCCCTCGATGCAATGGCACTGATGGAATCTGAATTCCTTCCGCCTGATATATAATCATTGCCATAGGCATTTAATGTCTCTTTAATATTTCCCTTGCCGTCATACCCGTATTTGTAATGACACCACTGGCAGCTCCCCATGCTGATCGCAACATTTGAGGAATTTTTATATTCTCCACCTGCGTGACACAGGGCGCAGCTGTCCAGTTTTGTATTTTGTTTGTCCGGATAGACCTTAATAAATTCCGCTGAATCCTTTTCACCCATATGATGATAGCTTGAAAAGACAACCGATGCCGCGAAAAATAGTATCGCTATACCGATTGATGCGATAAACATTTTCTTAAACATATTTTTCCCCTTTGATAAATATAGGGCCAATGAACCTACCTGTTTTCTGGCCGATGAGATAAAACCATTCGTATCATTAAATTCAATAAAATTAAACTCCTTTTTATTTGCTCTTCTGCTGCTCCATTAGCTGTCTTTTTTCCTTGATCGCCCTGTAAACCCGCTCCGGCGTCAAGGGCAGTTCATTGAATCTTATGCCTGTCGCATCATAAAGGGCATTGAGAATAGCAGGGATCGTCGGCATGATTGCCCCTTCACCCACCTCTTTTGCTCCGTATGGTCCGTATGGCTCATTGCTCTCTACTATAACCGCATTAACGTTAGGCATGTCAAGGGCAGTGGGCACCTTGTATTCGCCAAGGTTGGGATTCATGATACGCCCCTTGCTGTCAAACTTGACCTCCTCGAACAATGCTTCACCCACTCCCATCAGGAGCGACCCCTGCATCTGGCCTTCAACGGACGTCTTATTTATGGCAAACCCGCAGTCATGCGCATCCGTCATCTTGTCGATAGTGATCTGTCCGGTTTCCATATCAACACTGAGCTCCACTACCTGGGCGGAAGGGCCGTAGGCTACCGATGTCCCTACGGCAGCGCCCTTATAGGTGCCTCCAAGGGTTCTGGGCTTGTATTCGCCCTGTCCTATGATTGATCCCCTGGCCAGGTAGGCTATTCGGGCCGCCTCTATAAAGCTCATCTGGTCGCCCTTTGGAAGGCTGTGCCATCCCCTGTGTTCCTTTCTGTATTTTTCCCTCATGCCGTGGAAATTGATCCCGGGGCTTTTAAAGACCATCTTCCCGTCCTTTACATCAATATCCTTTTCAGAGATCCTCAGTTCATCGGCTATGATCTCAATGACCTGTCTTTTTGCATCCTCAGCAGCGTGTTTAACGGCAAAACCGGTCATGAGGGTCTGCCTGCTTGAATAGGCCCCCAGGTCAACACCGAAGTCAGTATCACCTGAAGATACCTTTACCGCATGCAGTGGTATGCCCAATGCCTCGGCTGTAATCATGGCAAAGATGGTATCTGAACCCTGGCCAATTTCTGCGGAGGCAGTATAGAGATGGGCACATCCTCCGTCATCAGAGAGTTTCACTGATGCTGTACAATGCCAGGTCTCTGACCTGTATATGGGATATCCGGCGCCTGACACAAAGAAACCGCATGCCATGCCTATGCCTTTTCCCCTCGGCAGGATGCCCCTCTTCTTTTCCCATCCTGACTTTTCAGTGACCGCATCGAGACACTCCCTCATACCGAAGCTGCTCATGTATAAATCATTGCATGATGTATCTCCATTGTTCATCATGTTTTTCAGCCTCAGTTCCACCGGATTCATGCCTATTTCCTCGGCTATGATATCAAGATGCTGCTCCCATGCCGCTCGCGCGATAACACCGCCGTGCCCGCGCTGTGCGCCGCATGCCGGTTTATTGGTGTAAATCCTCTGGGCGTCATATTTCATGTGTTGGAGCTTATAGGGCCCGCCCAGCAGTGAGCCTGCATAGTATATTGTTGCAATGCCGAAACTTGAATAGGCGCCGCCTTCAAGGGTGCAGTTGTGCTTTAAAGCCACTATGGTTCCATCTTTCATTGCGCCTGTGGTCATCGTATGGATGAATTTATGCCTGCTTCTTCCGTGGAGGAATACCTGCTCGCGCGTAAAATTCATCTTTACGGGCTTTCCTGTCTTCCTGGAAAGAAGGCATGCAATCATCTCCATGGCATTGGCCGATGCCTTGGCGCCGAAACCGCCCCCTACATATGGTTTGACGACCCTTACCTTGCCTACGGGCATATTGAGAACCATGGCAACGGTCCTCTGTGTGTAATGGGGGACCTGTGTTGAGGAATACAAGGTAAGATAACCCCTTTGGTCATAATCGCCAATGCATCCCTGGGGTTCTATAAAGGCGCAATTCTGCATCTTGCTTGTGAATGTGTCTGTGCGGATAATGTCGCAGTTGCCCAGGGCCGCTTCCGCGTCGCCGAAATGCTGGTGGACGTCTGCGCATATATTCCCCGGGTATTCATCATGTATCAAAGGCGCCCCTTCCCTTGTTGCGTCCTCGATGGACAGGAGGATGGGAAGCTCCTCATATTCTACATCAATGAGGGAAACCGCTTTCATGGCGGTCTCCAGGTCAACAGCGGCTACGGCAGCAATCTCGTCGCCTACATACCGCACCTTGTCGATGCAGAAGAGCGTCTCGTCATAGCGGGCCGGGCTGACCCCATACTTTATTTTTCCTGCGTCTGCGGCTGTTACTACAGCCTTTACGCCTGGAAGGGCCTTTGCCCCTGATGTATCAATCTTTTTAATCCTTGCGTGGGCCAGAGGGCTTTGAAGTATGGCCCCGTAAAGCTGATCCTGCATGTTTAAATCATCAATGAATTTTGCCCTGCCCGTAGATTTGTCCGGTGCGTCGATCCTGGGGGCACGGCTGTTTATTGTGCTGTATTCTGTCATAGGATTCATCTCCTCATGTATTTCGTATTTTTATGTATATTGACTACTTACGCGCTGAAACCGATTGAACGGCCTCCACAATCTTCTGATATCCGGTGCACCTGCAGAGATTGCCGGAGATTGCCTTCCTGATATCCTGTTCATCCGGGTGCGGATTTTCATCCAGCAGCGCCTTTGCAGAGAGAACCATTCCAGGTGTGCAGAACCCGCACTGAATCGCGCCCTTTTCAACAAACGCCTGTTGAATTGGATGGAGCCCTTTTTCAGTCTCAACCCCTTCTATGGTAACCACATCCCTGTTGTCGGCTTCAATCGCAAGCACCAGACAGGAGCTTACAGGCTTGCCGTCCAGGAGCACTGTGCACGCCCCGCATTCTCCGAGACCGCAGCCTTTCTTGGTCCCTGTAAGCTTCAATTCCTCCCTTATCATGTCGGCCAGCGTCATATTGGGCTCAACGGCAAGTTCATATTTTTTCTGATTAACAGTCACATTTATCAATATCTTCATTTTATTCTCCTCGAGTCATCTATCTGATGTCATTCACGGCCTTTTTAAGTGCACGTTCAGTCAATATCTTAACCATGTCCCTGCGATATTCAGCAGACCCCCTGAAGTCATCAATGGGACTGCTGTCTTTAGAGGCTGCGGCCTTTCCGGCCTCGGCAAACAGCGCTGCTCCGGGCTTTTCACCTACGAGTATACTCTCTGCAGACCTGGCCCGGAGTGGAACCGGACCTACTGCGCCCATAACTATCCTTGCTCCTGTTATAGGGCCATCAGGTTTTTCAAGCGTCAGAAACGCGGCTACATTAACAAGGCTAATCTCAAGGGCTTTTCTGGTGCCCAGCTTTATGTAAGCAGAACCTGCATAGCTTGATGGATTATCCAGGACTATCTCAGAGAGTATCTCATCGTCATTAAGCGCTGTCTTCCCCGGTCCAAGAAAAAAATCATCCATCAATACCTCCCTCTTGCCTGAGGCAGAGGTCAGAACGACCTTTGCGTTATAGGCTATCAAAGAAGGCGAAATGTCTGCCGCCGGCCTTGCTGTTGCAAGGTTGCCTCCTATAGTTGCCATGTTTCTTATTAAGGGCGAACCAAGGGATTCCATGCCGGTAATAAGCGCGCTGTAAGGCAACATAAATTTTTCCCTTATAAGGCCTGAGACTGTCCCGCATGACGCGATACGGGTCTGCCCGTTTCTTCCATCAACTGAATGCAGACGCAGTTCCTCAATGCCGTTCAACGATATGAGCCTTTCAGGCGAGATCACTCCCCTCTTCAGGTTGACAATGATATCCGTGCCTCCAGCGAGAAACATCGCCTTGTTTTTAAATTCTGCTTTTATCTCACAGGCCTCCTTGATAGTGGAAGGCCTGTGGTAATTAAAACGGGGTATAAGCATATTGAGATACTCCTTTCGATCTATTAAAAAATTAAAAATAAACGATCACATATATCTTTATTGATATAAGACTGTTTAAAAAAATAGCCCTATTTCAGGACCGGCTAAAATAACATGCAGGGGGCTATTAATTGGCTCTGGAATTAAAAATATTTAGTTCAATATATTGAACAATAATAATCATAATGTTTTTCTTTGGACTGTTTTACTCTTGTTTACTATTATCTAACTTATTTTTAACTCTTTTTAAAGCCACATGATGTTCTACATATTGAACAATTTCTTTCTAGCATAATTTAAAACTCTCTGGCAAGTGATTTTTTCATACTGTTAAAAATTCATAAAATATTTACCAGCGCCCGTGATTTGCCCTGAGACAAAAATAGAATCAGGCAGTTATTCAAGGAAAGGGTTGTATTGTATAAAAGATTTTCAAAGAGTATAATTATTATACATTGCGTCTAATATAATGCAGCATTAGTCTCCTCCCCTCTCAGGGGAGGATTAAGGTGGGGTCTTTTAAGGTGTTCCTTCATCGATGTCTTAAGACCCCCTCCAGCCTCCCCCTAAGAGGGGGAGGAATTTTGGTTCCAAAGTATCCAGATTAGAAGATGCTGCAATACTTATGACGTCATATATAATTATGAATTCCAAACATGAAAGGAGAATTTGTTATGAAGATCAGCGCTCGCAATCTAATTAAAGGCAAGATAAAAAATGTGACCACAGGAGCCGTAAATTCTGAGGTGATTGTCGAAACCGCCGGAGGGACAGAGATTGTTTCAATCATTACAAAAAGCTCTGCCGAGAATCTTAAACTTGCACCGGGAAAGGAGGTTTACGCAGTCATAAAGGCATCCAATGTCATGATTGCAGTGGATTGAAGGTAAGATACTATATAAGCTTCAAATCATCATAAGCCAATAAACGAATGGCCCGGTAATTCCTCTGAACCGATACAACGGTAGAAACGGAACTCGCCGGGCCATCAATCTTTGACAAAAAGACAGGCTGTTATTTCAGGGAAATAACCTCTATCTTTTCCACTGACTTAACATCGCGATCAGACATGATGTCATCGCAGGGGACAAGGAAGAATTTGCCCTCTTCATCTATCGCCTTTCCGTTGAGCCTGTCAGCCATGATAACCGTATCATCTGCCCTGTTCAGGAACAGCTCGCCATAGGAAAAAAGCGACCGGTACCCGTCTGGCGCAGAGACAATGAACACGCTCGCAAGATCATTCTCGATTCCTGCATCCTCAAGCAGGGCCTTCAGCATCGCCCCGGAAAAGTTCCCGATTCCGTGGAATCCCTTGCCCTCTCCCATGTGTATCATTGTCAGCTCTTTTCTTGCATATTTCGAGAGATCCGTCACAGTCATCTCTTTTTTCACAAGTCCCGTAATCTTAAAGGAAGGAGAGAAGAGCTTTTCGGAAGTATTTCCCCTGGCAGTTGTGTTCTGGTTAGGATCAATCACCTCTATGCTCACAACACCCTCAAGCGAACGCCCGCCATAGCCGTCGGATCCTACAACCAGTTTGGGGAAATCGATCTTGCGGTTAAACACATCCAGATATGGCTGATACATTGCCTCCTCGCCCTTATGGCATGAGGCACAGCTCTTACGTGGTGTGATCGGAGCGGCTGATGTGGCTATTATAATATCTCCGGAGTTGCGATAATAGACCTCTCCCCAGGAGAGGACCACTGATTTTCCTTCCTTATTGGTGACCTTTATGGCGAGGTCAATGGCCTTTGAACTGGTTTTTACCTTTTTCTCTATTGATGCCGTATCCAGAATGTTCCTCAAGATGACGCCATTATAATAAAAGGCGCCCTTGTAGGACTTGTCCTTCATAATCTCATTAAGCTGGACCCTGACCGTCTGGAATCTGGCAAGGTCATCTATGCCCATAGTAATGGGCTGCTTTACAAGACCTGTAATGCTGAAGGTGGGTGCAGCAGCTGATGTATGCATGGCAATGCAAATACAGAAAATAATTAATAATGATATTTGAAATCTTCTTTTCATATTGTGCTCCATTGTTATCCCCAGCCAAAGCCGGGACCAAAATATCTCCCCCTTTTAGGGGAAGCAGTGAGGGGGTCTAAAACTCTCTGAGAGCAATTAAAACCTGAAGAGACCCCACCTTAATCCTCCCCTGCAAAGGGGAGGACATTTTGTTAAAAATATTCTGCAAAAAATCGCATCAGAATTCCAAATTATGCACTAACCAGATGCCTCATGTTTTGTTTCTTCCTAAAAGCTTGCCTTAACACCTGCATAAAACATTCTGCCAGGGCCGGGATTAAAAGGATCCGCATTATAATCATCCAGTATATTCTTGCACATTATATAACCTTCATAATGTCTCAAAAACTTCTGCGACAGTTTAACGTCGATCTTAAGCGGATCGTGGAGCTTTTCTGCATAGAAATACCATGTGGAAAAGTCAGCCTTTGTTTTAGGAACGGCTTTCATAGCATAGTGAATTTGATTAAACTCAAAATTTCCAAATACAACAAGGCTTGTAGCCGTTTTGAAATTAATTCGGGCGTCAAAAGTAAATTTATGTTCAGGTAGTTTTTCGATTTTACCACCCTTGTTAATAAAGGAATCATCGACATTGGCCTTATTTCTAGAAAACATGAATGTATATGTCGATGATACACTTACATCCGCCAAATCAAGAAAATCCGGAATGTACAAATTCAATGTGGACTCTGCACCATGTAAAACTGAAGAATCGATATTTCTATAAATATAATCATCGATCTTGGTAATATATACTCTCGTTATTCTATCATTGTACTTGCTGTAAAAATAATCCGCTCCCCACGTCAGCTGTTTATCAAAAAATGAGAACTCAAATCCTAAATTAGTGTTGAGCATTTTTTCAGGTTTTATCTTTACATCCGCGCTTTCTGATGAAGAATTTTCCTGATATGCGGATACTGTTCTAGTATACGCCTGAAGCGTTGGGAAAGAAGTCTTTTGAGATGCGGCAGCCCTAAGTTTTAAAAAATCTTTAATAGGTTCATATAGGATATTTACAACAGGATTAATAGAGTCGCGCGTACCCCAAAGCATGGAGTCATCTTTAGCCTGTTCCTGAGCTACCATCTCTGTTCTTCCATTTATTCCCAGTTTTCTCTGATATTTTCTTAGATCCTGCCCATCATAGGACACACCAACTCCAAGCTCTACATCTTTCATTATCTGCATTTCATCTTCTACGGCAAAGGTGAGATAACCAGCCTGGATATCCAGCATTTTATATTTACCTCTGCCATAATATTCAATCGTCTGTGTTGCCTTCTCATTATATGCCTGCTCCTCTTCCTTATGAGTGCTTATATAGTATGATAAGGCCAGGTTTAATTTATTCCTAGATGAAAGCTGCCATGAAGGATAGATGTTGAATCCATAGGTTTGGCTGGTCCATATTGACCAGGTCATTGTAGGTGCACTTCTGTTATATGCCAGCACATATTCATAAGGATCATCATAAGCAACAAAATTGTTAGAATTCTTATAGAAATATGTATTGGCTTTAAGTCCAAATATGCCTTTTTCGAAGTTTATAAATGTAGATACAGCATAATCATCATACTTGGGCCAAATGCTTGATAAATTGCGAAGGATATAAGTTGTGTCCGGCAATTTCCAATCCTTCTGATCTGTAAATTCGTTATAAGTATACATGCTTCTCATATCGGTAAAATAATTACTGTTTTCCATCTCTGACTGATTATAGAATAATGATGTACCCATCTCCAAATCAGGTGTGAAATGGTACCCTACTTTACCATTAAACTTATACTTTTCATGGCCGGTGTGATTCCATAATCCTATATCATTGAAATAAAAGGTTGCCGCATTACTTCCCGCATGAGTGTAAATATCATTAAGGCTGAATCCATAAAGATCATAGCGCGAAAGTTTTAAAAGCCATTTCTCTCGTTCCTTACGACCGAGCTTCTCTGATATAGTATATCCATCTGACTTGTCATACAGCACGGATACGTAGTAATAAAAATTACCTACGGGCGCACCATGGGAGACGCTTGTAACATAATTTCCGTCCTGGCCATACTCAGCAGAAAAATTGGTGAACATCTTGGCTGGTTCTCTTCTGATTAGATTTATTGAACCTACAGCACCTTTTGTGCCATACAAGGCAGAAGTCGTGCCGCGGCTTATAATAATCTCGGAGATATCCAACAGACCTATGTTATCGATATCCATACTTCCTGAAAAGGAATCTATCAAAGGGATATCATCAACAAGTATGGCTATCTTTGACATATCATACCCGCGCATGTAGAACTGCGTGGTACCTTTCCTCTGTGGAGACACCTGTATGCCAGGCACCTGATATAGCACATCTTTTAAGACCTTATCACTTCTAACCTCGATATCTTCTCCAGTGATCTCAGTGGTCGTGACGGCTTTTTCCAACATACTCTTCTCTATATTAATAACTCGACGTTCCCTAACAACAATTTCATCTAACTGATATCCATCTTCAGTTGAAACATCTGATGCCTTAATGTTTCCTGGAGATTGATTTTGTGATTGTAAATCGCTAGCGTTTTCATTCCCTCCCGTATCTTGTGCTCGCAAGGGCGCAACAGATAAAAACGATATCATTATAATCAGACTTAATAATTTTCTTTTCATTAATATATACCCTAAATCAGTTTTGATCAAAAAGATGAATGCCGGCTTAAATACCGGCACTCATCACTTTTAGGCAAATAAAATTAATTAATATCTACATAAGCTGGCGGATTAGTTCCTTCAAAAATATATTCAACAGGTGAACCGCTCATTACCTCAATCCTTACAGGAAAATTTATCTTTGTATCGGCTATAGGGTTATTTGAGGAATCAACCTGGATAATTAGATCTAAATCTGGCAAATAGTAAGCATCCTGCATATTAGCCCATGTCCAGCCATCTTGATAAGTATCATCTAACGCTACTATCTTATATGTATAATTCTCAGGGTGATCTGTCACATAAGTAGTAATGAACTGATCCAGTGAGATGGCTTTCACGCCTGTGTAAGTTCCATAGGTATTTGTAGTTACGACGAATTTATCAGTTCTTAAGCCGGTATCTGTAAAATATGTATCATCACTTACGGCATTTTCTGCTGTTCCCTGGACCTCAAATGTTGCAATTGAACCGTCTTCATCGGGTCTTTTTACATCAATTTTTCGGAACATATATATATCATTGGCCCATTTACAATTATACATATTGGAAAGCCCCCCAAGGGCAGTTATTGGATAAAATGTTTTTGCAGTGTAGTTTAAGTCAAGCAAATAGCCGTCGTCAAACTGGTCCCATCTTAAATCAGAAGTATATATTACTGGCGGTGTCTTTGTAGAAAGGAATTTTGAGCGGTTGCTGAATGCACCATCATCGGGATGGGAATAGACTGCTACTGCATATAATTCCCTGGCATCAAGAGTAGCTAAAAGGCCATCAGGATCAGGGGTTGCTTCATTTACAGTATCTTTATCTACAAACTGTGTCAGTGCATATCCTGAAACTAATTCTGCAGGTATCAATTCCTCCATATCACCATCCGCATCCTGATCTTCTAAATCTGCTGTCCATGCATAAACAATATTCTCTGTCAGGTCATAATCAGAAAAGAGGGCGGCTGGCTCATCTGCAGCAATACCTCCATTTTGGGAAAAAGTATATTGATCCGGCAAGGAATAGTGTAAAAAAACAGCAGCACTAATCTGTGTAGCAGTAAAATCCTTTCCTGTAACATTCGCATTGTTTACAGTGACATCAAGCGTTACAGGATTGAATTCGTAACCTGTTTTTGTACTCGGTGTGATTGTGTAATCACCATTCTCAATGTTTGAGAATGTATAAATTCCGTTATCCCCTGTGAGAGTAGTATTGGTTGAGTCTCCACTTAAAGCAACAGTTATGTTGGCAAGCGCTTCCCCGCCTGAGGTTATGGTCCCTGAAATGGAATATGTAGGGGTTTCTACTGGTGGATCATCGTCATCATCGCCGCCGCCTGAAGCGATGATGGTGACAAACCCGAATACAATTAATGTTAGCAAAATAAGTGAACGCAGATATTTAAGTGACATAATATTTATTTTTTTCTTTTCCATAAAATCCTCTCCTTATTTAATTGTGGTTAATGCCCCTTGTAAATTCAAAAACTGAAATTTCTTAGTCAGACAAAGCTGACTATTGTTTAATTGGTCATTTATAGATGAAAATCTAATTTCTGCGGGTTTGATTCCCCCTGTCTTGCCATTGATCTAACCTCCCCCTTTTCCCCCTCCAAGAGGGGGACATCCCTAATCTCATTTATAAAAGTAGGGGATAGATTTGAGTTTTGATACCCCGCTGCCCTGTAGCGGTGGAGTTCATTCCGATCCCTCTGACGCCAATCCGGAAGCTGGAGGCTTTTTCCATGTCATAATCAGATGAATAAATATCCCGGCGATCATCAGCGGGTAAATTATAAGAAATATATTAAGCACGGGGTTTCTGGAAACGGAAAGAACAATCCATGGCTTTGATTCCGCACCACCCTCCTGATCCCCTTGTTCAGGAGATTTTATAAAATTCCTCAGGGTAACCTGGATATCCCTGTACTCCAGCGGGTCCAGGAGAAACACACTGCCGCTGCTTACTTCTTTGCCGTCCCTCACCAAAGCTATATCAGCAGAATTCTTCCTGTAATCAAATTCATCCTTTGTGATATACTTTGTCTTTTCCAGGACCTTATAGTCACTTATAAAATTTACGCTTTTCACTTCAATCCGGTAGCCGTCTTCAAAACTGTATGTCTTCCCTTCACTCAACTGGATATTGTTATATTCATACCCCAGCATCAGGCCTCCGAGATGGCCCAGGGCTACAAGCCCGAAAATTACATGCACGATAAGCATGTATAACTTGGGGCCGTTGAACCTTGTTCTTATGAGCCTGAAGATCTTTTCCCATGAGCAGAAAATAAGATTTATTCCAAGGAGGATCATAAGGATGCAGAGTCCGATAAACCATACCTTAAGGACGGGAAAACCCGTATCCTTTGACAAAAGCCAGTCCCTGACAAGGACATTATTCATGCCCTGAAAACCTGTTTTGTAGGCAGCAGAACCGGCCATCAGCATCCCCCACACCTGCCACAAAAGCAGGACAACCAGGTTCCAGGTAGTATAGTGAAAGGATGCAAGTTTTTCAGTTATCCTGCTCATCCCAGCAAACCCCTTACTATATACAAAGTGAGGACTGCAAAGCCTGCCAGGCCCCCGATTATCGATTTGATATCCTCATAAAACTT
>Ga0209287_10000745_pt1 | contig 18021 bp, 11 predicted proteins | sample PPLLak3cmMay2015_2_FD_187255 | JGI IMG/M metagenome (GOLD analysis project Ga0209287, IMG submission 187255) | Freshwater sediment microbial communities from Prairie Pothole Lake near Jamestown, North Dakota, USA - PPLs Lake P8 Core (1) Depth... | ecosystem: Environmental > Aquatic > Freshwater... | reverse complement strand
CCGCCCGCTTTACAGGCTTGATGCTTAATCCTCAGCAGGCCACACCATTTCAATTTAATAAAATTGGCCCTCCCATGACACCTGTGCCTGTTACTACTCCTTGCAAAATCCTAACCGGACATTGCTGTCTGTAATTATCATATGGTATCTTTAAAGACAATAAACAATTTGCCCGGCTGAAGGGGGATGATCATTGATTATGTCTTGACATAAAACATGCAATTCAATTAGATTTTAAAATCAGATGTTGTCTTTTTTCATTAGTTTCCGATAGTTTGTATCATTGGTGCAGTGTTTAGACATTTACCTTAAAGGACAATAAAAGGCGACTGTAATAATGAAAAGCTTTCAGAACCACCCTGGCCTTTTTGCCCCATCCCGGCCAAAAGAGACGCAGGCTGAACTCACGGTTAAAAACCTGTCCCTGAGATGGGGAAGAGGGTTTGCCCTTAATAATATCGATCTGTCGATAAAGACCGGTGAGATCTTCGCCCTTATAGGCCCCAAGGGAGCCGGCAAGACCAGCCTTTTCAACTGCATCACCGGGTCGCCTGCACTTTATGAAGGAAGTATCCTTTTCAATGATGAAGATATTAGAGGCCGCAAACCGCACCACATTGCCCGACTCGGCATCATCAGGACCTTCCAGGGGAGCCATGTCTTTCCGGAAATGACGGTCCTGTCAAACATGCTCCTTGCAAGGCACTCCTTTTACGGACATAACGTCTTCTCGGCAGTTCTGTTCTCATCCCGGGTTCGACGGGAAGAGGCCCACAACAGGGGCATGGTGGAATTATTGATTGACATGTTTCAGCTGCAGCATGCAAGAAAATCTCCTGCCGGCGAACTGCCCTGCGGGATGAGCAAACGTCTTGAGATCGCCAGGGCCCTTGCTATGGAGCCCAGGATACTGATCCTTGATGATCCCTTCACAGGCATGACACAGGCAGAGACGGATGATGTTAAAAGGATTTTATATGACCTGAACAAATTAAAAAACATAACCATAATAATCGCCGAAGACGATATGTCCGACGCGATAGCCATATCAGACAGGGCAGCAGTACTGGACTTCGGGGTAAAACTTGCGGAAGGCTCCCCCGATTTTGTAGAAAATCACCCCAAGGTAATCAAGATCTATCCTTTAAAGGGATAAGGGCTTAGACAGTCTTTCAGGACATTATGAGCAAAGCAGCCGGAAATAAAGCATTTTTTAAACCCGACCTCTTGTCTTCACTTGAAGGTCTCACATCACCCCAGATACTTGCCGGAAATGCCGAAAGGCTCGGCGCAGGGGCAATCGCCATCAGGGAAAAGGCCTTCGGGGTATGGCAGCCCTATTCCTGGCAGGAATACCTGGAATATGCAAGGCGGGTGTGCCTTGGGATGCTTTCATTAGGATTTCATAGAGGCGAGAATGCGGCGCTGATTATCGATAACAGGCCCGAATGGCTGTTTATTGAACTTGGTGCACAGGCCGCCGGGGCCGTGACAGTAAACCTCTTTACTTCAACCATGGCCAGGGAACTTGTCTATGATCTCAACCGCGTTAATGCCTCTTTTGTGTTTGTGGAGAACAGGAGGCAGGCTGATAAAATCCTGGCGCACAGGGATGCCCTCCCGAATGTAAGAAGGGTCATTTTCGTAGACCCTACAGACATGATAGCGCTTCAGGACGAACCATGGCTTTTGAGTTTCAGTCAGCTGCTCGAGCTCGGGAAAGGCATGGAAGAGGAAGATCCTGAGAGTTTTACCAGAGAGCTGTGGCTTGGCAAACCTGAAGATACGGCAATGATGATCATGACATCAGGCACAAAGGGAATACCAAAGCCGGCAATGGTCAGTTACAAAAATCTCATGTCAATGGCCCGGAGATGGCTGGAGAGCGTCCCCCTTGGCGCTGACGATAACTGGGTCTCTATCTCTCCATGCGCGGGGATCATAGAGGAGACATGGTGCGCGGGAATAGCCCTGGCCGGCGGCATGACGATAAACTTCCCTGAGACACTCAAAACCCGCATGAATGACATGAGAGAGATCTGCCCATCCATAATAGTCAATTACCCCGGCTTCTGGGAGCGGCTCATGTCCCTTATTAAAAATGACCTTGAGGGGGCAGGTCCTTTAAGGAGATGGTTATATGAGCGTTCTTTCGACATCCACAGGGCGGTTAATGACCTGAAATCCGGGGGCAAGGCTGTTCCGGTGCGGCTGAGATGCCTCCTGATCTTCTACAGCCGCATCATCACGATGCCCCTTCTGGACAGGCTGGGCCTCCTCGGTGTGCGTCATGCCTATTCCGGCGGCTACCCCATAAGTCCTGAGGTGATCAGATTTTTCAGATTTAACGGATTGGAACTCAGACAATGTTACGGCCTTGCCGAGACGTCCGGCATGTTCCAGTTTCAGCACGATGATGATATGACCACGGATACAGTTGGAGCGCCCCTTCCCGTGGCGGATGTAAAAATAGCCGGTGACCGGGAGATCCTCGTTTCAGGGAGATTTATTTTTTCAGGATATTATCAGGACCCGGAAGCCACGGCTGATGCCCTGAAAGGAGGCATGCTTTACACAGGGGATATCGGCTGCCTTGATGCCGACGGAATACTTTCTATTATCGGCAGGAAGGAAGATATTATAACGGCTGAAGACGGACGGATATTCTCGCGCGATTTCATTGAAACGAGGATAAAGGAAAGCCACTATGTCAAGGAGGCTGTTGTGTGGGGAAAGGGGAAGCCATACCTTATAGCCTTCATAGGCATTGACTTTGAAAATGCCGGGACATGGGCTGAAAGACATGGTATCGCCTGTCATGAATACGGCGAGTTGACAAGACACCCCGGCATTGAGGAATTAATCAGGAATGAGATCCATGACCTTAACATGATGCTGCCTGGTTATATGCGCGTGCGGAAGATCATCCTTATGAATAAAGAGCTTGATACTGATGAAGAGCTGACAAAGACAGGCATTGCAAGAAGAAAATTCCTTTTTGAACAATACAGGGGTATACTGGATGCCGTGTACGCCGACAGGTCGGAGGCTGCCCTTGTCGGCCGCTTAAGAGCCGCCAACGATGAAATAAGGACAACTAAAACCATGATCAGGATAATATCTCTTTCTGAAGGAGAATGACGGAATTATGACCGACCTTTATATGCTCCTGTTAAAAGGTATCTCGCTCGGGTGCCTGTATGCGCTATCTGCCATGGGGTTCGTCCTTTTATTCAAGACCGGCAGGATCATCAATCTCGCCCATGGTCAGGTCATGGCAATGGGGGCGTTTATCTTCCTCCTGCTGTCTGCCTTGCCGGGGAACACCGTAATCGTGGCATTTCTTCTCACTGTTTTAATCGGCTTTTTTGTCCTGTTTGTTATTGAACGGTTATTTGTACGCCCTTTGGCCCCTGTTAATATGAAGCAGGGCATATTTGTGTCCATCGGCATTCTGCTCATGCTTAAAGGATTGATGTCTTTTATTCCGTTGCCTCCTGCGGAGCAGGTATCAGCCGGGACATCCATTTCCTCATCGGGCATCATCATATTGGTTACGGGAATATTCTTTGTCCTCATTTTCCTTATATTGTCCAGGCGCTCATCATTGGGGCTCTATATCAGGGCCGTATCTGACAACAGGAAGGCCGCCATTTCACTTGGTATGCCCATTAAAAGGCTTTTTACCTTTTCATGGGCTGTTGCGGGAACGGCAGCGCTAATCAGCGGCATTCTCATGGCGGCAGGTTCAGGGTTGAATGCCTCTGACCTTGGAACCATGGAGTCAAAAATATTTCCGGCCGTTATTCTCGGCGGACTCGGCAGCATGAGAGGAGCGGTCCTGGGAGGCCTTCTGATAGGTGTCCTGGAGGTCTGCGCGGGAGGCCGTCTTTCAGGTCCACTGGGGGACCTTTTCCCTTATTTGATACTGGTCATGATCCTGATTGCAAGACCCAATGGACTGTTCTCAGACAAGATTGACTTGGCCGGGATTAAGGAGTAAACGGGGAGCATGCCGGAATGATCCCCACATCTTAATAACCCTATGAACAGTTACAAAATTTGACTAATGAAACGATTCCATTTTTACAGATGCGGCAGCTTCAAATCATCCTATAGAGAAGAACTGGGCCTTTTTCAAACGGACCCGGGCAGACTCTGTTTTTTTGCCGGCCTTTTCATCGTTTTCGGCATAATACCCTTTGCCGGCAGTTCCGCTGTCCTGAGGGTCGTAAACATGATAGGCATATACTCCATAGCCGCCATCGGTCTTAATATCCTTACGGGATACACGGGTGTGATCTCTCTCGGACACTCTGCCGTCTTCGGCGTTGGCGCCTACACCGCGGTTATCCTGACGAACCTTTTTAATGCCCCATTCTATGTTGCCGTGCCGGCAGGCGGTCTGGTCTCCGCGGTTGCCGGAATCGGATTCGGCCTTCCGGCTGTTCGGCTCATGGGATTTTACCTGTGTTTTGCCACCCTTGCATGCCAGAAGATAATGGAATTCATTTTCACAAACTGGAAAGGCCTTACAGGCGGCGCCGCAGGCATTTCCATCGCAGAAACCGGCTTTTCAGGCATAGGGTTTAAAAGCGACATGATATTATACTATATTATTTTTGCCCTGCTGACCGTCATGGCGCTGATGGCCTTTAATCTGATGCGTTCAAGATTCGGCAGGGCGCTTTGCGCCATAAGAGATGACCGGAGGGTCGCCGAGGCAATGGGGATACCGGCATTCAGGTATAAACTGCTTTCCTTTGCCGTCGGTTCCTTCTACGCGGGTATTGCCGGCGCCCTGTTCTCCTATTTCAGCCTGACTATTTCCCCCGGAGATTTCAATGTCTCCTTTTCAGTCATACTCATCGCCATGATAATAATCGGGGGCATGGGAAGCATCCCCGGTTCTATATTGGGGGCCGTTGTTGTTGTCTTACTCAAGGAGGCGTCTGCCTTCGGAGACAGAATCCTTTTGGATATGTTTGAGATGCCCTTCAGTGTGTCCTCATTATATGAGTTTGCCGCAGGTCTTTTAATAGTGATGTTTATAATATTTAAGCCGAAGGGAATAACCGGAGCATGGAGTGATATCAGAGCCGCTTTCAGGTCATGGCCCTTTTCACAGGTCTTTAACAATGGTTTCAAGTGATCATATCCTTTCTGTAGATAATCTCCATGTCTCCTACCCGGACAACAGGGATGTCCTTAAAGGCGCGTCCTTTTCAATAGAAAGAGGGCATCTGGCCTCCCTTATAGGGACAAACGGCGCAGGCAAAACAACCCTCCTGAATGCTGTTTCCGGAATGCTGGCATATGACGGCGGCATTATCACGGACGGGGACATTGAGTTCAGGGGAAGGAAGATCCACAATCTGACGCCGCTGGAGATCATCGGTGAGGGCATCATCCATATCCTGGAAGGGCGAAGGGAATTCAGTTCCCTGACAATCGAGGAGAATCTGATGCTGGGGGCATATGCACGTCACGGCAGACCTGAAAAGACCGGCGTCGAAATGGTCTACGACTATTTTCCGGCACTCATGCCGAGGAAAAAAACCCCGGCTGCCGAGTGCGGGATTGGAGAACTCCAGATGCTTGCAATGGGAAGGGCATTGATGGCGCAGCCTGAACTGATCCTCCTTGACGAGCCCTTTCAGAGGATTTCCCCTGTCCTAGCAGAAGATTTTTTTGCCTCCATAGGCAGGATAAACAGGGAAAAGGGTATTGCGTTTTTATTCGTTGAAAGGACGCCGAGCATGTCCTTTCAGATTACAGATGATGTTTTTTCTTTAGTGAATGGAAAAATATTTCAGCCGGATAAGGCTGAAACGGTTTTATCAGACATGGGCGTATGACTTCAAGGCAAGGATTTCAGATGGAACCCAATAAATCCCGATCTCAGGATTCTTTCTGGTCAGAAGACCCCTTCGGCATCATCAAGCCTGATGAATTTGAGGGCCTGGGCATTAATCCTTCCGATATAACGCCGGGCACCCTCGCGGCACACCACCATCCTCCTCTCCTGTCGAGCCGATTTGGAGGCAATGCCTACGGCTTCGGTTTTTTTGAGATATATGATCACCTAGATCCGGGCGACCTCAAGCTCATACAGTCCATAACATTTGATAATCAGGAGGAGATAAAAAGGCACTCATCCGATCTGAACCGTATATACAAAAAAATCGGGCTTCTTATCAGGTTTTCCTCTCTCGGTGTGCCCTATTACCTGATCCCCAGCCAGCTTGTGTCGGAATCCGTAAAGAACATAAAGGATAAGGCGGATGAGATCACAAAGATCATAGAGTTCCACTGCAAGAAATATGTGAAGAATAATCTTGTAATAGGCGTATTGACCCATGACGATGATCCTATAATTAACAACCTGAACCTGCGCTTTAAGGAACACGACTTCAGGGTTATTAACACGCCTGCCAGGTTAGGATCAATCAGGGAACCCTTTGACATGGTAATCCTTACAAGGGATATATACAGGACTATACTTCTTGAAAAACTACGCAGGACGGGCGAGATAATCTCCGGGGAACAGCTGGAGCAGCATGCCCTTTATACTATAGGGAAGATCTACAAGATCCTTAAACCGGACGGGGAGATATTCATTATCGCCAACAGCCAGCCGGTTAAGACAAACAACACGGCAGAGATAACATTCAAGACATTGAGAGAGAAAAAAAGGTTCATTATCTTTACCCATATATTCAAGACCCGGAAAAGGTACCGGATAAAAAACTCCTCCATCACGGTAAATATCTTTGATCTGGAAAGGTATCTGGGCAGCCGTTATATAGAGCCGGATATCCTTGGCAGGCTGTCCGGAGGCATGGACCTTGAAAAGATGTCTCTCAAGGAAATAGATAACCTCCCTTTTCTAAACATGCCTTTATATGGTGAATTCGACTATGACCAGAGAAAGGCATGGCTCAAGATCCTCCCTGTATATTTTGACGGGATTTTCCATAAACCCCTGATCACTCATTCCATGACGGACAGGTGGAAAAAGCGGTTTTCTATCAGGGATTATTCCCCTGATTACATGCTTATCTATCTGGGTCAGAAAAAGAGGTCCGGCGTGGACATCGCGGCCTTGAAAAAGGATGTATCCGAATCAAATATTGCCGGTTCTTCTCTGCACATGCTGGCCGATCATGTCGATTCGTTTGACTATGTTATACGCTGTCTCAATATCCTGAAGGATATTAAAACAACAAACATTGCCGACCTTCCTGAGGTCTTCATGGAACGGCTCAAGGAGCCCTTTGAAAACAGGAAAAGGAGATACACAGGTTTAAACGATGTCTTCAGGCTCATGTCCAAGACCGGCAGGCTGGAGGAGGTTAATGCCTGTTTCAACCCCGATATGGTAGAAGGCCCCAGGACAAGGGTGATGGACAATCTTGACCTGCTGCCGCTTTTTGGTTTCAGCCCCGGTGAACTGAGGGAAATTATCCTGATCATAACCGGCCATACGACCGGCGAAAGAATTCTATCCGGCAAGATGAACGAAAAGACATTGAAACCCCTGACAGACAAGGCAAGCAGGCTTGACCGCAAGGACGCCGTCAATCTTTTAAGGTATTGCCGCTTAATGTCCCTGGCCGAGATAATGGCTTTAAGAAAAACAGGCATGACTCAAAAGCATCTGGTAGAGATTTTTAACATTTTTGACCTGCCCTTCAAGGTGGTTACTGCAGATGACATGGATTGGGACACCATCCTGGATGAAAAAATTTCCGCCTTGGGCGGAATCCATAATAAACTGGTGCGCAGGCTCTTAATGATGATGAACCGCTTCGAATTCCTTGATAACTGGGCCGAGCTTATCGTTAAAGGAGAAATGGAGCGTGATGTCATAGCAAATTACGACAGGAAAAAGATCTGGGAGATTGATGGAATTATTGATCTGGTAAGTATACTGGACAGGTTCAGAAACAAGTTCCTGAAGGATGATCCCTTGCAGTCTCCGGTAATATACAGAAAGTTTCTTAACACGGAATTACACGGCACCGGCCAGATATTTGAGAGCATGGACAGCCAGCTGGTCTTTATCCTTCTATGGCTGGCGGTTAATGTCTCACGAGGCGACATCGTCAACTTCAATCCTATCCTTGACGATTCGGAACACCCAGAGAAAGAACGCCGCATAAAAAGGGTTGAAGAAGATATAAGGGCGATTAGGAAGGACAAGCTGGATATCGAGGCGCTTAAACAATTCAGCAGCGAGCTGTATGAGAACAACTCGGCATTTTATATAAATACGGGTTTCAGGTTCATGATGAACAGGGAGACCCAGTCCCTGGACATACACCATATCGACCTGGATGAGAAGATAGATCAGTTCGAGCTGCTCGCAAAAAGCTTTTCCGGACGCAGGATATCCGAACTTAAAGAAACCGAACTTGAGCATATGGAAAGGATCTTCGCGGATCTGGAGGATTTTTATCTCACTCACAGGAGGCTTGTTTCACGGCATGGATCGGATTCGGGCATCCCGGAAAGGCAGAAGCGATGGCACCTCAGGGTAGAAGAGATCAGAGAGTACCTGAAAATTAATTTCGTTAATGCCATCTTTTCGCCGGAGGATATCTATACCGATCTTGAGATACTTATACACCATTCACCAAGCATCCTGCGTTTCGCCCTGCCTGAGCTTATGGCGCTTCAGAAACTCAACCAGTCCGGAAAGGCATATCTGAAATCGCCGATAACAGATCATATCCTGGCGTCCGCCAGAAAAATACAGGCGCTGATAAGGGGTGACCTGAAGGACTTCCAGGACATACAGACGCTGCACAAACTGGCCCAGATGGAATTCGGCCCCATGGCATCCGGCATTATCGGCTTTAATGACTCGCAGACAGAAGTCCTGATGTCCATGATCGGCCGTATTAAGCGGGATCCCATGCTGCTTGAGGCCCTTATCAAGAATCTTATCTTTCATGACATCGGTCTTACGCCTTCCCTCAGGGAAAAATACAAGGACAGGATTAACAGCGCCGACCAGTCGCGGGCCGGGGCCTTTTTCATTTTGGAAGAAGGGATACCCCTAAGGTACAACACAGGCCCTGACGTGGAAAAGGCCCTTGTTTTCCTGATAAAATATCATGACTGGATACTTCATTTCATAAAGGGCGAGCACTCCGTCTACTCCCTCAGGGAAATCCTTGATGAAAGCACCGAAGACCTTTTTGACGCATTTTTTGTAAGTTCGCTTATAATGACTTCAGCCCTCAGCGAAGGATGCATATCCGAGGACATGGCCGCCAGGATGATAGATGTGCGCGATCTCGCCCACAGAGTAATAAGAGGGGAGATAACCCTGGAGGATTCATTCAGGGAGCTTTATATTCAAAAAGGCCGCATATTCTTCGCGCTTGAAGAATATAAGAAGAACGGGATTACTGGAGGACAGACTCCGTCGGAATTTCTTGACTCATGGGACGGCAGCCGGATTGGCGGGGCGGATTATATTGAGTCAGGTAAAAATGTCGCTGCCATGGAGAGGATCTTCAGGTTGAGAAATCTTACCAACGTTGAATTCAATGACCTCGCCAAACTTATGGTCAACGTCCCGGTTCAGTTCATTTACAAGAAAAAAAGCTATTACGGTGTAAGCTGCGGCACCTTTGAAAAGGATCTCTCCGAGTCGCTCCATATCTATAACGTCATGCAGGACCTCCCTGATGACATACGCTCCTTTATGCTGGAGAGGCTCTCAGGCGACAAGATAAGGATCTACGGATTTGAGAATGTCGGCATACATCTTAACTATGAAAGCATGATCAAGCTCCTGTTGATAGCGTTTCTGGGCTCCCGGAAATTTGCAGCAGGGGCAACTCCTTTACATCTGGACTTTTTGAACATGGCTGAAAATATCGATAAAAGATTTGAAGCCATTAATGACACCCTCGGCAATATCTCCGTTAAAGAACTCTGGGACAGCAGGAACACGCTGAATCAGTTCTTCAACGCAAAGACGGGGATAATCCTAAAAAAGGATGAAGCCCACAGTGTCCTTACGGTAGGTTTCACGGACATTGTCAACATACGGAGCAAGACAGATCATATGGATAAGATCACCGACCTCGATCAGCTGAGGGCATATTATATTTACGGCATGGAATCCCTGAAGAAGACAACCTTTTTCACCGGGGACTATCAGGCAATGATGGAGGAGGCATACAATAAAAGGCTGAAGGAAATAATCGACCTGGTTATCCACAACGCGAAGGAGCAAATGGACAGTTTAAAAAATCCCAGGGAGATTGACCACCTGTATGCCAATCTTATTAACCGTTCTTTGTCGCTGGCAATAGACTTCAGCGAAGATCAGAAACACAGGCTGAACGACCTCTATGAGCTGAAAAAAGATGACGTCAGAGAAGAGAAACTGAAAGAGATCAATGGAATGATTGAGGCGATACATGACAGAAAAGAACTCAGGAGCCTCTGGGAAAAGACAAGGACCTATCTTCTGAACAACCGCCAGTTCCTCGGCAAGGAGTTCGAGACAATTATTGCAAAAAGGTTTGATGCTGCTGCAAGGAATATAAAGGACATGTCCTTCCAGGTCCATTTCATTACCTGAAAATATTCCCCCGATAATATTTCAGTTCATTAATAGACTCACGGATGTCTTCAAGTGCCATATGGCTCTTATTTTTTTCATAGGGAGGCAGGTCAGGGTACCATCTTCGCACCAGTTCCTTTATTGAGCTGACATCAATGATCCTGTAGTGAAAGAACCCTTCAAGCTCCGGCATATGCCTGGCAAGGAACCTGCGGTCCTGCCATATGGAATTCCCTGCCAGTGGAGACTCATCTTTTTTGCAGTGGAGCCTCAGGAATTCGAGGGTCTCTTTCTCAGCCTGAAGACAGTCATGCCGAGAGGCCCTGACGCGGTCCAGCAGCCCTGAAGCAGTGTGATGGGTCATGCTCCATTCTTCCATGCCGTTTAAGATATCCTCGGGATAATTGATCGCGATGTTAGGACCCTCCGCGAGGATATGCAGATCGTCATCCGTGATAATCGATGCGATCTCGACAATAACCATCTTTTCCGGGTCAAGCCCGGTCATCTCCAGATCTATCCAAACAAGCTTAGAACCCAATTGAGGACCTCCCTGCTTTTTGACCCTTAATGTAAGCAATGTCCGGTTAGGATTTTGCAAAAATAGTAACCGGCATAGGTGTCATGGGAGGCCCAATTTTTTAAATTGAAATGGTGCGGCCTGCTGAGGATTAAGCCTCAAGCCTGTAAAGCGGGCGGAAAGGGACCTCAAATGCTATAGGGGTTGAGGTCCGGGCAGATATTATCGATCATACCCGCCCGCTTTAGATCACCTTTGTTCCGGAATTTTACATCCAATCCATTTCAATTTAAAAAATTGGACCTCCCATGACTAGGATACATGCTAATGCAAAATCCTAACCGGACATTGCTGCCTTAATGTAGACTTTATGAGGTTTTGTATCAAGAAAAATCATAAGATTGCCGGCCTTAACCTCCCGATTAATTCTCCTTTAAAAAGAACTGCGCAACAGGGACTCCGACGCGGGAAGGCAGGATGCCCCTGGCAATGCTTAACCCCGGCGAACCATCCTTCCCGGTCCGGGCCGCAAGATTGATCATTTCTCCCTGTGCCATGCCGCCCTTGCTGTCCTTCTCCAGGGTCATAATAAGCGGCATGTCCTTTTGAGATCCGGCAGGATAGTCCATCACCAGGGCGATTCTTCCATTATTCAGCTCTACCATTGATCCGATCGGGTAGATCCCCATCATATGAATGAAGCTTTTCAGCAGGACCGTATCAAAGCTCTTCCCGCGCTCAAGCCACATCTTCCTCAATGCCTCATCAGGGGTGAAGGACCTGGGACGATAGGCTCGCTCCGAAGTAAGGGCCTCATACACATCGGTAATGCGAAGGATCTTTCCCATCAGGCTCAGCCTGTTCATGAAATGCGTCTTGGGATATCCTGTCAGATCAGGGTTCAAATGGTGCTCGAACGGACCGAGGATAATTCTCGACCTCAGGGCCTTGTCGGCATTCAGCCTGAGGATCTTCCTCACCCCGAGAAGCGGGTGTTTCTGCATGTCGTTCCACTCTTCTGAATTCAATTCACCCTTCTTGAGGAGCACATCCTTGGACACGCCGACCTTTCCCAGGTCATGAAAGAGTCCGCATATGGAGAGATATTCGAGGGAGATACTGGACAGTCCGATATATCTGCCGAGGCATGTGGCAAGCAGCGACACATTGACGGAATGGGAATAGGTATAGTCATCATAATCCTTGATTGTTGCCAGCCCGAGTACAAGGGACGTATCCTCCTGAATCAGGTCCACTATTGTCTGGGCAAGACGTCTCGCCTTTCTGACCCCCGCAACACCCTGTGATGCCTTATCCGCAACCTCTCTCACCGTTTCCAGGGCACGAAGATAGGCATTTTTGGCCTTTTCCTGCCGTTTCATGCCATGTCCGTTTTCTTCAGCCTTAAGATCGTCATCCCGTTTCTCCAGTAACTGCACCCATGAAAGGGCGTGCCCGCCAACCTTATGCCTAAGCCAGCCGGCAGGGTCCTCATGTTTGACCGAGATATCAAGAAGACGGGTAAAAGCCAGTATATCTGCCGGTGTTGCCTTTCCGGAAATGACAAGAAACTGGAGACCGCCTATCCCTCTTACTGAAAAATATTTCATGATCTGGTTGATGATATTTACAGTGTCTCTTCTGTGAGGAAGTTTTTCACCGTTTAAATGAAACCTTCCCCGCCAGATTTCAATCTTGAGGTCATCCTCCCCTGTCATCTCGTCGAGAATGCCTTTAAACCTTGCCAGGCAATCCCTGATCAACTGGTTGTTGTCCTTATGCATCCTTGCAGTATGGATAAGGTGATACAACACCTTTATGAAGACTATCCCTGGGTGTTCAGGCTGCGCTTTATTTTCATTGGACACGGTTGTCTGCCTCCTCTCCTCTACAATTCCTGCCTGATCTTTTTTACAACACCCCGCACACCCGGGTACCAGGACCTGCCTGCGCGATTCAGCACCTGTTCAGCCTCCGGCATATCAAGCGCTCCAAGGGCTATGGCAGCGCCTCTCCGGTAGCCGGACCTCCAGAAAGCAGGCATCCATGGCCGCTTCAAAAGGGTTTCACGAAGAAAGGGAACAGAACGCGACGAACCGGATTTCCCCAGCGTCCTGAAACACTGGATTAAATGTTTTTCATCATTATTGCTGAATTTTGTCTTTTGAAGGTATGACAGGAGCAGCGACTCGACTGCATCGTCTCTTGACTGCCCCAGTTGTCTGAAAACAAGCTGTCGTATTGCATCATCTTTATCATCGATCAGGCTGAAGATATCCCTGACACCGGCAGGGTCCCTCCTGAAAACAGCCTTGACGGCCTCATGCCTTACGCGCGCGGACGGATGGCGAGTCAGCCTCATCAGGTACTTCAGTGATTGTTTCCCTTCCATGTTAACAATTACCGGGACAAGCTTTTCAATAAGATTTTCATCCGCCGTGTTCAATATGGATTCCAGTGAGCCCTCGTCCTGTGAGGCAAGGAGAATTATCGAATCCAGCAGCACCTGTCGAAGAGGCAGAGGCTGGGTCTGCCTCAGCAGCAAAACAAGTGTCTGGATCGCCCTGGGCCTCAGGAGACTGAAGGTCGCTCCAAGCACTCCTGCATCCTCATGGCTCATATCCTTCCAGGTCTCCTGGAGGGGCGCAAGAGAATCGGTTTCTGAGGCATTAAGAAAAAATTCCTCCAAGGACTGAACGGCCCATGGAATCTCAGCCCTGCCGATACTCAGCACGTAATGCAATCCCTGAAGGATCTTAAGCGGGACGAGCAGGTCTCTTCGGCCGAAAGAGCCAGTGAATTCTTCTGAAAGCACGTCCAGGATTATGCTGAAATTTTCTTTTTCCCGATTCTGCAGTAGGCTGTCAAGCAATGCATCCAGATATGATGTCGGGTCTGTTTCTTCCTCCTGGCGGATCATCTCCTGTAAAATCACCTGTTCCTGCTGAGAAAGCGAAAGCTCTGCCTCATCAATGGAAGGATCGCTTAGTGGCTCCGTGTTTCCCAGATCCTTTTCTCTTAATTGCAGGTCCCCTGCCTTCCCCTTTATAAGATCGGATATGCTGCTGTCTGCCTCCTGATCGCTGCCCCAGGAGAACTCAGAGACCTCGTATCTCAAATGAGGAAACCGGGCCTCCCAGAAGGCTGTGACAATGTCCCCCTCAGGTTCAGCCGATAATTTGGTATAACGGTTTATTATCAGCAGGATATCATTTACTTCCTTTTGCCCTATCCCGTCCATGAATTCCATCCACCGGATCCCGTCGCGGAACAGCGTAAAGTGAAGGGTCCCCTCCTCAGGGAGTCCGGAAGAGATTGTTTCACCCATGGCAATAATCCGCTCCCTTTCAATTCCAAACCTCAGGTTTCCGTATTTCTGGATGAATCCTGTAAGCTGCAGGTGAAATTGGCTAATGGAGTTAAGGCATATGGAATGCCCGGAGGGATACAGCGATAGATTTTTGCAGACAAGAAGCAGACCGGTATAAATCCGCCTGGCGGCGTTCGTTTCATCTTCCGGCAAGCCGCTGCCAGAAGAAGTTATCTGATTGTTTTGAACGTTCATAATAAAGCCATGGATCTTACGGTTGTAGAATGTTAAGTTGCATTAATCCACTTTACGGTCCTTCCAATCATGACCTTTTCACAAGCCTGATATCTGAAAAGAATCCAAGCAGATACATAAAAAGCCTGATTTATTTAATGCAAAATATAGACCATATCATCTATTTAAACAGAGCTGATCTTCCTTTAAGACACTTTAAAATAACTGGAAACATCATAATTTTGTAATAAATCAGGTGAAAAGTCCTGGATATGGCAGATTTTATTCAGGAATCACCAGGAAGAAAAGACGTATCTTTTATTGATTTAAGTTACTGGCAGGAGTATCATATTAATGTTTTAAAGGTCTCTGTCTATTATTTTGACGCAACCTCTGGCTTTAATAAGGAGACAACTTATGAGAATAAAAAGAAAATTAGCAGGCATTTTTATAACATTTATTATAGCCTCGGCATGTGCAGGCGCGCCGGCAAAAATTCCCGATAAATACAACCTTGACAGCCGGCTGGAAAAGGTCCCCGATATCTCAAAATACAACATGATGAGCTGGGAAAGGATTGACAGCCGGTCCTTTGTATTGCAGACAGCGCCCGGTGATTATTACCTGATCATCCTGAGCAGCCCCGCGGTAAATCTGCCGTTTGCGGAATCCATACACATCTCCAGTACCGGCTCCATGGTACGGCCGGGTTACAATAATGTTCATGTAATCGGTGACGGCACTGATGACAGTTATGTAATAAATAAGATTTACAGGTTCAAGGACTACGAACAGGTAAAATCCATCAAGGCACAGTTGAGCGGGGAAACGAAGTAGAGGTATCACCGCATATCTATTGAAAGAGGCAGCTTAAAAGAAATTATCGCCTCAATCCTTGTGGGCAACTTTGGGGCTCTCTTTTAATAATCTTTCCCCAATGCTCCTAAAAAAAATTTAATCAAGTCCTTTTACCATGTTATATGTGTTTATTAATTGGTTTTGCTGACCGCTGATCACTGACAGTGTGAATCCGAAAAATAGTTTTCTCGGGTGTCACTGCTTACTGGGCTACTTTTGGGCTCTCTTTTTCAAATTTTTTTAAAATTTGGGTGAAGATTTTCTCCCGTCTCAACTCAAAATGGTCTTTCTCCGAATCTCGAATCGATTCGACTTCACAGGTCAGGTCTATCCGAGACCAGTTTTCCGCTTTTCCCCTAAATAATTATCCTTAAAATATATTTTATTGCCTAAGAATAGGTTTTTACTTATAATTACAAATACTTTTCTTTTCCCAATCTATTATCCTTTTTCATGGAGGTCTCAATGTCCTTCTGGAAGGAACTTAGTAGACGTAATGTCGTTAAAGTAGGCATAGCCTATGCTGTTGCAGCATGGTTAATCATTCATCCAATAGACATTATCTTTCCAACATTACATTTGCCCGAGTGGACAATCACCTTCGTTACTGCGCTGTTTATTATAGCTTTCCCCTTTGTCCTTATCTTTGCCTGGATCTATGAGGTAACTCCCAAAGGCCTCAAGAAGACAAAAGAAGTACCGATCTCCAAAAGCATTACTCAAATTACTGGCAGGAGACTCAATTATTTGCTGGCTGGACTTCTTATAGTGGCCGTTGGGCTAATTATATTTGACAATTTTTATCTTGACCGACATGCGAGTAAAATTGAGCAAGTTCCTGCTGTAACAGAAACAGCAAAAACACAGAAGACCATCGCTGTTCTCCCGTTTGTTAATCTCTCATCTGATCCTGAACAGGAATATTTTGTGGATGGTTTATCAGAAGAAATTCTCAACAGCCTTGCACAGATGCCGGATCTAACCGTAATAGCGAGAACATCCTCTTTCACCTTTAAAGGGTCCAATAAGAAAGTTCAGGAGATAGCCAATGAACTTGGAGTTGAAAACATCCTTGAAGGAAGTGTGAGGAAAGCAGGGACTGCGCTTAGAATCACCGCTCAGTTAGTGAGAGCAGTTGATGGTTCCCACCTCTGGTCCAAAACCTATGACCGAGAGCTTAAAGACATTTTTACTATCCAGGAAGACATTGCAGGTGCTGTTACCGCAGGGCTTAAAGCAACACTCGGAGTGGGTAAGTCCCTTAAGCAGCTAGGCGGCACTGACAATGAGAAAGCCTACGAGCTCTATTTGATTGCCCAAGGACAACGTGGGGTACTAGACTTAGCCACTTCGAAACGCGCTCTGGAATCAATTGATGCGGCAATTGCATTGGATCCCAGATTCTCACTTGCATGGGTATCAAAGTCAGATTGTCACACTAGTCTTATACAGTTGGGTCCTAAAAACCGTGCTGTTATAGAACAAGATGCGGCTCTAAGTGCGGCATTGAAGGCCATTGAACTTGAACCGAACTTGGCGGATGCTTATGCTGCGCTAGGCCTAATAAGATCAATGAGGGGTGAATTTATTGAGGCGGCATTGGCCTATGACAAGGCTTATGAACTGATAACCGGATCCTCCTTTTCGAACTTAGGTAATTATATTGGACTCCTACAGGATGTAGGCTATTTTAAAAGGGCACATGAACTGCTGGAGGAGGTTATTAAAAGCGATCCTCTGAATGGAGGATATCGAGTAGGTCTTGCAGAAAGTTTTGGCTATCTCAGCGATATGCAGAGGGCAGAAGAGGCGTATGAACTCGTCAGGGCAATTTATGGGGATGATTGCTTTCTGTGCAATCTACATATCACAATGGCCCGCCTTGGCTCCGGGCAAGCCGTGACCAGCAAAGATATATTGATTTCAAGTCCTATACATGATGCGGCAAAAGAGCACCTTGAATCACCTAAAGAGGGACTCGCGGAACTGCGCCAATTTTATTCCAATACCGATAACTTGGATCCTGGAAGTATAACGAGTATTGCATTTTGGGCAGCCTATTTCGGTGACCCTGAGTTTGCGATGGACGCCTTAGAGAAAGTTGTAAATACAGATGCTGGAGCTATAAATAACTACTGGTGCCCTCTAATGAAGCAGGTTCGACAATTGCCTAGATTTAATAAACTTGTCAAAAAGATCGGTCTCGTCGATTACTGGGAACAACTCGGCTGGCCTGATATGTGCCATAAACTGGATAATGGCGATTTTGAGTGCGATTGATGAGTTAAATGATTTTCATCTGATCATCTCAACTTCTTAACCTCTTATCTTCTAAAGTATTGCTTGGGAGGCCTCAATGTCCTTCTGGAAGGAATTAAGTAGATGTAATGTCTGCAAAGTAGGTGTAGCTTACCCATTATCCATCTCATCCACAAAAAATGATAAATCCTGTAATATAAATAAATCGTCTTGAAACTTTTGAAGGAGGCGAAAATGTTAAAATACAACAAT